>TARA_R100001369_G_scaffold28353_4_pt1 | contig 11893 bp, 10 predicted proteins | sample TARA_R100001369 | Tara Oceans TARA_R100001369 (sample SAMEA2621528) | marine metagenome | biome: marine biome (ENVO:00000447); feature: surface water layer (ENVO:00002042); material: "saline water (ENVO:00002010), including plankton (ENVO:xxxxxxxx)" | depth 5 m | reverse complement strand
CCGGCTCGCGATGCCCTCTCCCCCGCTGACGGCTCGCGTGTGATCGGCAAGGTACACGAAGCCACCCCGGCTGAGGTAACGGCCGCCCTCGACGCCGCAGAGGAAGGCTTCCGCGAATGGTCGGCGCGCCCGGCGGCCGAACGCGCCGCGGTGCTGCGCCGCACCGCCGACCTCTACGAAGAACATATCGCCGAGCTGACCGTGATCGCCACCCGCGAAGCGGGCAAGATGATGTTCGACGGCATCGCCGAAGTGCGCGAGGCGGTGGATTTCCTACGCTACTACGCCAACGAAGGCGAGCGGCTGGAAGCGGAAGAGCCCGGCAACGCCCGCGGCATCTTCGTCTGCATTAGCCCGTGGAACTTCCCGCTGGCCATCACCACCGGACAGATCGCTGCTGCGCTGATCGCTGGCAACGCGGTCATTGCCAAGCCCGCCGAGCAGACGCCCCTGATCGCCGCCCGTGCCGTCGAGCTGATGCGTGAGGCAGGCCTACCGGAAGCGGCACTACAGTTGCTGCCGGGCGATGGCCCAACAGTAGGCGGCCCGCTGACCAGCGACCCACGCATCGCCGGTGTCTGTTTCACCGGTTCAACTCCGGTGGCCCAGATTATCCACAAAGCGCTGGCCGAGAACGCCGGCCCCGATGCCGTGCTGATCGCCGAGACCGGTGGCCTGAACTCCATGATCGTGGACTCCACGGCACTGACCGAGCAGGCAGTGCGCGATATTCTGATTTCCTCCTTCCAGTCGGCTGGCCAGCGCTGTTCCGCGCTGCGCATGCTGTATGTCCAGGAAGAGGCGCGGGATCGGTTGCTCAACATGCTCTACGGCGCCATGGACGCGCTCACCATTGGCGACCCCTGGAACACCGATACCGACGTCTCGCCAGTGATCGACGTCGATGCCCAACAGGAAATCAGCGACTACGTGATGTCGAATGAGAAAGCTGGCAAAGTACTGAAGAAGCTGTCTGCGCCGGACACCGGTACCTTTGTGACCCCGGCGGTGATCGAGGTTGGAGGCATTGAAGATCTCGAACGTGAAATCTTCGGCCCGGTGCTGCACGTGGCCACCTTCAAGGCGCGCGACATCGACAAGGTCGTCGATGACATCAATGGCAAGGGCTACGGGCTGACCTTCGGCCTGCATACCCGCATCGACGACCGCGTGCAGCAGATCGTTGAGCGCATCCATGTCGGCAACGTCTACGTCAACCGTAATCAGATCGGCGCGATCGTTGGCTCTCAGCCGTTCGGCGGCGAGGGCCTATCAGGTACCGGGCCTAAGGCTGGCGGCCCGCTCTACGTCAATCGCTTCCGCCGCACCGCTGACGCCGAGTGCCACGAGACGGCGGAGGGGAAAACCGTATCACTCGGCGATCTCCAATCGGCCATAGACGGGCTGGATGCGCGTAACTGGGCGGTACGACCCAATCGCATCGAGGTATTGCGCAAGGCGCTCTCCGGTAAAGGTGGCGTGATCCGCAAGGCGCTTGCCGAAACAGCAGCGCTGGATATGACACCGCAGACCCTCCCAGGGCCGACAGGTGAAAGCAATCGCCTGGCAATGTACCCCAAGGGAGTGGTTCTGTGCCTAGGGCCAACTCTGGATATCGCCATTGCTCAAGCAGCGCAGGCGCTAGGCGCGGGCTGTGCCGCTGTCGTAGTGGCGCCAGACGCCGAGCAGGCCGTGAAGCCGTTGGTCGATGCCGGAGTACCGGTGTCCGGGCTTGATGGCAGCGTCTCGGCGGAGACAGTGAGCGAGGTCAAAGGCATTGCAGCTGTTGCCGCTGCTGGCGCCAGCGACTGGACTCGTGAACTGCGGATAGCGCTGGCCAAGCGCGACGGTGCCATCGTACCGCTAGAGACCCAGACCATCTCGCCGAATCGCTACGTGGTGGAACGTCATCTGTGCATAGACACAACCGCGGCGGGTGGCAACGCCAGCCTGCTGGCAACGGCTGAATAGGTCGGCGCTAAGAGGTAGGTGCTTAGGAGGTGAGCAGCGGATTAATGCCGCTCACCTTCCTCCCAGATAATGTGAACGACATTGGTAGAACCTCAGATCCTAACACCGCCATAAACAGCACCAGAAACGACCGTCCAACGTACTAAGAGAGCGTATTCAATGGCTTGGATTATATGCGGCTGACCCAAGATGTAGGATCTTTTCGCGCATGAAAAACCGCCGTGACAATTATTTGTTGGCCTTGAATGAAAAAGAAGGCTCGATAAGGAAACCGACGTATTGGCATTCGCCTCAAGTCATTATAAATCTTACGGTAAATAACCGGGTTTCGCTGGAGCCTATCTAAAGCTTATTCAACGCATAAAAGAAAATCGTGGCCAAGACCATCGCGTTTTTCTTCGTAGAAATTGAAGTGCTCGTCAATATCAAATTCGGCTTCTTTACGAAGTGTAAGCGCGTAATTCATTTACTTGGACAATATTCGCGCTTTAACACTTGACCAGGAAGATCCTATATCTTGGTCGACCTCGAAAGTCGCCGGTCTAGCTCCCTCTTCTGGGTCTCAGTAAGCTCAATTTCCGTATCTTCAGCTACTACGCTGTCCCACAAAGCTTCGGCAAGGATAATCCGCTCAGACACTGTAAGAGATTGTATTTCCACAAGATTAGCCTCCGACAGAACAAGTAGGACATAATTTTATCATAAGTTTAGCACTGAAACTGTAAGCCGATCAGCACATAACGCCAGCAATCACTGGTGGTAAAGGCGGCACCAAACAGAGTTTATTCTGCCTTATCCATGAGGCGGGATAAAAAGACAGCCAACATATAATGCTGAAAAACCACTAAGCCAACTATCTGTTGTAGGAGGTAGCTTCAGAGGTGGCCTGACATTTCGGCGAAGGGTACCCAGGCACCCTTAAAGCTGTCAGGCTGGCAGCCTAAATGGTCGCGAGCTAAAGCTACCTCTAACAGGTCAGCTATCAGACTGGCAGAAATAATTCCATACAGAATGACGAAAAGCCCTTTTTTAAGAGTAGCCGGTGCTTCCACTGTCTAGTGAAAAAATAGGTCATTTGATCAAAGCTCTCTGAACTCTTCTGACGGAGATTCTAGACTCAATACCAATCGCTGAATCAGCTGTGCTCGCTCCTCTTTTGGCAGCTGGAGCGCCTCGATTTCTAAGCTTTAACGCCGCCTAAGTACGCGCGGTTACGGAATGGTGGTAAAGCCGCAATGCAGTAACCTCGCCGTGACTAGCCTTGTTAAGTGGCTTTGTGAAAAAGGCACGGTAGCTTTGCGCATCCTTGCCACTCATGGTAGTTGTGCCAACAACCTCGTCATGGAAATACTGAAAGCCCCCAAATAGCTCCTGCAGTTCCTCAGGCCTGCTATAGCGCATCGATATTCCTAGGCCTGAAGTAAAAACCGCCCTTTCTTCTGAACAAAACTCAGCAATGTGAACGACCCCACCGGGCTTCAATACACGCGTAATCTCCGCCACTGCTACGGCCCGCTCCTCCAATGAAGTAATGCACGTAAAAACCGCACAAGCCACGACTGCGTCGAACGTCCCGTCATGAAAGGGCAGTACTGCTTTAGATGAATGCAACAGAGAAAGTCTGGGGAACATTCTATGCCCTCGCTCAACCATTACAGAAGACGGATCTATACCCGTTACATCGGTGTACCCGCACTCAGTCAACTCCTTAACGATCCGGCCATAGCCACACCCAAAATCAAGCACTTTGGCGTGCAGGTTAACCATACCGAGAAATCGTTCCCGATCTATTTCCAGGTTGAAGTTGGCTTGGCTTGCGACTTTATCCCAACCTTCTGAGAACATGCTATTTCCCACTAACGCAGAGTGAACCGGCGATTTAAAGTGGCACTACTTTTCAAAAGACGCCGTAAATTGTCAGAGTTGCACTTATTGTTAGTTGTTAGGTTGTTAGGCGGTTTCATGGGAACGAAAATAGGTTAACGAGAAGCCCATTCGGGTCAGCGACCATGAAGCGTCTCATACCAAAGCTTTCATCGCGCAGTCCGTGATCGATTTGGAAACCGCGCTTCACTGTTTCGGCGTACGCGGCATCAACATCTTCAACTTGTACGGAAATGATGACACCCTGGGCACCATGCTGAAAGACCTCCGGCGTAAACTCATGCCTAAGCCGCACAATGCCAACTTGAAGCTGAGGATTGGTTGGTGATGCCATTTGGATGTACCAACCCTGGTGTTCAAACCCGACAACGAAACCAAGCAGATCCATGTAAAAATCTCTAGTCTCCTCCATTCTATCCGTGCAGATGTTCGGAATAAGTCTCGTGACTGATATATTTCTTATCCCGGTTTTTTTATTTGGCATGATGCCTCCGCCGATTAGGTTGAATGCTATAGATTGGGCCGTCTCATCGCCTACCTGTTTATTAATGCGCATGTGCGTTTTCCCTGGAAAGCTCAACTTCACCAAAAAGTTACAAAACATAGACATATAATGGAAAATCACCAGCACACATACTAAAGCTCGATAGAACAATGCGAATGCACGTTATGATCCAAGTCATCTTTACAAGTTGCACATATACAAGCAAAGGCATTTATCAAACCGTTGCTATCTATAGGTTTAATACAACCGTACCCGCAAATTTGAGCACATGCCCAGCCAATGATAAGGAAAAACACGCATTGCAGATCGAAAACACTTGATAGCGCTGTCTTTATATACAAAATTAAGATGGAAGGCTCTAGATGGCCAGTGGCCCGCTCCTTAATTAGGTAGCCTTGCCGTTTAGATGACAGGTCAGGTGCATTGTCACGGTAAGGCCTCGTGCATTTTAGCCCTGGGCTCCCGGCCCTACGCCCCCCCCCCTAAATCCCACTTGTCTAATAACCCTTGCCCTGGATCAATAATCCACTCCCTGGGTCTCGTTACACTTGTTGCATCGTTAAGCGGCTATCGAAAGGCCGCCCTGTTTTGCTACTACTCGTTAGAACCCAGGAGTGAATCCATGCGTAAAGCCGCCCTGCCTACCTTATTCGTCACCACTCTTGCTGCTGTGGCAATGATGCCCAGCAGTCAGGCATTCGCCTACGGCGCTGGCGATTTCTTCACCCGCGTGGGTGTGGCCAAAGTCGCCCCCACCAGCGACAACGGCTCTTTGGCCAACGGTGCACTATCAGTGGATGTACAGGATAAAACCGATTTCGCGTTCACCTTGGGCTATCGCTTCCACGACAAAGTCGGCGTGGAGCTCCTGGCCGCGCTGCCGTTTGAACACGACATCCATTTAAACGGCGATAACATTGCCTCAACCAAGCACCTGCCGCCTACCCTAACACTGCAGTACTACCCGCTGGGCGGCACTCAGTCACGCGTACAGCCCTATGTCGGCGCCGGTATTAACTACACCTTTTTCTCCGATGAGGAGCTGACAATTGGCGATTTAGACCTGGATGACTCCTGGGGCGCAGCAGGCCAGGTAGGTGTTGATCTATTAATTGATGACCATTGGGCGCTGAACGCCGCTGCTTGGTACATCGATATCGATACCGATGCGAGCGTTAACGGTGCGGCGGCAGGTACCGTTGAGATCGACCCTCTCGTGGTCATGGCGGGCCTAAGTTACCGCTTCTAAGCCACTTGCAAAACCGCTAGCACTTGTTATCCACAAAGCCTGCCTCACGGCGGGCTTTGTGCGTTTAGTGGCACGCTTTTTAAGTGCTTTCAGTGACGATCTGATCGACCTTTTCTACTGCCCGCACAATCAGCAGTTGGTGGTGGGCAGGTGTGTTCTCCTGCTGCAAATAGGCCGCCACGGCGGGAGCCACCTCGCACTTCGCGGGCATGGCTGCACGGGCATCCATCAAAGCGTTCAAGCGGGCAATAAACACAAAGCGTATCCATTGAGGCAGCGACATCGTGTCGATGCAAAATGGCTGCTGGCTGGCAAACGCCTCTGCATCGGGTGTTGGCATGCGCCATAAATCGGCGGCTTTCATCGACGCTTCAAGCTCTAGAAGCGCTGTCTGCAACGGTTGATAAGTACTCATAAAGACGTGTGTCACTACCTCGGAAAATGAAAAGTGTGTCGTCTGCCCATTATCCCCACTCGGCGGGTGCCTTGCCACCTATCAACGCTTGCGGAAAGTTATCCATAGACTCACAGAAAACCTGCACGAGCCTGTGGATAAACTATGGAAAGGTGTCGCAACGCGTGCTCTCACGGGGCTTTCGCACAGTTGATTAATTTTTAACCGTATTGTCATTAATGCTAATGCCTTAAGGCACTGTCATTAACGCCATGTTTTATCAGTCACTGCGGCTGACAGTGTCACATCAGCAAGGTAGAGTGCAGGCTTGCAACGCGGAAGGATGTCATGCAACCAATTCAAACCCTTGATGAGTTTTTTACCCGCAGCGGTGGCGAGGTTTCTCTTTACCATATGGGGCGCCATGTCGTCCCCTGCCCGCGGGAGTCACTCGCCGCCTTTGAAGGTGGCGAAATGGCCTGGCCAGAACCCTGGCAAGGCCAAGCGCGCTTAGCCATTGTGTTTCGCCTTGGCGATATGCCCGAGCCGGCTATTTGGTTCTTAGCCTTGCCACTGGATGAACAGGGAATGATTGCCCCCGCCCAGCGCGATGCGTTTCTAAACCGGCTGCTGGAAACACTGGGGCGTGCGGTGTCTAACGTGGGTCGTGAAGAAACAGCGGACGTGGATCACTTAATGAAGGATAATACCCTCGCCTTCACGCCTAGCGTCACCTTCCAAGCCATGCTCAATGCACGCGCCACCCATGCGCGTGGGCTACCCGCCAGCCAGCATTTTGAGCCGGTTGATGCCTACTTGAGCGGCCAGCAAGCAATCGATTGGCAGGCGTTGGGGTTACAAGGGATTGCCGATTACGTCGTAAGAATGGAAATACTTGACGCTGAATCGCTCGCGCAGCGGCTGCCTGAACTGCCTACCGCCGTTATCCACTCCTTGTGCTACTGTTTAGAGCACCAGCCATTGCCACAGGCGTTAGTCGCGGCACTGCAGCGTCGTGGCGAAGCCGCTGCACAAGCGGGCGACATCGAAACGCTGTGTGCCTGTCTGCGTGCAGTGGGCAATACGGATGCATCAGAGGTGGGCATTTGGTACACGGCCTTACTTAACGACTCAGCGGCCTGTGGGCCGGATGTGCTCGCGGCAATAGCCGGGCGTGGCTGGGGCTATCTTGAAGATGCACAGCGCCTGCCACTTTTTCTGCAACGCTTAGCAGAAGATGAGCGTAGCGATTTTGCCGCCGTAGTGCGTGATATTGCGTTAATACCACGACTACGCTTACCGGTCATGATGGCACTGCGGGATGCGCCTGCTGGCTCCGCAACTCAACGCCGTTTGACACTGATGATGTCACAGAGGAACGCTTGATCCGATGTCACTTTTAATTGCAAGGAGTGAGCCGTGAAGGAATTACCCTATCAGGCCAAAGCGGTCATTGGCCGCCGCGAGATGGTGACGCTACCTGAGCTTGGGCTTCACCTATGCTGTAAAGCTGACACTGGCGCGCGAACATCTGCTCTGCACGCAGAAGAGATAGAGACACATGAAGATGAACATGGTCAACTGTGGGTCAGCTTTATTACCCACAGCGGCGGCCCGGAAACGCCGGCCCACCGCTACAGTTTGCACTTGCATGATCGGCGCCGCGTTACCAGCTCCAACGGTCATAGCGAGTGGCGTTATGTAATACGTACCCCTATGCAGATGGGCGATTTGAATTTTCCAGTTGAACTGACCCTTACTGACCGCAGCAATATGCGTCACCCGATGCTACTAGGACGCCGCGCAATGCGCCGACTCATGGTGGCACCCGGCGCGGCATTTTTGCACGGTGAGCCTTAACCCCTTATTAGTCGCCTCAATCTAAGCTCGGAGTCTCCTACATGCATATCGCTCTGCTGTCACGCAATCGCAATTTGTACTCTACCCGCCGCCTGGTTGAAGCCGCAGAGCAGCGTGGGCATACCGCCCGCGTGGTGGACACGCTGCGTTGCTATATGAGTATTACATCGCACCACCCTTCGATTCACTATAAAGGCCAAGAGATTGAGCCTTTCGATGCGGTGATACCGCGCATTGGTTCATCGGTCACCTTTTACGGCTGTGCCGTGCTGCGCCAGTTTGAAATGATGGGCACCTACGTTATCAACGATAACGTCTCGATTACCCGTTCGCGGGATAAATTGCGCTCACTGCAACTGCTGTCACGTAAAGGGCTGGGGCTGCCAATTACCGGTTTTGCCCACTCCCCCGATGACATTCCCGACCTAATCACCATGGTCAAAGGCGCGCCGCTGGTCATCAAGCTGCTCGAAGGCACCCAGGGGATTGGTGTGGTATTGGCGGAAACCAACCAGGCCGCTGAATCCGTCATTCAAGCGTTCATGGGCATGAAAGCCAATATCATGGTGCAGGAGTACATCAAAGAGGCGCGTGGCGCCGATATTCGCTGCTTCGTGATTGGCGATAAAGTGGTGGCTTCAATGAAGCGCCAGGCGGCGGACGGTGAGTTTCGCTCGAATCTACACCGCGGCGGCACCGCCACCGTGATCCGCATCACCCCTGAAGAGCGTTCAACGGCGATCCGTGCAGCCAAAGCCATGGGTCTGCGCGTTGCCGGTGTCGATTTGCTACGCTCCAATCACGGCCCGGTGATTATGGAAGTCAACTCTTCGCCTGGTTTGCAGGGCATTGAGAACGCCACCGGCAAAGATATTGCGGGAATGATCATTGAGCACATTGAAAGAAACGCTTCACCAGCCCGTAAAGCACCCCCCAAGCCTAAAGGCTAAGGCAAAATATTAAAATAATCCGCTTCGGGGGTGGCAAATAGTCGCTGTCCCCCCCACAATCTGCGTCACCGAAGGAGGTAGACGCTCATGTTTCTCGATAATCGCCAAGTGGCGATGGACAGCGTATTGGAAGCGCTGGCCGATAGCATTGATTATTTCCAAGACAATATTGAACGCTTGCGCCCGTCGCTGCGTGACGCTTTAAAGCCGCATTATGCTTCGCGGCTCAAGCAGATGCGCCAGCTGCAGGAGCTAGCCCGTGCGCATTTAAAAATGCTGCCCCGGGATGCAGACGTTGAGCGAGATGATTTTTTATGGCTTTGGAGCCGTCTAAAAAGCTTTGTCGGCAACGATAGCCAAGTACTCATCAATGAGCTATTGGAGCAAGAGCGTGTATTAATGCAGGCGCTCTCCTCTCTGTATACCCACCCGTTACCTGATCCCATTGAACCGGTGGTAGAAGAGTGCATGCAGGGGTGCCGTAAGCTTATCCGCGAGCTGTATGCGCTGCAAAAGCGCAAAACCCACCGCTAACGCCCTTTAGACACACTGCTAGGGGCTTTAAGCTATCTATTGCTCAAAGGGCTACAGACAAAGGGCTATGGAGGGCTAAAGCGCTCGTTCAGTGATGGCAGAATAAGGTCTATGGGCGTCCGCCTGGGTAACTCGATAGGCTCAGGCGTACCGAGAAAATAGGGCTCCCTCCCCCATACATAGAGATCGCCCAGGGTGGCTACGCGCGCTGCCCACTCGCGCAGCTTTAAACGCCACCCCACTGCTACGGTAGGATCATCCGCCACACAGCCAGTGACATCGATCCCTAGCGCACGACCAATAAATACCGCACGGGGAAGATGCCAGCTCTGGGTGATCAGCAGGGCTTTATCCAGTTGAAAGACGTCCCGGGCACGCGCTAGCGTGTCGTAGGTGCTAAAACCAGCAAAGTCCATAGTCAGCTGTTCAGACGCGACACCGCGTCGATACAGTTCGCGCCACATTGCGCGCGGCTCGTTATACGCCTGGGTACGATTATCCCCAGAGAGTAAAAGATGCTCGATCTGAGTCTGCTCAATTAAAGTAGCAGCGGTTCGCATGCGCGCATGGAAGTGCGGGTTTCGCACCCCGCTACGCGTCCAGTGAGACGTACCGAAGACAATCCCCACTTCAGCTGGACGACACTGCTGCGGCTGACGCTCAATGTATGCGGCGGTAGTCGCGAGCACCCAAAAATTGCCGCCTATAAACAGCAATGTCGCCAGCAGCAATAGGGCTCCTAGCGACATTAAAAAACGCTTCGACCACGTTAATAACACGTTATGCATCCAGCTCCCCAGCCGGGGTTAGAACATGCCGAGTTCAAGCTTGGCCTCGTCACTCATCATGTCACGGCTCCAGGGCGGGCTGAAGACTATTTCGGTGTGAACCTTGCTGATCTGCGGCGCACCGAGGATTTTATTGCGCGCATCCGCCGCGATCACATCGCCCATCCCACATCCAGGGGCGGTCAGCGTCATGCGGATAGTTACCATACGCTCACCACTGATAAGGCGCTCGATGCGGCAGCCGTAGACAAGCCCTAAGTCAACGATATTGACCGGTATCTCCGGGTCAAAGCAGGTGCGCAGTTGATCCCACACGAACTGTTCAATCTCTTCCTCGGTCGCCGTTTCGGGCAGCGTAGAACGCGGTAGCGACTCAAGCCCCAGGGCATCCAGGTTTTGCCCCTCAATCAAATAGAGGCGCCCCTCAAAACCGACGCTTACCGTACTGCCTTTCGCCTGCATAACGCTAACAACGCTATCTTCAGCCAGTGTTTCCGTACTGCCAAACGGAATGGCAATGGCTTCCACATCGCGCTGGAGCGGTAACTGTTGGCCACGTTCCAGACTGGCAACTTGCTCAAGATCCATAACTGTCCTTAAATGACGATTCTTAAAGAACCGACCTTAACGCACCATACCAATGACACGTTGGAGTGCTTCTACAAAGCGATCCACTTCTTCGAGCGTATTATACGCAGCAAATGAAGCACGGCACGTCGCGTCGACCCCAAAATGATGCAACAAGGGCTGCGCGCAGTGGTGACCGGTACGAATAGCGACGCCAAGCTGATCGATCAGCAGGCCAATATCTTGCGAATGCGCCCCTTCCACAATAAATGAAAGAACAGCCGCTTTATCCGGCGCAGTGCCTAAAATACGCAGACCATCGATTTGACCGACCGCCTGGGTAGCGTGATCGAGCAACTGGCCTTCCCAGGCACCGATGGCGTCTATGCCAATGCTCTCCATCCACTCAAGCGCTCGGCCCAGAGCAATTACCTCCGCAATAGCGGGCGTGCCCGCTTCAAACTTATGCGGAATAGCGGCAAAAGTGGTACCCGCATCAAAGGAGACCGTGCTGATCATCTCCCCGCCCCCCTGCCAGGGCGGCATCGCTTCAAGCAGCGCCTGCTTGCCGTAGAGCGTGCCAACGCCTGTCGGCCCGTATACTTTGTGGCCAGAGAAGGCATAGAAGTCAGCATCGATTGCCTGCACATCGACCACTTGGTGAGGTGCTGCCTGAGCACCATCAATCAGGATCAGCGCACCCTGCTGATGGGCAAGCGTTGCCATCTCTTGCACCGGGTTAATGGTTCCCAGGGCATTAGAGACATGGTTCACCGCCACCAGTTTAGTGCGCTCACTCAGCAGCGAGCGATAGGCAGCCATATCCAGCGCGCCGTTGGCCTCAACGGGAATCACCTTAATGGTAAAGCCAATCTCGGCGGCCAACAGCTGCCAGGGAACAATATTGGAGTGATGCTCCAACATCGAAATCAGTACCTCATCGCCAGGGGCGAGGTTTTTACGCCCCCAGCTATGCACGACCAGATTAATCGCTTCCGTAGTGCCGCGGGTAAAGATGATCTGACGCGCATCTTCCGCATTAAGGAACGCCTTAACCCGGTGACGCGTGCCTTCAAACGCCGCCGTCGCCTCATCGGCGAGAGTATGCAGCCCGCGGTGAATATTGGCGTTATAGCGCGAGAAGTAATCGCTAAACACGTCAATCACCTGCTGAGGCGTTTGGCTAGTGGC
>TARA_R100001369_G_scaffold82915_3_pt1 | contig 11907 bp, 7 predicted proteins | sample TARA_R100001369 | Tara Oceans TARA_R100001369 (sample SAMEA2621528) | marine metagenome | biome: marine biome (ENVO:00000447); feature: surface water layer (ENVO:00002042); material: "saline water (ENVO:00002010), including plankton (ENVO:xxxxxxxx)" | depth 5 m | reverse complement strand
AAAGTTGAAAATAGCGGTAGTATATCTATAGGTAGGTTCCACCAATAAGCTATCACTGGGGTAGAAATAGAGGCTAATTGGAATCCCGGTACTTGATTCTACTGCTTTTTTACGGTAATCCCCAATGGCAAAAGCCAACAAATAGCTGCTCATTGGACTGTCCATATTAAAACTCCATTTTTTCAATCCGTCCAATTCTTTGGTCGTAACTAGGGCACCATTGGCTATGACTTCGTATGACTTATCAAAACTGATGTCCAGATCATACTCCACCTTTTCGGTCATATCATCAAAACTGGGAAGCCAGTGACTGGTATATTTTCCTTGACCTTGGGTCCAGATCTGCTCGTTGCCAAGTACGTCATCCTTCCATCCTAAAAAATATACGGTCTGTTTGGGAAAGGCAGCATAGGTGATATCCAAAGTATAGGTTTTATTGGCCTTTAAACGTTTATGAACCACTATTTTTTTGCCGTTGTTGGTAGCCTTGACTTTTTTATTGTTGAGTGTGACCTCTATTAATTTTAAATTTTGGGCATCCAGAAAAATGGTGTCCACTTTTTGTAGTACCTTAAATTTATACGCCACAGATCCCGTGATGGTTTCAATTTTGGGATCTATTTTTATATCCACTTTTCCATGAATAAAATCTACCTTGTCCTGTTGCTGGGCAGAATGCACAAAGGTTATCAGAAAAATAAAAACAAAAAGGGAATTCTTCATACTTCAAATATAAGGCCTTGGTATTGCCTTTTTAAATTAATTATGGCCTAAGGACTATAATTTTTTGAGCAGGGCTTGGGCCTTATTATATTCATCGGCCGATGGTGGAATTTCAACCAAAACCAGCTTACATTTATTGTAATTCTTTTGTTTTAGAAGCCCCAAAGCTTTTTGCCATATGGCCTCATTTTTATAAACCGAGCTGCCAGAGGCCACTTCGTCCAAATCTTTGTAGGCGTTCTGATAGGTCCCGGTTTCAATTTGGGCTATTCCTCTATACAACAACAATTCCTGATTTTTGGGGTCATTGCCCAATAGTTCATTTAAATAAGCCGTAGCCTCTTTAAATGACTTGTTGTTGAAGGCGTTCTCTGCTTTTTTAGCCATTGGGTCGCCACTACTTCTCTGAACCAAGGAAATAGTGGGATAGGTTGCAAAATCAGTATACCGGGGCTGATCTCTATCCATAAGAAAATAACCTCCAATAGTGATCAACAGGACAATTGCGGCTGCGTACTTCCAAATTTCAGTCTTGTAGCCTGAGGACGTTTTTTTGGTAAAATGCTCCTCGCTAAGGTTTTTGAGATTATTTTCGAAGGCGTTTAGCTCTTCTTGGTCGGAGAACTTTTCAGACAGGTATACTGAAGTTTCCTTGTAAGCTTCAAAAGATTCCTTAAAAGAGGTATCATTCAACAAACGCGCCTCGAAGGCTTTTTTAGCCTCCGAATCAAGGGTGTTGTCGAGATATGCTTCGTATAGTTCCAAATCCAATTCGTTCATGATTTTAGGCTTTTAGGTTTTTATATTCCGACGATTCCTGTACCATTCGCGTCAACTCTCCTATGCACAAGGATTTCTTTTTTCGGGCATAAGCATAGGTTACCCCAAGTTTTTGAGCTACTTCCTCCATCGACTTTATTTCGAAAGTTGCTTTTAATAGGTCTTTGCAGGCGTCCCCTAGTTTTTTAAACATGAGATCGAACACCAACTTCTTTTGTTGTTCAATATCAAATTCATCCGCCAGTTGCAGCGCATCGTCATTAATAGATACAACCTCTTCGTTTATTGTTACCTCCTTTAAAGAACTTTTTTTGATTTCGTTCAACCATCGCCGTTTACATAATAGAAAAAAATAGGCATCGAACGGACAGGTCAATTTTAATCCTTTATGTTTGGCTTGTTTGTAAATGGCAACCAAGACCTCCTGGACAACATCTTTTGCAGCATCCTCATTACCGCTATTTTTAGTGATATACCCCACCACCTTTGGTACAAACCTGTCGTAGATGCTTTTGATCACCAACGGACTATTCATCAATAAACCCTCTATGTACTTCTGATCGGGATGGATGCTTGATCCTGCCATGAATTGAAAATTTTGCCTAAAATAAGAAAACTCTGGGTTCCTTTCTTGTAAAACAAAATATCGGCTACATAAAGCTTCCATAACCCCAGCTATTCTTTTTCTGGCTCCTTAAAGGTGTTGGCTGATGTTGTCCTAGGAAATTAGCTAATAATTGATAATGAAGGACCCTTGGTATCACCAAATAACTCCTCGCATCCTTATTAGAACCTAATAAAATGAAAATATTTTGATCTAATGGGGTAACAAAATACAAAGCACATTGATATAAGGGTGAACAATCAAATAATTCATTCTTAACGAAAAATAATAATCATGAAAAATTCAAAACAAATTTTAGGACTTTTTTTAATGACAGCTGCATTGATGACCAGTTGCCAAAAAGATGATAATGGAGATAACGATATTGACGTAACAATTGAACGGGCTTCTCCCCAAGATTTTACAGATCTTAAAGCTACCGCCATAGAAAATCTAACACAAACATTTCAAATAGATGTTGATGGTTCCGGAACTTTTACGACCGAAAAGGGTGTTGAGATCACTATAAACGGAAGCTGTTTAGTCAATAATGGCAATGCCGTTACAGGTATGGTAGATGTAGAGGTAATAGAACTTTTTGACAAAGGCACTATGCTGGCCACCAATAAAACTACTATGGGTCTTTCTCCAACCGGAGGCAAGGAACTTTTGGTTACAGGAGGGGAATTCTTTATTGAAGCTACCCAAAATGGACAGCCGTTACAACTTATTTGCCCCATGCAGGTTCTCGTTCCAACGGCTCTTACCGGAGGTGATGATACTGGAATGACTTTATGGGACGGCTTTATAGGCATGGATTGTGGCCTAGAAACCGGATGCGACGACGTTACTTGGGTAGAGCAAAAACGTGATGGCCAAGGAGCAGGTATAGACATTGGTCAGGGTGCTGCAGGGCAATCATTATATGTAACCTTCTTTAATAATTTCGGTTGGACAAACGTGGACCGTTTCTGGAGCGACCCTAGACCTAAGACCAAGTTATGGGCAGCGGTACCTGAAGGGTTTGACAATGGGAATTGTGCGCTTTATCTGTCCTATAATGGGGAAGCAGGATCCCTTGCCAACTTGGACGCTTACGACTCTGAGACCGGATTATTTTCTGAGCATACGGGAATTATTCCAATTGGTCTAGAGTGTCATGTCATCTTTGTTAGTGAGGACAACGGCAATTGGGTATATGCTATAAACCCCGTAACCATAATTGCAGATGGCACCATAGTTATTGAAGAAAGCGACTTAAACACGACCACCGAGAGCCAATTGATAGCCATGATAAACGGTTTGCCATAACTGGAACAGGGTAAAATGAAGGGATGATATCCTCTAACTCATCCCTTGGTTATGTGCAATACACAGAAAAACAAAATTAGTTCTATAAATAGGGTAACAAAAATAAAGGGCTGTTGATATAGAAATATAAAACAATAAATAATATAAATTTTAAAATAATCTATTATGAAAAAATTGATGCTAATATTAGTTCTCGGAATTGTGTCCTGTACTCCAGATGACGGTGATCCCACAGTGTTTTGTGATAATTCCACTTCCGACTTCCAAACACTCTATCAAAATACGATCATTGCCGGTCATTCGGACAATGTAACCTACGACACTGAAATACACGAATATACTTTTATGCTAAGTGCAACCCAAGAAGTATGCGAAATTGGGTACCAAAGTCAACCCGGTATAGCCAATACACCATATGTGATAGAAATAGTGGACAATACTACAACAAATACCATTTACACCGGTTCCCATGTTTTCTCGTCTACCGGAACTTCTTATGCCACACCTTCTGCTACCATTAACCTAGTAGCAGGAACCTCCTACACCATAAAACGAATTCAAACCAATTGGGGGAACAATATTGGGAATACTATTGGACGTTTGGCCACGACAAACACCATGAGCTTTCCCTATACATATGGTATAATGACGATTACAGGTTCAAATTTTCATCAAAACGGTGGACCGGCCATCGACTTTGGTGTCCCCTATATTGATATAATCTTTAAATAAACCCTTTATAAAACAGTTTTCAAAAAAAAATTAGAAATCAGGGGTAACAAAACTGAAGCCCTCTTGATATAAGGATGTAAATCATTAAATAAACATATCTTAAAACAATCAATTATGAAAAATACTAGAAAATTATTCGGAATGATAGCAATGGCGGTTATAACAATGGCCAGTTGTTCAAGGGAAGAAGGCGATCAAACAGACGAACAGGGAATTCCGTTTCAAGCGGCCACACCTCAGGCATTTTCTGGCCTGAAAGCGGATGCCTTGGCAGAATTGACCCAAAATTTTCAATTCGACGCCTCAGAAACGGGAGTTTTTGCGACCGAAAACGGGACCCAAATAAGCATTAATGGTACTTGTTTAACAAAAAACGGAAATGCCGTTACTGGCCAGGTGGCTGTTGAGATTGTAGAACTTTATGACAGGGGCAATATGTTGTTGACCAATAAAACAACAATGGGCAGAATGCCCGATGGAGGGAAAGCAATAATGATTTCCGGCGGAGAATTTTATGTCAATGCCACCCAAGGAGGCGAACAATTGAACTTAGGTTGTAATATGCAGGTAATAATTCCTGTTGTTTTAACGGGAGGTGCCGATAACGCAATGTCCTTGTGGAAAGGAACCATAGGAGAAGATTGCGGTAATACCGTGGGATGTGACGATATAATTTGGGATGAAATTCGTGATGATGAAGGAAATATGCCTGGTATTGAAATCGGTAAAGGCATAACACAGGGAGACGCCTATTATACCTTTTTTCAAGAATTTGGATGGACCAATGTTGATCGTTTTGCAAGTGATCCCAGACCAAAAACAGGACTATTGGTTGATGTGCCAGAAGGTTTTAATGATGAAAATAGTGCTGTTTATATCTCCTATGATGGAGAGCCAAATGCCCTGGCCTTTTTGGACAAATATGATGAAGATCTAGAATTGTTTACGGAGCACTATGGTCAAATACCAATCGGATTGGAAGCTCATGTCATCTTTGTTAGTGAGGATAACGGAAACTGGTTATATGCCATAAAAGCCGTAACCATTGTGGAAAACGGCACAATTACCTTTAATTTAACGGAAACGGCAACTACATCGGATGCACAACTTAAGGCCTTGATCAACAATTTGCCATAATAGTAAGGTGTACAATATTTTTTGATTTGGTTTTCAATTATATTTCAAGAATGGTGGCCGAAATACGGTCGCCATTCTATAATTGCTTAATCCCACAAAAGAATTTTAACATATACCAAAGAGTTATAGAAAACGTTAGGTAGATGGGAGTTTTAAATGTTAAACCCAATTTCGCTCCAATGCAAAAACAACTCACATTACTTTTCCTGTTATTTTTCGGATCGATTATCCACGCCCAAGAACCGGTTGCCAAAGACACTGTAGTGCGCTACGCCAATATTGGCTATGATGCCAATGGCAATGAGGTATCCTTTCTCTCCGATACCCCACCATTACAACAAATAGCAGGGGCACCAAAGGCTTTTTATAGCTATTATTGGGAGTTTGGGGATGGCACTTATAGTACCGAAAAGGACCCGAAACATACCTATAAGAAAACAGGTAGCTATGAGGCAAAACTCTGGGCAACCAACAATTACGACACAGGGAAACCACCTGCCACCAGACCTAAAAAGGTGGTCATTAATGAAATTACAAAGGACGTAGACGATCTGGCGACAATGACCGACGATTTTAGGTTGAAGCGGAACCGTGAGCCAATGATAGATGAAGAAATGGTCATGATCGTAAGCTATAAGAACACTAACAACTACTCCTCTTCAGGGAATATCCATTTATTTTATAACGAAATGGCGTTTAAGAACGATAACTTCTTAGAACCGGAAATTAGGATGCACCATGGTGAAACTTTGATCCCTACGGATGTAATGGTCTATAATACGGACCATAATCCTACAAAAACCTTTTTGACTTCAATAGAAAATGAACTGGTTTCTTATAGCGCCCAGCCACAGGATTCCACAAAGAAAACCAACCTTCCGCTAAGTATGGAAGAAGCCAAACAGCTCTACCGCTCTCAAAAATCCATTTCATTTGAGAATATGCAGCCTGGCGAAGAAAGAAACTTATTTTTGACCATGCGTACCGCTCCCGAAATGATCAAGGATACCAGTGCCATTATTTCCGTTAGAGGTATTTATGTGCCCGATAATAATTATGGTGACCATACGGTAAAAGATATGGAAATGGAAATCGTGACCTCACATGATCCCAATAAAATGTCCTCGAACGGGGTATTGATGAACTACCGCTTGGTACGCTTTAAGACCTTAAAATACAAAATCAAATTTCAGAACAATGGGGAGGGTCCGGCAAGGACCATCCGATTGGAAACGGATATCCCAGACATGTTGGATATGTCTACCTTGAAATTGGAGGACCAATATCCGGCCTGCCCTATTTGTCCTAAAGAACCTGTGCGTTACAGTTGTTTGGATACCACTTTTCTGAAGAACAAGGCTATTTTCACCTTTAAAAATATTTATCTCCCTGGAACGGAACAGAAAAATGTACAGGAAAAAGATTCTACAAAAGGATTTGTAAAATACAGCATCCGTTTCGCAAAAGACTTTCATAAGCAGAAAACAAAGAGTCGCACTGCGATAATTTTTGATAAAAATGAACCTATTATAACCAATTATGCAACTACCCGTTTTACACCAGGTATTTCTATCGGGATCAAAGCAGGATATAATTATTATCCCGAGGTAGAAAATGCACAGAGCTATTTTCTAAGTGCCGTAGTTTCGCCATACAAACCTTACCGTTTCTATGGGCAGGCCGAATTTAGCAATAGTTTTAATTCCAGTACAAGTACCACAAGTATGGACCAAATAGTTGACGACCCAAGAAATGGAAGCATACAGTTACAGCGTACCATTACCGCTACCGAACAAAAAAGTGTGAATTGGGAGGTACCTGTTTTACTTCGATATAATATTAATAATTACCTTGGTATTGGTGCAGGTGTGCAAACTAATATTAATGTGAGCAATACGACCCATAACAATGTAACCGTTGAATATTACGAAGGTGATTCGGACCAGTTTTTAATGGATAGCAAGACCGATACCAGTTCCGAGAGGGAATCCTTTACCAATTGGAGAACGGGTATATTGTTGGATTTTACAGCAGGATTTTCCCGATTGGGACCAAGTTTAGGTGCACGATATGTTATGAACAATAAAACAGATTTCAACTACTGGCAACTCTATGCCCTATGGCGTTTCTAATTGAAAAACCTTAGAAAAATATTCGTCTGTATCGTTTGGGCGCTTCCCTTCTGGAGTTCGGCCCAACTTTCTGCGGATGAACTTTACAAGGAATTGGACCATCTTGTGGCAAAGCCAACGATTGAAAATCTCCAAAGACTGGAAAGTTATTGCGATAAATTCAACTTGACCGTCAAATCTTCCAATCAACAACTTGCCTTGGTTATAGCCAGAGCTAATCTTGGATATTATTTCGAAAGATATGGGGACCTTTCCAAAAGTATCGACAACTATGAAGATGCCTATCATCGTTTCAAATCCAACCAATTATCGGATTACAATATTTATGAAAATGTAGCAGTTCCTTTAGCTGCTATTTACATCCGCCAAGGCGACTATTTAAAGGCTGAAGAATTGCTGATTCAGTGCGCTTCCCATGCAAAAGTCACTGCAAATAATTCCTTGTTGTATAACACTGTACTCTCGCTTTCAGCCCTTTACAACTCCACATCTAGATACGAAAGGTCATATTTATTGATCAATGAAACTTTAAAAAAGAAAGGCATTCCTCCTGGTATCGCAGCAGCTTTAAAGAACAATCTAGCTACCTCGTATTTTAGGGCCGGAGATTTTGAAAAGGCAAAACAACTGCTTTTTGAAATACAAGTATTGGCTGGGATCGATCTTGTTAACACCTATAAAAGTCTTGCCTTTATAGCGCTCAAGGAAGCTAAAGCTGAAGAAGCCATGGAATATTTTGAAATGGCCAAGTCAACACTATTGAATAAAGAAAGCATATCCGCAAGGGACTGGGTAAACTTATTGGTGGAAGAGTCAGAATTATTATTGGAATTGGGTTATACCCTTGAAGCCCAAAACACCTTGCACAAGGCTTTAGCCGTAATGCTTCCCTCCCATTCTGGTCAGGACCTTCCAGATGAAACCATTTTATATCCGGAGCGTAATTTTCTGCGCATTTTTGATATCTATGCGGCTACAACTGAAACTGTAAAAGATGCCTTGCGGGCATATGATCTGGCATTTTATGTGGCCAATTTAATACAACAGGATTATACCTCCCAGGAAACCAAAATAATACACCAAGCGGATATAAAGCATCGCACGGAAAAATGTTTGAACCTAATCTGGAAGCACTATTCTGACAGCACTGATACAAATTGGGCCGAAAAGGCCTTTGCCTATGCTGAACAAGGAAAGGCTTCGGTATTGATGGAAAAAATGGTGCTTAATGGGCAGCAGAATGAAAAAGCCAGTGCATTGGAAAACCTCCAAAGCAAACGTGATAAGATTACCGATCAATTATTACGGGCGCAATTCAAAAACCTGGATGACAACATATTGGATACTTTCATTTCCGAATTGGCAAATATTGACAGGCAAATTAAGAAGGTGCGCTCCAATTTACCTAAAATGCTTCGGACGGAGCTAGATCTGGTTGAATTGCAACAAAAGTTGAAATCTGATGAAGCGGTACTTCAATCTTATTTTTTGGGTAAAAAAACTAATTATCATTTTACAATAGATAATTCTGGAATAAGAATGTACCGAATCCCTGATACTGAAGAATTGTCCCCTTATATTTTAAAATTCGTACATCTATTTGATAGTCCCGAAGACATAAATAATGATGTTCCCAACTTTACAAAATCTGCTCATGAGTTATTTGAGGTGCTACAATTGCGGTACGCCCTAAGAAATAACCACCTAGTGTTGATACCGGATGGACTACTTAACTTTCTTCCTTTTGAATCACTTTTGACCGAACCCACAGAAGGAACGTCATTTTCCAAAATGCCCTTTTTGGCCGTATCGGAAAAAGTAGCATATGCGGTAAATGCCCAACAATATCTTACGTCAAGATCCAATGCCGAAAGAAAATCGGTTTTAGGAATTTTCCCCATTTTTAAAGGAAGTCCCGAGGAATTATCGTATTCCGAAGAAGAAGCAAAAGCACTCGGGGGCACAATGTCGGCAGAATTGGTTATGGAGTCCCAGGCCACCAAAAGCAATTTTATAAAGAAAGCGAAAAACCATGACCTAATCCATTTATCCACCCACGCTGGTAGTGGTGACTTTATAATTCCTGCCTTTGTACAATTTTATGATGATCTGCTATATCTACCCGAACTACACAGTTTGGATATGAGTGACAAGACTATCGTTTTGAGCGCCTGTGAAACCGGAATAGGTAAACTCCAAAAAGGGGAAGGAGCCATCAGTGTAGCCCGTGGTTTTCAGTATGCAGGTGCTTCCTCTGTACTTTTTTCGCTTTGGAAAGTAAACGACCAGAGCACAGCCTCACTAATGTCGCGATTTTACAAATCCCTATCAACTACAGCATCCGTATTTGCATCGAATCATGCAGCAAAGCTGTCTTATCTACAGGATGAAAATGTACCTAATTCTAAAAAATCGCCCTATTATTGGAATGCTTTTGCCTATTATGGAGCCCTTGATTCCTATGACAAGACCAACAACACTTTTTGGTGGTGGGGTACTTCATTACTTTTTGTCGGATTCTTGGCAATAGTATTTGGCTTCAGGAAAAAGCGAGATTGAAGTATGGATGGTTTACTTTTTCTTTTATGAACATATAAAATAAACCCATACTTGCAGTTGTTTGAGGGAACTGCTATTTTAGTCTGATCAAATTTAGGGTCGTGAAATCCGGTCGTCTTTTCTTACTTTGCATTAAAAGTTGATAGGACTTCTTATAATTAAGTATATCCCAATGAATTCCAATGTACTACAAACGCCTATTGTCTACCTGAAAGGCGTTGGTCCCAACCGTGCTGAGACCTTACAATCGGAGCTTGGAATACACACCTATCAGGATCTTATAAATCTTTTTCCCAATCGCTATATAGATAAAACCCAATATTATAAAATTGGTCAACTGCAACGAACCAGTTCCGATGTTCAAATTGTTGGGAAGATTGTAAACATTAAAACCGTTGAACAAAAAAGGGGAAAACGATTAGTAGCCAAATTTATAGATGATACGGGAGAAATGGAATTAGTCTGGTTTCGGGGACAAAAATGGATCAGGGAAAATCTGAAGTTGAACATTCCTTATGTTATTTTCGGAAAGGTCAATTGGTTCAATGGCTCTTTTTCGATGCCACACCCAGAAATGGAATTGTGGGAAGACCATGAAAAGGGCTTAAAAATATACATGCAACCCGTTTATCCTTCCACCGAAAAATTGGCCAATAAGGGGATAACCAATAGGGTGACCAACAAACTTATTCAACAACTATTTTTGGAGTCCAAGGGCCGGTTTAAGGAAACCCTATCCCCGGGTCTTATTAATGAATTAAACCTTATTTCTAAAGGAGATGCACTTTTTAATATTCACTTTCCAAAGAATCAGGAATTATTGGCGAAGGCGCAATTTCGGCTGAAGTTTGAAGAATTATTTTATATCCAACTACAGCTGATTTCCAAAAATTTAATGCACAAACAGAAAATAAAGGGATTTAATTTTGATAAGGTCGGAACCCTTTTCAAAACCTTTTATGAGCATCATTTGCCATTTGAATTGACCAATGCCCAGAAAAGGGTTATTAAGGAAATTAGGTCCGATCTGGGCAGCAATGCCCAAATGAACAGATTATTACAGGGCGATGTGGGGTCTGGGAAAACCATTGTGGCACTTATGACCATGCTTCTTGCTATAGACAACGGTTACCAGGCTTGTCTAATGGCCCCTACGGAAATATTGGCCAACCAACACTTTATGGGCATAAAGGAGCTACTTGGAGATATAGGTGTTAACATAGCCCTACTTACGGGATCTGTTAAAAAATCGGCTCGGAAGGTAATCCATGAACAATTGGAAAATGGGGAGCTACATATACTAATTGGGACCCATGCCCTACTAGAGGATAAGGTTGCATATAAAAATCTTGGGCTCGCTATTGTGGACGAACAGCACAGATTTGGTGTGGCACAACGCGCCAAGTTATGGCACAAGAATGATGTTCCGCCCCATATTTTGGTTATGACCGCTACCCCTATTCCCAGAACCTTGGCAATGAGTTTATACGGCGATTTGGACATTTCTACCATAGATGAGCTTCCCCCAGGTAGAAAACCCATAAAAACGGTCCACAGGTACGATTCCAACCGCTTAAAGGTATTCCAATTTATAAGGGACGAGATAAAAAAGGGTCGACAGGTATACGTAGTCTATCCCTTGATCCAGGAATCCGAGGCTTTGGACTATAAAGACCTTATGGATGGTTATGAGAGTATAGCAAGGGATTTTCCTATGCCCGATTATCAGATTTCCATTGTACATGGTAAAATGAAACCTGCTGACAAGGATTATGAAATGGAACGATTTGTCAAGGGGGAAACGCAGATCATGGTAGCCACAACGGTAATAGAGGTTGGTGTAAACGTTCCCAATGCCTCGGTAATGATCATTGAGAGCGCCGAACGTTTTGGGTTGTCCCAACTTCACCAACTAAGGGGCAGGGTTGG
>TARA_R100001369_G_scaffold47430_4_pt1 | contig 11920 bp, 7 predicted proteins | sample TARA_R100001369 | Tara Oceans TARA_R100001369 (sample SAMEA2621528) | marine metagenome | biome: marine biome (ENVO:00000447); feature: surface water layer (ENVO:00002042); material: "saline water (ENVO:00002010), including plankton (ENVO:xxxxxxxx)" | depth 5 m | reverse complement strand
ACCGAGGCCATAGAGGCGGTAATGCAACAAAGCAGTCCGCTGGACCATTTTAAATTGCCAGCTTTGGATTAAATGGGTCTATACGGGGAACTAGGAAAGTTCTTGAAGGGCCTTTTTCATAGCCGCTTTTAAAAATCCGCCAGAAATTATTTGTTCCCTAACCTCCGCTACATTTTTTACCATTTGTTGATAGTCCTCAGTGGAAAGGTTTTTTAATTTTCCGTCCAATTCCTCCAATGAGGAAATGCAAATACCCAATTGGCGTTCTTTTATGACAGTGGCGATGGCCGCCTTGTCCCAAATAATTATTGGAAGGCCACAGAGTAAGTATAGCGAAGTTTTATGGGGGTTGTTATATAAAAGGTATTGTCCAAAATGTCCGGCACATTCGTCTATGGAATTCCCGTTCCAAACCAATCCGAAGGAACCTCTTATATGTTTTGCAACGTCATCCGGGGAAAACATACCTTCGAAACTTATGATGGTGTTGGCGGGGTCCACATCGTTTTTGATAAAACCGCTACCATATAATTTTAAATGGAAGCTATTATTTTTTAAGGCATCCAATTTATAGATGAAGGCACTTTTTGCCATTCCCAAGCCACCCGCGAAAACCACATCGAATAAGCCATTATTGGAAAGTTCCGGAGCAGTATAGCTACTATTGTCGTCCAAATAATCGAACATGTACAAGGGGATCAATTTGGCGGTTGCCCCTTGTTGCTCGAACCATTTTTTCATGTTGTCGTTATGTACGATGATTACATCGGCACATGAGAATTTTTTCATTTCCCGGGCAATATCCTTATTCTTTCCCATGAGGTATTTAACATCATGAATGATCAAAACGATTTTACATTTTTTTATTCCGGCTATGGTAGTGATGTATTTGTAATATTTGCTAAGAGGGTATTGTATGGCCAGGGTAGAATTTCTTGGCAATCGAATAACCCCCTTTGTTATTCCAAAAAAACTTATTATCGCACCTAAGGCGGAACTGGCGTATGTAGTCTGTTTAAAACCTAAATTTTTGAAACCTATCTTGTCCAAGATCCGCTCACAATCTGTTTTCGGCTTGGAGGCTGCACTGTTGGTAGCTTTATAATTTCGAGAGATATAAAATAAATTGGCCATTACGGGTTGGTTCTTTGAGCTCTGCAAATATAACCATGTTATGGCAAAAGGGATTTTTTTTTGATTTCAATTCGTAAACGTTATAATATACACTAGTTTTACTTTTTTATTCCTATTGGATACTAATCTACCTATAATGAAATACGACTACCTTGTTGTGGGAGCTGGACTTTTTGGCGCCGTATTTGCCCATGAGGCCAAGAAGAAGGGGAAAAAATGCCTGGTTATAGATAAACGTCAGCATCTTGGAGGCAATGTTTATTGTGAGGAAGTGGAGGGTATAAATGTTCATAAGTACGGAGCCCATATTTTTCATACCAATGACAAAGCAATTTGGGATTATGTAAATAGTTTTGTGGAATTTAATAGGTATACCAATTCACCAGTGGCCAATTATCAGGGCGAGCTATACAATCTACCCTTCAATATGAACACTTTTTATCAGTTATGGAAGGTAAAGACGCCCGAGGAAGCTAAGTCGGTTATTGCTGAACAAGTAAGGGAAGTAGGGGTTAAAAATCCAAAAAATTTGGAAGAACAGGCCTTGTCGCTGGTTGGTAAGGATATCTACGAAAAGTTGATCAAAGGGTATACGGAGAAACAATGGGGGCGAAAAGCCACAGAACTGCCTGCTTTTATTATAAAAAGATTGCCATTGCGATTTACCTTCGATAATAATTATTTCAATGACAAGTACCAAGGAATACCTGTTGGGGGTTACAATAAGTTAATCAATGGTTTGTTGGATGGCATTGAAACTCGCTTAGAGGTCGACTTTTTTAAAGATAAGACCGAATTGGTAACAATGGCCGATCAGGTAGTGTTCACTGGAAAAATTGATGAGTTTTATGATTACCGATATGGTAAGCTGGAATATAGGAGTCTGGATTTTAAGCATGAAACCCTGGATCTGGAAAATTATCAGGGTAATGCGGTCGTAAATTATACAGCTTCAGACATTCCATATACCCGTATTCTAGAGCACAAGCATTTTGAATTTGGAACACAGAAAAAGACTGTAATAACAAAAGAATACCCCACCGAATGGTCTGGTAATAAGGAGCCTTATTATCCTATCAATGATGAAAGGAACAGTGAAATTTACTCCAAATACAAAACCTTGTCCGAAAAGGACAATACTATTTTTGGAGGAAGGCTGGCCGAATATAAGTACTACGACATGCACCAGGTCATAGCCTCTGCATTGGCCAAGTGCAAAAAAATCTTTAACTGAGCTAAAGCTATTTATTTACCCAACAGGTAACCCTTTAGCTCATCATATTGGGATATTTTAATCGACTTTTTCTTTTTGCCCATTACTTTTACGATACTTTCCGGCAAATCAATGTTTTCACGAATGGTATCCTCCACTACATCTAGAAACTTTACAGGGTGTGCGGTTTCAAGAAAGATGCCGTAAGTGCCGGGATGGGTCTGTTGATATTTCTTTAAACCCAAATAACCAACTGCACCGTGTGGGTCGGCTACATAGGTAAAGTCGTTGTATAATTTTAGCATGGCTTCCTTGGTCTCATTATCCGTAAAGGAATAGGAAGTCAAGTTTTTGGATAGCTCCTCAAAATTATTCTTGTACAAATGCCTTATCCTTATAAAATTACTGGGGTCCCCAACATCCATGGCGTTGGAAATGGTGGCGATGGAAGCTTTTGGTTCATATGCCCCCGTATCCATATATCGGGGAACTACATCATTTACATTTGTTGAGGCAATAAAATGTTTGCAGGGCATTCCCAATCTTTGTGCCATAATACCTGCACATATGTTTCCGAAATTGCCACTAGGGACAGAAAATATAATATCCTTGCCCTTGGATTTCATCTCTTTATATGCGAACAGGAAATAAAACATTTGAGGAAGCCATCTGGCCACATTGATACTATTCGCCGAGGTCAATTGCATATTTTGGATCAACTCTTCGTCCAAGAATGCTGTTTTTACCATGTTTTGGCAGTCGTCGAAAGTGCCTTCGACTTCCAAGGCAGTAATGTTTTTGCCCAATGTGGTCAATTGTTTCTCTTGAATATCGCTTACCTTACCACTAGGATATAGAATAACAACCTTAACTCCGTCCACCCCAAGGAATCCATTGGCCACTGCGCCTCCGGTATCTCCGGAAGTAGCAACCAACACGGTTACATCTTTGGTGTTTTCGTTCGAAAAATAGCCAAGACATCTTGCCATAAATCTGGCCCCCACATCCTTAAAGGCCAAGGTAGGTCCATGAAAAAGTTCTAATGCGGCCACGTCGTCCTCAATTTCCACAAGAGGAAATTCAAAATCCAAAACATCGGCAATTATTTCTTTAAGAGCGTCTTCTGGAATATCCTTGCCTACAAATTGTTGTATGGCCAAAAAGGCAATTTCGTGATTAGAGTAATCTTCTATCTTGTTGAAAACATCCTTTGGCAGAGCCTCGATTATTTCTGGAAAATATAACCCACGATCAGGGGCAATTCCTTTTATAACTGCGTCTTTGAAAGATACATTGGGTGCTTGTTGATTTAGGCTATAAAAGTTCATATTTATTGGTGTTAGAATGAGTTGTAATTTTTGAGTTCCGACTTATGCCTCGAAGGACATAATATATTAGTTTTCCAGTATTTTAATCCCTTGGGTATTTATTTTGGAAACGTGTACGTCATAGTCTACCCCTATTTTTTCATATACTTTTCTCATGGCTTCGGCCACTTTAAGGGCAGTTTCCTTGCCCTTGCTTAGCGCAAAGATAGATGGTCCAGAACCTGAGATTCCACAGCCAAGGGCACCTGCTCCCAGGGCATCTTCCTTCACCTTGTCGAATCCGGGAATAAGAATGGATCTAATGGGTTCTATGATATGGTCTACCAATGACCTGCCTATTAGGTCGTAGTCATTAGTAAATAGCCCGGCAATCAGTCCGCCTACATTGCCCCATTGCTTTATACCGTCTTCCAGTGAAATGGATGTTTTTAGGATTCGTCTGGAGTCTGAAGTCCTTACTTCTATTTGTGGGTGTATTACGGTTGCGTATAATTCTGGAGGGGTCGGAATTTTTACTATATCCAGAGGTTGGTAACTGCGTACCAAGGTAAAACCTCCGAATAGGGCAGGGGCAACATTGTCCGCATGGGCAACCCCACTGGCCAATCGTTCTCCTTCCATAGCAAATTTTACCAACTCCAGATTGCTAAAGGGACTGCCCAATAGCTTGTTCATGGCCCATACCGCTCCTGTAGAGCTGGCGGCACTACTTCCTATACCGCTGCCCGCCTTTATTTTTTTGTAAATTTCTATCTCAAAACCACCTACATGATCACTTTCCGCCAACAAGGCCAAACCGGCAACACCGGCAACATTTTGAAGGGTTTCGGTGGGTAGATCCTGTCCTGTAAGCTTGGTAATCTTTATTCCTTTTTCAGTGGTTTTCCTTACCACCATCTCATCGCCTACGGAATCCAAAGCAAGCCCCAAAACATCAAAGCCACAGGAAACATTGGCTATCGTAGCTGGACAGAAAATTCTAATTTCGTTAGTTTTCATTTCTCATCAAATAAATTTCAGATCTGTGGACCCTTTTAAAAATTACCGATACGAATAATGTCCGCGAAAATCCCAGAGGCAGTAACATCGGCTCCGGCTCCTGCACCTTTTATAATCATGGGTTGGTTGGGATAGCGTTCTGTGTAGAACAATACAATATTATCACTACCTTCCAAATTATAAAAATCATGGCCTTTGGGTATGCGCTGCAGACCCACACTGGCTTTTCCGTTTTCAAATTGCGCCACATATTTCAATTTGCTGTCTTCCTCCACTGCTTTTTTGTACATCTCTTGAAATGAAGCTTCGTACTTGGTCAATGATTTGAAGAAATCCTCATTGTTGGTGGTTTCCAAGCTCTCCTGTGGCAGAAAGGGATTGTTCTGGATGTCCTCTATGTTTAGTACATTTCCACTTTCCCTAGCCAATATCAATATTTTTCGCATTACATCTACCCCACTTAAATCTATTTTGGGGTCTGGCTCCGTATAGCCTTCCTCTTGGGCTTGCTTTACCACATCATGAAAGGTGGTACTATCGTTGAAATTGTTGAAAACGAAATTTAAACTACCTGAAAGTACCGCTTGAATTTTTAATATTTTGTCCCCTGATGCTACTAGGTGCTTCAAGGTGTCTATAATGGGTAATCCCGCACCAACGTTAGTTTCGAAAAGAAAGGGTGCATTGTATTGTCTGGCCAAATCCTTTAACTCCTGATAATTGTCATAGGCCGATGAACAGGCTATTTTATTACAGGTAACTACGGATATGCTGTTCCTTAAATATGAATTGTAAGTTTCCGAAACCTCTTGGCTGGCGGTATTGTCGACAAAGATGCTATTTCTGTAATTGAGTTTTTTTACCTTTTGGAAGAACAGGTCTAGATTGGTCTTTTCTCCCTTACTTAGCAATTCTTCCCAGTTCTTAAGGGCAATTCCATCTTCATCGAATATCATAGTTCTGGAATTGGACATACCTATAACCCTAATATTGAGCTTTAGCTTCTCTTTTAAATACTTTTTTTGTGATTGTATTTGGTTCAAAAATTTGGCACCTACATTACCTACACCCATGACAAACAGATTCAACTGTTTTATATTTTCCTCAAAAAATTCCTCATGCAATGTATTGAGTGCTTTTTTTACATCCTCTTTAAGGATAACGGCAGATATGTTCCTTTCGGATGCACCTTGGGCTATGGCACGTATATTAACGTTGTTCTTACCTAAGGTACTGAACATTTTTCCGCTAAGTCCTTGGTGGCTTTTCATGTTGTCGCCCACTAAGGCAATGATGGCCAAATCTTTCTCCGCAATTACCGGTTTTATTTTTCCAAGGGAAATTTCAATGTCAAAGGCATCATTGATGACTTGTACTGCATGGTCTGCATCCTGATTGTCTATTCCTATGCAGATGGAATGTTCGGATGATGCCTGGGTAATCATTACAACACTGATACCTGCAGTTGAAAGCACTTCAAAAAAGCGTTTGGAGATACCTGTAATTCCTACCATGCCAGGTCCTTCAAGGGATACCAGGGCAATATTTTCCACATGGCTTATTCCCCGTACGGTTTTACCTTGTCCATTTTTATTCTTGGTAATCAAGGTACCTGCTGCCTTTGGATCGAAGGTATTTTTGATGACGATGGAAATTCCTTTGGTCAATACCGGTTGTATAGTGGGCGGATAAAGAACCTTTGCACCAAAATGCGACAACTCCATAGCTTCTTCATAAGAAATATGTGGAATGGCCATGGCCTGCTTTACTATTTTTGGGTTGGCGGTATACATGCCGCTTACATCTGTCCATATTTCCAGAACTTCCGCATTTATGGCATTTGCAACGATGGCAGCAGTATAGTCCGATCCTCCACGCCCTAGGGTGGTAGAATCTCCGTTTACGGACGAAGCAATAAAGCCTCCCATAATAATTACGGAATTATTGCATTTGTCCACGTATTCGGAAATATTGTTGTTCGTCAGATCAAAGTTAACGGCCGCTTTTCCAAAATTGGAATTTGTCTTTATAAGTTGTCTGCTATCTGCATGTACGGTATCTATTCCTTCAACAATAAAATATTCGCTTATGATATAGGAAGACAGCAACTCCCCATAACTCACAATTTTATCCGATAGTTTTGGTGTAATCTCGCCAATTAAATAAGCCCCTTCCAAAAGCGTTTCCAAGGTATTTAGCTCACTCTTTACCTTGCTAAGTACCTTACTCTGGGAATGTATTGGGATTAATTCCTTGATGGTCAAGAGGTGTCTGTCCTCTATTTCCTTTAGTATCGTTTTGTAGGTTTGATCCTGTGCAGAAGCTAAAGCGGCGGTTTTTAATAGAAGATCCGTTATTCCTCCAAGAGCGGAAACCACTACTATGGTTTTGTTGGACCCTAGATCCGCGATAATATTTTTTACTAAGCTGATATTATTGGCGTTGGCCACCGAAGTGCCACCGAATTTTAGAACTTTCATGGTTCAATGGAATTAAGTAAGAAAAACTGAATTTTGATAAAATTGTGTAACGGACGTATATGTAGTAGCTTACCCCAATGGGGTAGTGATGCTGATAACGGTAATAGCAATGCAACCATCTATAAATGGTGTATTAAGTAATTTATTGTCCGTATTGTTAAATGTCATCATAAGAATAAAGAACCAAATGTAGTATTTTTGATTACCCAATCAAATGTTTTTGCGGATTTTTGCCAAATCATCAATTTTTACTAAAATATCTTATAGAATGAAGATTTTTAATGCCAAACAGATATACGAAGCTGATAAATTCACAATAGATAAGCAACAAATCACCAGTGAGCAGCTTATGGAAAGGGCTGCAATTCAGATTTTTAATTGGATGCATTCCCGAATGCAGGGTGCCCAGGCAAAAATTCTTTTGTTTTGCGGTATCGGCAACAATGGTGGGGATGGGCTGGTCCTTGCAAGGCATTTGAAGGATCACGATTACAATATCGAGGTTTTTGTTGTTAACTATAGCGAGCACAGGTCCAAGGATTTTTTAATAAACTTGGATAGACTAAAGGATAAAGGCGTCTGGCCCAATTTTCTAAATGAAGAATCGGAATTACCTGTTATTGGAAGAGATGATATTATTGTTGATGCTATTTTTGGGATAGGATTGAACAGGGTTCCTGATACTTGGGTGGTAAGGCTCATGCAGCACCTGAACAACTCCAATGCTTTTATTCTCTCAATAGATATGCCTTCCGGACTTTTTATGGGGGCTTGTCTCCCTAATACCGAAGCTGTAATAAAAGCAAATTACGTGCTTACTTTTCAAGTGCCTAAACTTGTTTTTTTCCTTCCGGAAACAGGTAAATATATGGATCATTGGGAGATTCTTGATATTGGTTTGGACCAAGAGTTTTTGTTTAAGTTGAAGTCGAAATATGAGTTGATAGGTAAGAACGAAGTACTGTCCATGTACCTTCCTAGAAAGAAATATTCCCATAAGGGCAGCTATGGCCATTCTTTGATTGTTGGCGGAAGTTACGGTAAGATCGGGGCAGTGGTTTTGGCAGCAAAAGGAAGTATGTTGGCCGGAAGCGGATTGGTTACCGCTTATGTGCCAAAATGTGGGTATTTGCCATTGCAAACGGCATTGCCCGAGGCCATGGTAATTACGGATAATGAAGAATTGGAAATATCAAAAATTGATTTCAATATGCTCCCTACTGTTATCGGTATTGGGGTTGGCATTGGAACCACGGCAACTACGGTTAAGGCCTTTTCTGAATTTCTGAAGGGGAATAAACTGCCTTTGGTGATAGATGCTGACGGATTAAACATTCTTTCCAAGAATCAGGACTTATTAAAAGAAATGCCTCCCCAAACCGTTTTAACCCCGCATCCCAAGGAGTTGGAGCGTATAATTGGGAAATGGGCAGATGATTTTGACAAGTTGAAAAAAGCAAAAGAGTTCTCTGAAAAATACGATTGTATTTTAGTGATAAAAGGGGCAAACACCGTTACTATATATAAGGATATGGGTTATGTTAACACCACAGGAAATCCAGGTATGGCCACAGGTGGAAGCGGCGATGTTCTAACAGGGGTAATCACGGGCTTGATAGCTCAGGGTTATTCTCCATTAAATGCTGCCATTTTTGGGGTATACATCCATGGGAAAGCCGCGGATATAGCGGTGGAAAAATGTGGTTTTCAAGCCTTGATTGCCAGTGGCATATTGGATAATATTGGCCAGGCCTATTTGGATCTTTTTCAGACATCGGAGCCGGACGCGTCTGCCGGTGAAAGGGAATAACGGTGTGTCATTGCCAAGTACTATAATGACATACCGTTATTCTGCGTTGGATGTTCTTACGCGTCTTCTAACCCACATCAGGGCATTGTCCTGATCAATAAAGAATTTCATGGGTTTCTTATAAAACAGTCTCTCTATATTAAAGTTGTGCATGTCTATTTCCTTAATTGAAACTACTGCAAATGCCTTAATATTCTCTATTTCCCTAATTTGATTGTAAACCATTGGATCAATGGCATAGGAATTCTTTCTTAAACTTATATAGCCAAAGTTTTTATTTCTGAAATGTATTTCCATAATGCCTATAATTTGAAATACTCTTTCTTTGGTTATGGTGCTTCCTTCATCAAAAATAGAAACCATGTAATCGTCAAATACCTGTACTTTTCCAATGTCCAGTTGATATTCTCGTACGATAATAGTCTTCTTGGGTCGTCCGACTTTCATTCTCCGTATTTTATATAGTGTGTCTGCAGCGAATGTAGAATTAAGTACAACTAATATGAAAATTATTAGATTAAAGACACTTTAATCGTTTATGTGGAGTGGAAATGGGCTCACTGTGTTTTATTTCTTACAAAGCTCGGGGAATAAATAAAAAAGGAGTAGCATTTTGCTACTCCTTTTTTGTGTTGATTATAGATGTCCAATTTAGGTTTTGGACGATTTTTCTGCTTTTTTGATCTTAATGGTGAGCTCTTCCTTGGCCTCATCAAGATCCATATGAATAGTATCGCCTTCCTCCAATTTGGAATTTACGATTTCCTCGGCCAGCGCATCTTCAATATATTTTTGAATAGCTCTCTTTAGTGGCCTAGCGCCGTATTGTTTGTCAAAGCCTTTTTCGGCAATATAATCCTTCGCCTTATCGGTTAACTGCAAATCATATCCAATATCCTTGATCCTGAGGTATAATTTCTTCAACTCAATATCGATTATCCTGTGGATATCCTCTCGTTCCAGGGCGTTAAATACAACTACGTCGTCTATTCTGTTCAAGAATTCCGGTGCAAAGGCTTTCTTCAAGGCGTTTTCGATGACACTTTTTTGATGTGTGTCCGCTTGGGCCTTTTTTGCAGAAGTTCCAAAACCAACCCCTTGGCCAAAATCCTTAAGCTGTCTTGCTCCAATGTTGGAGGTCATTATGATGATCGTATTTCTAAAATCGATCTTTCTGCCAAGACTATCCGTTAAATATCCGTCATCCAGCACTTGCAGAAGCATATTGAATACATCTGGGTGTGCTTTTTCAATTTCATCCAATAGAATTACGGAATAGGGCTTACGGCGTACCTTTTCGGTCAACTGTCCACCTTCTTCATACCCAACATATCCCGGAGGTGCACCTACAAGTCTTGATATGGCAAATTTCTCCATATATTCACTCATATCCACTCTGATCAAGGCGTCTTCGGAATCGAATAACTCCTTGGCCAGTATTTTGGCAAGTTGTGTTTTACCTACCCCTGTTTGCCCTAAAAAGATAAAGGAACCAATAGGTTTGTTGGGGTCTTTAAGACCTGCCCGGTTACGTTGGATCGCTTTGGCAACCTTGGCAACGGCTTCGTCCTGACCAATTACATTGCTCTTGATAAGTTTTGGCAATTCGGCCAATTTATTGCTTTCTGTTTGTGCAATCCTGTTTACGGGAATACCGCTCATCATGGAAACCACGTCCGCAACATTGTCCTCTGTAACGGTTTCTTTGTGGAGCTTACTGTCTTCCTCCCAACGTTCTTGGGCAATGGCCAAATCTTTTTCTATGCGTTTTTCATCATCCCTTAGTTTGGCGGCCTCCTCGTATTTCTGTTTTTTTACAACCGTATTTTTTAGTTCACGAACGTCTTCCAACTGTTTTTCCAGTTCCAAAATTTGTTTTGGTACATCCATGTTAACAATATGCACACGGGAACCTGCCTCGTCCAGGGCATCAATGGCCTTGTCCGGTAGGTATCTATCCGTCATGTACCTATTGGTAAGTTTTACACAGGCAAGTATGGCCTCATCGGTGTAAATTACGTTGTGGTGATCTTCGTACTTACCTTTGATATTCTTTAATATTTCAATAGTCTCGGTTACGGAAGTAGGCTCAACAATAACTTTTTGAAAACGCCTTTCCAAGGCGCCATCTTTTTCTATGTATTGCCTGTACTCGTCCAAGGTAGTTGCCCCAATACATTGAATTTCACCTCTGGCAAGTGCCGGTTTAAACATATTGGAAGCATCCAAACTGCCTGTGGCGCCACCGGCACCAACAATAGTATGGATCTCATCGATGAACAGGATTACATCATCATTTTTTTCCAGTTCGTTCATGACTGCCTTCATTCGCTCTTCAAATTGGCCGCGGTATTTGGTACCGGCGACTAGAGAAGCCAAATCCAGGGTCACTACCCTTTTATTGTAAAGGATTCTGGAAACTTTTTTGTTGATTATCCTAAGGGCAAGTCCTTCGGCAATGGCACTTTTACCAACACCAGGCTCTCCTATTAGCAGAGGATTGTTCTTTTTTCTTCTGCTTAAAATTTGGGAAACCCTTTCAATTTCCTTTTCACGGCCCACAACGGGGTCCAATTTGTTCTCCTCTGCCATTTTGGTCAGGTCGCGACCAAAATTGTCCAATACAGGAGTTTTAGATTTTTTGCTACCTTTTTGCCCACTACCGGAAGTGCCAAAAGTGCCTTCTTTTTCTTCATTGGGCTCATCGGAATCGCTAGGAAAGGATTCCGAGGTAGGAGAATCTATATAATCGTCATCACTTGTTATCATTGATTTAAACTGGTCTTTTACTCCATCATAGTCCACTTTTAGCTTATGCAGTAATTTTGTGGTAGGGTCGTTTTCATTACGCAAAATACATAGTAATAAATGAGCTGTATTGATAGATGAGCTTTGAAATAATTTAGCTTCTAAAAATGTTGTTTTCAGTGCACGCTCCGCCTGTCTGGTCAGATGC
>TARA_R100001369_G_scaffold92914_1_pt1 | contig 11935 bp, 9 predicted proteins | sample TARA_R100001369 | Tara Oceans TARA_R100001369 (sample SAMEA2621528) | marine metagenome | biome: marine biome (ENVO:00000447); feature: surface water layer (ENVO:00002042); material: "saline water (ENVO:00002010), including plankton (ENVO:xxxxxxxx)" | depth 5 m | reverse complement strand
CCACTTCAATTTAACCCATACATTGAGAAGGGCTACTTCGATGTGGTGATGGATTTTAACGGGTATAATTTGGTAGAACAAAAGGCCCTGAAAGATGATTTTCCATTCTATAGACGAAACAAGTTAGAGATTTATGAGGGTAGCCCTTTAATGATGGGCCTATTGGGAAGTAGGTTGGATACTTATACCGAAAAAATACCTACGTGGTTGCCATTAAAAACTTTAGAGCGGGCTATTAAGTTAAGGACATTGGCTTCAAAATTTAAGATGTCTTTACCGTCAATGGCACATCGCTACCTAATGCTAGACTATAATATAGATAGGATGGTTATTGGTCCTGATAATTTAGAACAATTGAAGGCTACGTTAACTGATTTAAAAATGGGTCCATTGGATAAACAATTAACTATGGAAATAAATAAAATAATAGAAATATAAATAATGAACAATTACAACATACTTAAAGAACGCTTTTCAATTACTGAAATTCACAGTAAAATATTAAAACCTGAAACCTTGCCAAAACCTTTTTATGATGCCACCATGGGTCCCTTTAGCTCTTACCATACAAGTATATTGACTTTGGTTGACAATAGTGGATATAAAAGTGAAATTGAATATCCTTTATCATGTTTGGAAATATTCAAGCAGTATTTTGCCACTGTACTTTTGCAGTCTAAGGAAACTTTGTATTCCGACCTTTACAGCACCTTGTTTTGGAGAATTAGAAACGAGGGTTTTAGAGGTGAGGCGGCCAGAGCGTTAGGTTACTTGGATAGGGCGTTTTATGATATTGCCTCACAACGGGCCTCCATGCCATTGCATCATTATATTGGAGCAAAGAGGAATTGGGCTAAATTATATGCTTCTGGTGGTAGCACAGGTTTGTCGGATGAGGAGCTAGTGGATGAATGTTTAAGCTTTAAAGAAGCAGGGTATAGCATAATTAAAATTAAGGCTGGAGGTGATTTTGGCACACACTTAAAAGAAGATGTTATAAGAATAGGGAAGGTGAGAACAGGTTTGGGTGACGATATTAGATTGGCGGTAGATTTAAACCAAGCGTTAACTGTTCCGCAAACTCTGGATTTTATAAAGGAAATTGAAGACTTTGATATAGAATGGTTGGAGGAGCCTATACATTCTGCCGATATTATGGGCATGGAAGAATTAACCTCAAAAACATCAATGTGCATTTCCTTTGGTGAATCAGAAAGGACATTTTACCCTTTTCAATTGATGGTAAATGCAGGCATAGGACATTTTCAACCCGTGGGCAATAATATGATTTCCATGATAGAATTTGATAAGGCTTGCAAATTGGCAACTAAACATGATCTAATGCTTAGTTGTGGGTCTTTTCCCAATGTAAATGCTCAATTAATTGCCGCACAAAAGGAGGATGCTATGTGCGAATATCTTATCCCCTACTTAAAACCTATGGAAAAATATTATATAGTTCAACCGATCATCAAGGATTGTAAGGCATTTTTGCCAGAAATAAATGGCATATCCATCAGATTTGATTGGGAAAGGATTACAAAGGAAAAAATGATTGAGGATTCTGTGTGTTGGAAATAATGAAAATTTTGATCGGAGAACTAGAAATAAAAAAAGGTCTTACAATTATTAAAAGATTGTATTTTAAAAACACAATTGTAAAACCATATAATTACCACATGAAAAATAAAGCTTTAAAAATTGTAACCTTCTGTTTGTTGGTACTATTCTTTGGATGTAATAGGCATGCCGATAATGTTTATCAAGCCGGAAACCTGAATATTGGATTTGATTCAGAGGGTAAAATCACTGGTCTTATCGATGCCGATAAGAATACCGAATATGCGTATCCGAGCAATGATCCCAAATCCATATTGGCCATCAGGGTTAATGGAAATTTGGAATATCCGGCATCCTTTGATATTAAGGAAGGGGAGGAAACTATTATGTTAAGCTATCCAAAAAATGGGGTAGAGGCAGAGGTTAAAGTCATAAAAAAGGAACGGTATCTTACTTTTGAGCTAACCTCAATCACTAAAGTAAATGATATTGAATTGGTGTTGTGGGGCCCTTTTGAGACCAACATAAAGGAAACCGTAGGAGAAACTGTGGGAGTGGTTCGCAACGCGGATTTTGCCATTGGCATTCAAGCCTTGAACAAAAGAACCCTAGGTGGGTATCCTTCCGCTGAGGACGATTCAACACCTTCCTTTGATATTTTCGGAACCACAAGTTTGGTGGATATTTCAGATTCCTTGAATATTCTTTACAGGGGGCATACAGCGCTGCCAAAGGAGTACGGGAGTACTTTACAGGCCTATACCAGAAATAGGGACAAGGATAAGGTGGTAAGGGCAATGGGGCATGATAATTATGTTGCTCCTGCCTTCGAGGATGAAGGGATAGTGGGTTCTAAAATTGCTCTTTTTGGTTGTACCCCTAAGGAAGTTCTCAATACTTTGGAAGCGATTGAGTTGGGAGAAGGATTGCCCCATCCTACTATAGACGGTGTTTGGAGCAAACGTGCGGTTTCTGCTACTTCCGCTTATTTAATTCAGGATTTTAGTACTTCTACAATCGAAGACGCAATCTCTTTGACTAAAAAGGCTGGCTTACAGTATCTGTATCATTCAGGCCCATTCTCAAATTGGGGACACTTCGATTTACATGAAAAGGCATTTCCAGAAAATTGGGACAGCATGAAGGAATGTGTCGAAAAGGCGGAACAAGAAGGGATTAAGTTAGGAGCTCATACCTTGTCCAATTTTATAACTACCAATGACCCCTATGTAACTCCTATTCCAGATGAAAGACTGGCCAAAGTAGGGTCTAGTGTGCTTGTCAACGATATAAATGGAGAAGAAAAAAATATAGAAATAAAGGACCCTGTCTTTTTTAATCAAATGGGGAACAATAGCCTTCACGCAGTGGTAGTCGGGGAAGAAATAATTAGATATGAAAGTGTCTCCGAAACTGCTCCTTGGGTTTTGTTGGATTGCCAGCGAGGCGCATTTGGTACACAAGCCAGTAGTCATAAAAAGTCGGATACAATTTCGAAGTTGGCAGACCATGCCTACAAAACATTTTTGACCAATATGGATCTGGGTATTGAAATGTCCAAAAGATTAGCGGATCTCTATAATAAGACAGGTTTAAAACAAATATCCTTTGACGGTTTGGAGGGGAATTATTCTACCGGCATGGGAGCCTATGGTGAATTGTTGTTCGTTGATGCCTGGTATAATAATTTGGGGGCCGAAGTTAAGAACGATTACATTATGGATGCGAGTAGGCCTGGTCATTATTTTTGGCATATGTTTACCCGGATGAACTGGGGTGAGCCATGGTATGCCGGATTCAGGGAAAGTCAGACATCTTATAGACTTTTGAACCAGGATTATTTTAGGAGAAATTTTATTCCCTGTATGTTGGGTTGGTTCAGTATGCGGGACAATACCAGTTTGGAAGACATAGAATGGATGTTGGCCAGAAGTGCCGCTTTTGATGCTGGTTATGCCTTGGTCACCTCAGTGGATTTAGTGAATAAAAATGGATTTGGTGATGAAATATTGGACAAAATAAAACAATGGGAAAAAGCTAGATTGGGAGGAGCATTTACCGATGAGCAAAAGAAGAGAATGGAAAATATTAATGATGAATTTTCATTGGTAAAAGTATCGGATAATAGCTGGAGTTTAACTCCATATTCAGTAAAGCGTTTTGAACATGAATATAAAGTACGTCAGCCAGGAGAGCCTGTTTGGTCGGTATTTGATTATGAGAATATTTTTTCTTCCCAGCCTATGCAATTTATCTTAACTACCAAGAATACTACTGTTTCAGGGATATCTATTGAGATCGATGATTTTAAAAGAATTGACTTGGACATATCCATTCAAATAGGGGAGAACCTGAAATACGATGGTGGTAAGGAAGTAGTACTTTATGATAAATCTTGGAATAGAATAAAGAGCATTCCGATAGATTCAGAGAAACTTATTGTAAGTACTGGCAATCATAAAATAAAGGTAGACTGTGCTTTTTCCGCCAAGGAAGAGGCTAGCCTTAAACTTGAAATTAAAACTGCAGGGAATCCGGAAAAGGTAGAGATAAAATAACCGACTTTTGTAATAAGAAGGATTTCAAAATATGAATTCAAGATGGAATAAGGGTCGGACATTTTTATGTCCGACCCTTATTTGTGGCCAGTATTAAGGAATTTACCATAATAGCTTTATCTTAATTACAAATTCCTTAAAAAACGACCTATCTATTTCGGAAAAGTTCACGATATTGAAGCCTGCAAATTGAAATTCAGCGCATAGATCATAAAAAAATATCGATATGAAAATCTATGCTATGCCCTACAGGCCAAGCAGATTTCAATATTGGCGGATTCATAAAAACCAAAATAACCAATGGAAAGAGATGACAAGAAAAAGCTGCTTGGCAGCAATTGGTATGGTCGCACAGGTAAGTACAGTTTTCTTTATATGACCTGGATGAAGAACCAAGGGATTCCCATTAATACTATTGATTGATTATGGATTTTAAGGATAAAGTAGCCATTGTTACAGGAGCGGGGCAGGGTATCGGCCTGGAGATCTGTAAACAGTTGGTGGCCCGAGGGGGCCATGTAATTTTGAATGATTTGGATGCCGCATTAACGAAGGAAGCAGTGGCCGGCATGGATGGTGAAATTGGAAAATGTATTGGTCTTTCTGGGGATTCCAGTGATATGTCCGTAATACAACAAATGGTGGAAACGGCAGTTGTAGAATTCGGAAAACTGGATGTGGTGGTAGCTAACGCCGGGATTACCCTCTTCGGGGAATTCCTAAGCTATTCGCTGGAATCATTCTTTGAGGTTATGAAAGTAAATTTGGGAGGGAGCTTCTTTTTGGCACAGGCAGCGGCCAAACAAATGAAAAAACAGGGTATGGGTGGCTCCATACTTTTTATGTCGTCCGTAACCGGGCATCAGGCACATGAAAACTTAGCGGCCTACGGGATGAGCAAGGCCGCATTGGAAATGTTGGCCAAGAACTTGGTCATAGAGCTATCGCCCTATAAAATAAATGTCAATACCGTGGCTCCTGGGGCTACCTTGACCGAAAGGACCTTGAAGGATAAAGACTATTTCGGGACCTGGGAAAATATAACGCCTATGGGCAGACCTGCATCTGTCAATGATATTGCCCAAGCAGTTTTGTTCATGATCTCCGATAACGCCAAACACATAACGGGACAAAGTTTGGTGATCGATGGGGGTTGGACATCGGTGAGTCCGTCTCCTTATAAAAAATAATGGTCACTTTTAATATTCTTAATACTATAACTATCAATTAATTATAATAGAATTTAATAAATATGGGTCCAGAAGTAGTTAGTGGAATTAATTGCGAATTAGGGGAAGGTCCGTTATGGGACAACTCCAGAAAACACATATGTTGGGTAGATATTTTAAATGGAAATATCCATGAATGGTCTCCCGGGAACGATATTTCCAATACCATTTCGGTAGGCCAAATGATAGGTGCTATGGCTTTTTCAGACAATGGGAATTACATTGCTGCCATGAAGGACGGATTTGGATACGTAAACCGTGAAACGGGGAAAGTCGATATGATAACGAATCCAGAATCGCATTTACCGGAAAACAGGTTTAATGATGGGAAATGTGATCCGGAAGGTCGGTTTTGGGCAGGGACCATGCCCATTGCAGAAGACAAATCCTCTGGTAGCCTTTATGTGCTGGATGCGTCATTAAATGTTGGGAAAAAGGAATCCAACATTAGTGTTTCCAATGGTTTGGCATGGAGTCTGGATCACAAAACAATGTACTTCATAGATTCCCCTACGCGCAAAGTAGTGGGCTATGATTATAACAAGGAAAACGGGGAATTATCCAATAAGAGAACGGTTGTCACTATTGCCGAGAAAGACGGCTTTCCGGATGGCATGACCATAGACAATGAGGGAATGTTATGGGTAGCGCATTGGGGAGGGTGGCAGGTAGCCCGTTATGATCCTGGAACGGGAAAAAAATTATCGGCCATTGCCATGCCTGTATCCCAAGTTACCTCCTGCGCCTTTGGGGGTGAGGCCATGCAAGATCTTTATATTACTTCGGCCAAGAAGGGTCTAAGTAAAGCTGAGCTCGAGAAACAACCCTTGGCAGGGTCCTTATTTGTAGTAAGGAATTGTGGTCATAAGGGACTTCCTTCCAATAAGTTTAAATCTATAAATTAATTCAGGTAACTACCACAATCTATTTTCAAAAATTGCGAATTAAAAAACCAACGAAACCAAATAAATTAGAATGAAAGGATTGGACGTACTGGATTGGGTGGTAATCAGCGCCTATTTTGTGATATTGCTGGGAGTTGCCTGGTGGGTAATAAAGCAAAAACAAAAGAATACCGAGGATTATTTCTTGGCCGGACGAAACATTGGATGGTTTATGGTAGGGGCATCCATTTTTGCCTCCAACATTGGGTCCGAACATGTAGTGGGATTGGCCGGTAATGGTGCCGGGGATAAAATGCCATTGTTGATATATGAGCTCCATGCCTGGATAGTCCTGATGTTGGGGTGGATATTTCTGCCTTTTTATGCCAGAAGTGGGGTATTCACTATGCCTGAATTTTTGGAAAAGCGTTTCGATGCCCGTTCTAGATGGGTACTCTCAATAGTTTCATTAATAGCGTATATACTTACCAAGGTTTCTGTAACCATCTATGCGGGAGGGGTGGTGGTATCTGCCTTGTTGGGAATTCCTTTTTGGATCGGTGCAGTTGCAACCGTTGCGCTTACGGGGCTGTACACTATTTTGGGCGGAATGAGGGCAGTGGTCTATACAGAGACCATACAGGCCATAGTCTTGGTACTTGGGGCCGGAATTTTAAGTTTTATGGGGCTTGAAGCTGTTGGTGGTTGGGGAGAGCTAAAGGCAACCATAGGAGTGGATTATTTTAATATGTGGCGACCCAATTCCGATCCGGATTATCCTTGGCTTCCATTATTTTTGACCAGTACCATTGTTGGAATCTGGTATTGGTGTACAGATCAGGTAATCGTACAACGGGTGCTTACTGCCAAAAGTATCAAGGCCGGTAGGCGCGGAAGTATCTTTGGGGCACTTCTTAAATTGATGCCCGTTTTTCTTTTTCTAATTCCGGGAGTAGTAGCCTTGGGACTTAAAATGCAAGGGAAATTGGATTGGAACAGTCCGGATGAGGCCTTTCCGGTATTAATGAGCAACCTTCTGCCTTCTGGCCTACGCGGATTGGTAGCTGCAGGATTGCTGGCTGCCTTGATGAGCTCCCTGGCGTCCGTATTTAATTCCTGCTCCACCTTGTTTACCTTGGATATCTATAAAAAACTGAAACCCAATAAACCTGAAGAGGAATTGGTGAAAACCGGTAGGACGGCAACCTTTTTCGTGGTTGGGCTGGGCTTGCTGTGGATTCCCGTGATCACTAGGCTTTCTGATGGATTATATGAATACCTGCAGAACGTGCAGGCCTATATTTCCCCACCGATTACGGCGGTATTCCTATTGGGGATTTTTTACAAGCGAATAAATGCCAACGGTGCCATTGCTACCTTGGTAGGCGGATTGATTATAGGATTTTCCAAACTGACTTTAGAAATTATGAAATCCAGTTTTTCCGAGGGAAGTTTTCTATTTAACCTTGCCGATGTAAACTGGTTGGTATTTGCAGCCTATTTCTTTGCCCTTTGTGTGGCCATAGCGGTTATTGTGAGCATGTTTTATCCTGCTCCTTCGGCAGCACAATTGTCCGGACTAACTTTTGGTACGGTTACGGCCAAACAGAAAGCGGACAACAAGTTGAGCTATACTATTTGGGATATAGTGGCTTCGGTCTTGGTGGTGCTCATTGTGCTGTATATCATGATATCATTTAGTACGCTTTCCTTGTAGCGATGATTGATACCTGTTTATAGCCCTAATTTAACCTAGTTTTTCCCTAAAAAAATCGATGGTACGTCCCCAGGCCAATTCAGCCGCTTCCCGGTCGTACCTTGGAGTGGTATCATTATGAAAACCGTGGTTTGCCTTAGGGTATATATAGGCCTTGTACTCCTTGCCATACTTTTTTAAGGCTTCTTCGTAGGCTGGCCACCCTTCATTGACTCTTGTATCCAGTTCCCCAAAATGGAGCATTATGGGAGCATTTATTTTATCGATATCTTCTGTTGGCTGCCCCCCGTAAAAAGGAACGGAAGCCCCTAAATTGGGAATCTTTACCGCCATCATATTGGAAATCCAGCCGCCAAAACAAAATCCTACCACTCCAACTTTGCCGGAGCATTCCGGGTGGGCTTTCAAATATTCAAAGGCAGCAATAAAATCTTCCAACATCTCATCGCGGTTTCGTTTGCTTTGCAATTCACGGCCATCATCGTCATTGCCGGGATAACCCCCAAGAGGTGTCAAGGCATCTGGGGCCAAAGAGATGAATCCTGCAAGGCCTGCCCTGCGCCCAACATCTTCGATATGGGGATTTAATCCCCGGTTTTCGTGCACTACGATTATTCCTGGAAGCTTTGTCTTGGCGTCTGCCGGTCTAGACAACAAACCCTTTATGGAACCTCCGCCCTTTGGTGAATCATAATGAATATATTCCGATTTTAATTTAGGATCATTAGGTTTTATCTGGATTTTTTTTACGTAATCAGGGGAAATAAAGCTAAGGAGGGAAGCTACGGTAAGCCCCCCAACGGCATAGGTGGATAATTTATCCATAAACAACCTTCTACTTACCCTGTTGTGGGCATAGTCATCATAGAGGTCAAAAACCTCTTGTTTAATGTCTTCTTTTTTCAATGGTTTCATGGGCGTTGATTTATGGTTTAACTCGCTTTGTATTTATTAGATTTCATCAGGTCCGATTCAAAATAGTCGCACGTCACATATGGGGCGTATGCAGGGAGATTCTTTTGAAAAGGTTTTCCTGTTCTTCAAGGGCATTATTCAATGTTAATAATAGTAAAATGATGCTCTAGAATAGCAGTACTTACTAAAAGTATGAAATTAGTTTTAACTTTTATAGGGATTTATGAAGGTAGGCCAATTTTCCTATTTTCATAATGCAAAAAATTATTGGCATAGGGAGTCGATTAATTAGTATTAGCTTTTTGGTTTTAAAAAAATGAACTTGGTCATGTTAGGTTTAATCGAAGTTTAGAAGACGATTTTTTTTATAAGAATAAAATTAAAAATGATTGGTGAGGTCTAATTTTACTTATATTTGATTTTCAGTTTATTGCCAAACTGGACCATTAAAACTTTCCCCCAAATAGCTTGATTGTGCATTGACCAGTGATTGTATCCCAACACTGGATTTAACTTTAAGAGCCTTAAATTTGCTTAAACGATTACTATTAAAATTTGTCAAATACTACCTCCCAATTCTAATATTGAGTGTTTTGGCGGTTTTGTGGCTATATAAAATGGAGCACGAAAAGCTGATTTCCTTACAGCAAGAAGAACTCTCCAATAAAAAGCAACTCATCGTTGAACTTTTAAAACCCATGATAGCCAATCTCTATTATTGGGAACAATATGGTTTTAGCGAAAGCGATTTTGACCCTGACAAGAATGCCCATTTAGATGAGAAAATAGGGGATTTTGTGATTGGGATGGATAGTTATAATCAGTTCAGACTTATTGATTTGTCTGGAAAGGAGGTATATAGAATTAATAGACAGGATAATGGTAAAATAGTAAAGAGTCTAGCTCTCCAGGATAAGTCTAATAGGAATTATTATCAGGAGACTACAGACCTCAATAAAAGTCAGATTTATTTGTCCCCATTAAATCTAAATCAAGAAAACGGGATATTGGAATTCCCTTATAAGCCAATGATTCGTGGGGTTGCCCCTATATTTGATGCACAAGGAACCAAGTTGGGAACAGTAGTTATTAATTTTAGTGCAGAAAGGTTTCTGGAACTACTTAAAAAAGACAATCATTATTCCTTTATGCTATTGGACCGTTTTGGCAATTACCTTGTAAGTAAGGACAGTATAAAGGAGTTTTCACATTTAATCCCCAGCAGTCGAGATATAACGTTCCAAGAGGAATACCCTGAGTTGGTGGATTCGCTGGGAAGGGCAGAAACTACATCGTTGTTGCATAAAGGAGATCTGTGGATTAAAACCGAATTGGATTTTAAAACCGAACTTGCCCAAACTCCGTTATTTCAACACAAATTTGCGGACATTAAGACCAACAATAAATGGGTGCTTATAAAACATCTGGATTCCGCTACTTTAAATGCTAGACTGAAAAGTGAGATCTTTTCAATATTCCTTATCAATCTATTGGCAATAGCTGTAATTTTATGCCTGTCTTATCTGGAAGCAAAAAGTGATACCTCCAAAAGGAAGTATATGCTGGCGCTTGAAAAAATGAACAAGGAGTTGGAGAGCAAAAGCAACGAGCTGGAAAATAAGAACAATGCCTTGGCTACCATACAGAATAAGTTAGAGCTGCGCAATGCCCAACTTTTGGAGTATAATAATATTGTTGCCCACAATTTAAGAGCTCCTACTACAAGTATTTCTGCTTTGGTGTCCATGTTAAAGGAAGCCAAGGATTATGAAGAGGCCAAAAGTTATTTTCCTAAATTGCAAAAAGTTACCCAAGCTATTAACACCCTGGTGGATGATCTCTTGGTCTATGTTAGGATTCTCAACGATGACGACCAAGTTAAAATGGAAGACATAGCATTGGAACCTTTAATAGCGGCCACCTTGAATCTGTATGTTGAGACTTTGGACAAAGAGACCATAGAGGTGAAGACAGATTTTAGCGCATGGAAAGAAATAAAGTTTTCAAAGATCTATATGCAGAGTGTAATTCAGAATTTAATTTCCAATGCCATAAAGTACCGGGATCCCAATAGAAAGTCGGTGATAGCTGTCCGAACTTCATGGGAGAACGACAAGAAAGTTTTGGTAGTGGAAGACAATGGAGTGGGGGTGGATCTGAGTCGCTATGGCAGTGATATATTTAAATTATATAAAAGATTTCATCGTGGACTATCCGGGAAAGGTGTGGGTTTGTTTCTGGTTAAAACGCAATTGGAATCGTTGAACGCCAATATTGAAGTAAGTAGTGAATTGGGAAAGGGAACCGCATTTAAAATAATATTTAGCAACTATGAATAACCTAAGTTTTCTTCTAATCGATGACGATGAGATTTTTCAGTTTATAATGAAGAATACCATTGCTGAAATAAGTCCGGATATTAAGATAAAGTTTTTTTCCGATGGTGAAAAGGGAATTGATTTCCTTAAACAGAATCTGGGTGCAGCCACCAATCTTCCGGATATTATCCTATTGGACGTGAACATGCCATTTATGGACGGATGGGAGTTTTTAAATGAATATAAGTCACTCCAGACCGAAATAAAAAAGGATATCAATATATACCTGCTAACATCATCCAATAATCCAAGTGATATAGCTATGGCAAAAGAAATTAGTGAGCTTTCGGGTTATTTGGTAAAACCAATATCGAAGGAGGGAATCAAAAATCTGATTGGTCATTTACCAACAAGTGAGTGGTATCATAATCAATTTTAGATGGTAAAACCTGCTACTAGTCAGTTCCAGTACCCATACATTTCCCGGAGAAAAAACTCCAAAATCATTGAGCACATTGGATAACTTAATGATATTGTTTAAACAGACGGCCCGCTTTGGGTATTACATAGCGGCTTGTATATCTACCGCTACTTTAAGCTTGCTCTTGCCGCTTCCGTACACTACACCTTTTAAAGGGGGTACGTCATAGTAGTCCCTGCCCCAGCCTACCACAATATGCTGGTCCATGGGGATTAGATTATTGGTGGGGTCAAAATCTACCCATCCAAAACCGGGTATAAATATAGAGAACCA
>TARA_R100001369_G_scaffold91771_1_pt1 | contig 11961 bp, 10 predicted proteins | sample TARA_R100001369 | Tara Oceans TARA_R100001369 (sample SAMEA2621528) | marine metagenome | biome: marine biome (ENVO:00000447); feature: surface water layer (ENVO:00002042); material: "saline water (ENVO:00002010), including plankton (ENVO:xxxxxxxx)" | depth 5 m | reverse complement strand
TTTTCTTTTGTTTCGTTTTCTTTGGACAAGCAAAGAAAATGAAAGGATTATAACAAGGTAAGCAAATGTTTTGCCTAAAGACAATAATTAAGAATAACCTATTAACTTCAATAGCTACAACAGTCCAAAACTTAAAATAAATAAACAATGCCCAAGATCCAAGACCCTGGGCATTGCCATTACTCCAACGAACCATTAGGTTTAAATGGTTATTATCTGGAGCTACCTCCTATTATATGTGAATTCGACATAAAAAATAATTACAAAACATTCATTTAGTGTCAATTAAATATAAATCGAAATCAAGTTGTTAAACATTTTCAGGAACTTCAAATCCTTCCCTATAATCCCGTCTTAACATTCTATCCGCTTCAGCATCGTTTACGAACGATTCCGATTTAGGATTGAAGGTAAGGACACGATCCAATCTATAGGCTATGTTGCCCAAATGTGCCAAACCAGAGGAAAGATGGGCTGTTTCTACAGGTCCGTTCAAGATAGTTTTATCGCGCTTGCGCACCGCCTCTATAAAATTGGCAAAATGTCCGTCCGTTCCACCGGCACCTCGATCCATTCCGGTTCCAGATTCTCCGCCGTCCTCGCCAGATTTACCTGGAGTCCTATCCTGTCCTAAATATGTTTTATACTTGTCATAACCGTCTACAACCAAAATACCCTTATCGCCATAGAAAATGTTACCTACGGTGGCACCTTCTTCGGTATTGGTACACCAAGGGCGTACTTCAAACTGTATGATCTTTCTTTCTTCAGGGTAGTTATACACAGAGGTAAGCACTTCTGGTACTTCCTTGCAATCGTCCCAAAGGTACTTGCCGCCCATAGAGGTAATCTTTGTAGGAAGCCCTACATCCAAGCCCCACATACATAGATCGGTTTCATGAATACCTTGGTTACCTACATCCCCATTGCCATAATCCCAATGCCAGTGCCAATTGTAGTGTACCAAATTTCTGGTAAATGGTCTTTTTGGAGCTGGGCCTGTCCATAGGTCATAGTCTATTCCTGCCGGAACTGGAGAGAAACCTTGGTCGCCAATATCACCCCTCCAACGAAAAACAATACCTCTTGCCATATAAACCCTTCCTATATAGCCATCTCGCATTAAATTAATGGCCTCGTTTACGGCAGGGGAGCTCCTTAACTGCACCCCGTGCTGTACAATCCTATCATATTTTGCAGCTGCCTCTACCATTTTACGGCCTTCCCAAATATTGTGGGAGCCGGGTTTTTCCACATAGGCATCCTTCCCGGCCTGACAGGCCCAAATAACGGAAAGTGCATGCCAGTGGTTTGGAGATGCAATACTAACTACGTCTATATCCTTATTATCCATTACCCTACGAAGATCCTGTTCCAAGGCAACATCTTTCTTATAGGTTTCCTTAAACGATTTTTGGCGTTCCCTCAACAAATTCATATCGGGATCGCACAAGGTGGTAACCTGCACATTTTTTTGTGCCATTAGGCCCTGGATGTGACTTTTTCCACGCCCATTGACGCCCAAAACTGCCGCATTGATACGGTCGTTGGCCCCAAAAACAGTCGATGAGATTATGGTAGGTGCCGCAATAACAGCAGAACTTGCCACGGCCGTTCTTTTAATAAATGATCTTCTCGTAGATTTCATTTGCAATTATATTTACGTTAACTATTAATTTTATTGACATTATACTACGGCCCGACCTGGAATTCAAAACCGTTTAATCCTTTAAGCAACCAACTGCCTACTGGGCATTTTGCCATGGAGACCAACCTTTACAATTCATGTAAAAGACACTCTATCCCCTTTTGCAATGAAAGTTAGCATTATTTTTTTATTCGTTAACGTTAACAGGGGTAGTTTTTTGTTAATTTTTCAACTTTAGTTGTTGTTTACAACATATATCTTACTTTTTTAGGATTAATTTCATTTATCCATTAGCTGTCCCTGTTCAAATTATAGGTCACCACAAGTTTGCGGCTAGCTTCAAACCACAGCTTTATCCGTAATCTAATATATCAGGCCCAGTCGCACATTATCTATTACTGGCAGCTATAACCCTAAAAAACGTATCCCTTATCAACAATAAACATAGGGATAAAGCCAATATAAAAGTAATTCCAAACGGCTTAAAAGCAACCTTTACCCCTTGGAAATCAACCCCTAAAACTTTCTTATTTAGATTTAATATAAATAATTTGCTCAATTCAAATCTTAAAGATATTTTTGTCGCTGAACAATTATTTATTATTAGTCTAAATAAGAATAGATGAAAAACCAACTAACACTACTACTTCTCCTTTGCCTAAATTCCATGGCATTTTCACAAGGCCCAACCGTTAGCGGAACCATAAAGGACAATACCGAAACACCTCTATTTGGGGTAAATATTCTGGTAAAGAATTCCCAAATAGGGACCCAGACCGATGAAAAAGGCCGCTTTGAAATCACCAATCTTGATGAAGGTGCACATACCCTCTCCATTTCCTATCTTGGTTTTAGAACCAGGGATGTCCCGTTTTCTGTTACCAACGGAAAAGTACAGGATCTTGGTGATTTGATCCTATATGAAGGAAACGAAATCCTCACCGAGGTAATCGTTGAAGGGGAACGCATCAATAAATTTTCAAGAAAGAAAACGGCCTATGTATCCAAGCTCCCACTAAAGGACATTGAGAATACCCAAGTGTATAACACTATTACCACCGATCTATTGGAATCACAGATAGTGACCAACTTTGACGATGCCCTTAAAAACGCCGCCGGAGTGGAAAACCTATGGACCTCCACCGGTAGGGGCGGTGATGGGGCCGGATACTATTCCATGCGGGGATTCTCCGTACAACCACAATTGGTAAACGGCCTACCAGGTTTAACCAACGGCACTATAAATCCGGCAAATATTGAACGGATAGAAGTCTTAAAAGGACCTTCTGCAACCTTGTTCGGAAATGCGGTAAGCTCCTATGGTGGTCTCATAAATGTGGTTACCAAAAAACCCTACGCGGGTAGCGGTGGTGAACTTTCCTTTACTTCCGGTACTTACGGACTAAATCAGATTACCGGCGATTTCAATACGGCACTGAATAAAAGTGAAAACCTATATTTTAGGCTCAACACCTCCTACTCCACCGAACAGAGTTTTCAGGATGCCGGCTCTAGAAAATCCTTTTTCGTAGCCCCTTCCTTATCATACAAGGTAAACAACAAATTATCCTTCTCCTTCTATGGGGAGATTACCCAGGCGGAACAGACCAATCCTACCTTCTTGTTTTTAAACAGAGGGGCTCCTACCGAATCCAAAAACCTGGAGGAGTTGAACTACAACAACAAACTCTCCTTTACCAGCAATGACCTTAGCTTGGAAAATCCGACGCAGAATTATAGGATTGAAATGGACTATAAATTGTCGGATACATGGCAATCCCAGACCTTACTCTCAAAAAGCTCCACCTCTACAAAGGGCTACTATTCCTATCTGTACGATTATGGCATCTTAGGGAACGATACCTTTACAAGGTTCATCAACAAACAAAACGCCAATACCCAAACCACGGATATACAGCAAAATTTTATCGGTGATTTTAAGATAGCCTCCCTTAGGAACCGAGTGGTAATTGGTCTGGATTATTTCAATGCCACGGAAATCAATAATAGTACCGGCTATGCTTTCTATGGGAATGTAACTCCAGAAGGTGGATCCAGTGGGGACAATCCTTTTACTGCCGATGTGGAAACCGATACCTATGCCCTATCTACGGCTGCAGTAGATGCCGTTTTGGCCTCACAGGCCGTAGGGAACATTAAATCCAAATATCATATTTACAGTCTTTATGCTTCGGATGTCCTAAACATCAGCAATAACCTTTCGGCCATGCTGGGACTGCGAGTAGATCATTTTGACAATGAAGGCAACTTGGCCAGTGTGGAGGATGATTATGACCAAACCACTTTATCGCCCAAGTTTGGATTGCTCTACCAGCCAATTTTGGATCAACTCTCTATCTTCGCCAATTATCAAAACGGATTCACCAACGTTGCCCCCCAATTGGTAGGAGATCCGGACGCGGGACCACAGACACTGGAAACATTTGATCCGGAACAGGCCAATCAATTCGAATTTGGAGTAAAGACCAATCTGTTCAATAATAGATTAAATGCAACCATTAGCTACTACGACATTAAGGTAAAAGACCGTGTCATTACGGATCCCTCCTCACCTTTTAACAAAATTCAAGGCGGTGAAGTGGAAAGCAAAGGTTTTGAAATTGAAGTCAATGCCAACCCTGTTAAAGGTTTGAACCTAAGGGCCGGCTTTAGCAATAACGATAGTGAAACCACCAAATCTGACAATTCCGAGATTCTGAATCGCAGACCCCTGGAGGCCGGTCCCGAAACACAGTATAATTTCTGGGCCAACTATGAATTACAGGAGGGTATGTTGGACGGTTTTGGAATGGGACTTGGGTTTAACGGTGCAAGTGAACGCTTTGCCATAAACTATGCCTCCACAGGAGAATTTGTCCTGCCAAGCTATACCATAGCCAACGCCTCTCTTTATTACCAAGCCAACAAATATCGCATTGGCCTAAAGCTAAACAATGCCTTTAACAAAGAATATTACAAAGGCTGGTCCACTATAAATCCACAGGCCCCAAGGGTGTTATTGGCCAATTTCACCTATAAGTTTTAAGCAAAAAATATAGATTTTCAACCTTGTACAAATGAACCTCAGAAAAATCATCTTCGAACTTCATAAGATTTTAGGCCTTACCACCGGTATCGTTGTATTTATTGTAGCGATTACCGGCTGTTGCTGGGCCTTTAGGGATGAGATTGAAAGTCTGTATGACGACTATAAAAAGGTAAGCCCCCAAAACGACCCCATACTTACCCCAACTGAGGCCAAAATGTATGCCAAGGAGGTTTTCCCCGATAACCATATACACGGTACCCTATTTAAAAAGGCGGATGATGCCATTGAGGTAATTTTTTACGACCCGAAACCAGAATTTTACCAAAGTGTTTTTCTAAACCCATATACCGGCAAGGTGTTACAGGTAGATGACCATTTATCCGGATTTTTTGCCTTTATCCTAAAGGGCCATATGCGGTTATGGTTACCAAAGGAAATTGGGGAACAGGTGGTAGGAGCGTCCATCCTAATATTTATGGTGATAATCCTTTCCGGAATCTTCCTTTGGGTACCTAAGAAGCGGAAAAATCTTAAACAACGCTTAAGGTTTAGCTGGAAAGGTACTACCCGTTGGAAACGAAAGAACTTTGACCTTCATACCATAATAGGTTTTTACATATGTTCCCTGGCCCTGATCCTTGCCTTTACGGGTTCGGTAATGTCCTACAATTGGATGAAGTATGTTCTTTATAAATCTTTAGGGGGAGACAAGGAAGCTGCATTTATAATTCCTGAAAATATTGGCTCTCCAAGCCAGGGCGAAGGTGTATTGCCAATAGACCTTCTTATACCCAAACTTCAGGCAGCATCGCCCAACTCGGAAAGTTTTGAACTTCACTATCCCACAGGCCCGGATGCAAGTATTTATGTGGAAGTTTCCAATAGCTCCGGATTATACTATGATTCGGACTTTCGGTTTTTTGACCAACATACCTTGGAGGAAATAGAGACTCCCAGTATATATGGCAAATACGAAAATGCCAAGGTAGCGGACAAAATACTGCGTATGAACTATGACATCCATATTGGGGCCATAGGGGGAATTGCCGGAAAAATAATTGCCTTTTTGGTGAGCCTGCTTACTGCCAGTCTGCCCGTTACCGGAATTTTGCTTTGGTATGGTAGGACTTATAAAAAGAAGCATAAAAAATTGGCGGAAGTTGAACTTTAGCAATTAAATAAAACACCTTAAAACCGTTATAAAATAGTGTAACTATTCGGATTGAATTTCAATTCCTTATACTGTAAAACCTCGGGGCTATTCCTCGGGGTTTTACAATTAAATACACCCCAATATTATCTATGCTCCCCAGTTTTACACAATATTGGAGCAACGGAAACCGCAGGATTCAACGTTATAAGCTATGGCATAAATATCCCAAAAAGCCATCTACCCATTGTATTGAAAAAAATTGTATTTTTCTTTCGGTTAAATACCTGAGGTACAAAAGCCTATAGGGTATTATTACTTATTTATTTAAGGGAGGTTGTTTATCCCAATGTTGACTTAAATATTTAGGAAATTATATGAAAATGAGTCTTAAATTCCTTCCCCTAAAAGATCTGTTCTATTCCATTTTTCCAACGGTAGGGACCTATGGTGGTTATATACAGGGAATAGCGCCTACCTTGTTCCCCAATATATGGATTGCCGTGGGTATAGGACTCCTAGCCTCCGTGATACTGGCAGTTGTGTTTTATAAGGAAAATGTAAAAGCCTATAAAAAATCATTGGCCGAAATTCTTGCCACTGGCTATTTTATGAATTTCACTGGACGTTTTGGCAAACTTCTTAAAACCAAAACCCCTATTCATTTTTCCTTTCCGGACCATAAAATAAGGACCTTTACTGCCAATCAAATTACCGTGGAAGTAGGAATGCCCACCAGCCTCAAATCCTTGACCGAATATGCGGAGATGGTCGAAAATAAATATGAAATTGTCTATGTGCGTGAAGCCACCTTCAGTGAGCCATTTTGGTTACGGGCACAATTGGAAGACAATAAACTAATTATCCATGAATTCCCAAGAACCCTGTTCTCCCTTTCCAGGTATTTAAAAGATGATTTTATAGATCAAAAGCTGGCAGAAAAAAATTCCAAAAAAATATATGCCTTCTTCCAGAATAAGATAGATCAATTAAGAATTGAATATTCCAGTGAAATTTCAAATGACAAATTGAAGTTTATCACAGTATAAGTATATTTATGGTTAGGTAACATGCCACGGGCAATAAATGGCCATCACACCCTATGTTTGCCTGGAAAAAGTAGCATAGTATCAGTGGAACATTGATCGGCGAAATATAAATAGCTTTGGGAATGGAAAAAAAGAAGAACAAAACAAAACCAATTATTCTAGAAGCGGGGCAAGGCAGAACATACCACTGTGGTAGCATGACTGCCATTTTTAAGGCCGATGAAAAAGAGACCGACGAAAAATATAGTATTTCCGAATGGTGGTTGGAGCCCAATTCCATGGGGCCCGGAGCACATAGCCATGAGGATAATGACGAAGTATTTTACGTTTTGGAAGGCAGTTGTTCCTTTCTTGTAGGAAACAAGTGGACAGAAGCTGGTAAAGGAACCTTCTTAAGGATTCCTGCCAAAACAGTGCACGATTTTGCCAACAGGACAGATCTAAAAACCGGCATCTTAAATTTCTTTATACCCGGAGGTTTTGAACGAAATATGCCCTCTATCGTAAAATGGTTTAAAGACAATCCAAATTCCTAAGAAATGAACGGCATAACAGTAGAAGCCCAAATGATGATCAGAAAACCCGTGGAAGAGGTTTTTCAGGCCTTTATAGACCCCAACATAACCACTAAATTTTGGTTTACAAAATCTACTGGCCCCCTCAAAAAAGGGAAAACCGTTATATGGGAATGGGAAATGTACAAGGCCAAGGCCGAAGTCCACATTATAGATATTATCCCAAGCAAATTAATTGCCACTCGTTGGGGAACCCCTTCAACACTGGTAGACTACGAATTCACGGAACTAAGTCCACAAAACACCTATGTAACCATAAAAAATTACGGTTTTACGGAAACAGGGGAACAGCTGTATAAAACCCTTATGAACAACACCGGTGGCTTTACTACGGTTTTGGACGGACTAAAGGCCTATTTAGAGCATGGCATACAGCTCAACCTAGTCGCGGACAAGTTTCCACAGAACCAGCAGGATTAGATTGAACTTCCTTGGCGATATTATATAAATTACAACCCTGATTAAATGAAAAATTCTATTGAAATAAAGATGGCCGAAACGGCGACCGACTTCGCACATGCCAAAAAATTGATTTTGGAATATGTAGCCTGGTTGAGAATTGATCTGTCTTTTCAAAATTTTGATAAGGAAATGGCGGGCCTGCCCGAAATGTACAATCATAAGGATGGTGGATTATTTATTGCCTATATAAACGAGGAGGCTGTTGGCATCGCCGGAATCCGAAGGTTTAATAAGAACGATGGAGAAATAAAACGCATGTTCGTGCAACCTAACAGCAGGGGTTTGGGCATAGGACAATTACTTCTCAACCATTGTATTGATAACGCCAGAAAACTTAACTACGACACCATAAAACTGGACACGGCCGACTTTATGAAATCGGCCATAAAATTGTATACTGATCATGGTTTTAAAGAAATTTCAGCCTATCGCCATAACCCCCACGAATCGGCCAAGTATTTTGAATTAAACCTTAAAGAGTAATCGTTGTCAAGAAATCGGAAGCCCGGTTTTACAGCTGCATTCAGCAACAGCCCTCTGAAAAATTCTAACCCAACTAGAACCCACACCCATTACAAATTAGGTTTATTTCTTATTAAAATATTCATAATAATTTGTTTAGTTAGGATTCCTTACTATATTTGTATGGCAATAGTGCAATAACCTAAAATCAATAAAAATGAAAAAATCGGTTTTTTATCACGCAGGATGTCCCGTATGCGTTAGTGCGGAACATGACATTTTAGAATTAGTGGGTCGGGATAATGTAGAAATAGTACACTTCGGCCAAAACAAATCCCGTATTCCCGAAGCGGAAAAAGCAGGTGTTAAGTCGGTCCCAGCCCTACTTACACCCAATGGCAATGTACTACATATCAACTTTGGTGCTTCCATGGCAGACGTAAAAGGTTAATTTTTTGACCCGAAAAGTTAGGATTCCTAATAGATTACATTTTAAATGATGAACTACATGAAAATATCAGTTTGGGACACCTATGTGCCCCGGGAAGACGGCAAGACCATGCATTTTGATATATTGGTCCCCAGCACTATGGAAGAAAAGGAAAGCATTTTCGGTTATGGACGTGAATACCTGTCTTCCAAACCGTTTCAAACAGCTGAACTATCCTCCAAGGAATGTAAGTTCTGCTATATGGAACATGCGTCGGATGCCATAGCGGATATCATCCATAAAAAAGGGTATTATATCATAGAAATGGAAAATTGCGAATAATATCATTAGGATAACTAACTTTGCCTGTCGGGCAATTCCCGGCAGGCTTTTTATATGGACAAAAGTATTTTTAATCCGGACCATCAAGAAAGGGATGTTAGCAGCAAAATTATAGCTGGACTTGAACGCATTTCGGAAGCCTTCAAGGTCTTGCTCTGGGACAAGGCCAAATTGCTAGGTTTAAGTCCCATCCAAATACAAATCCTAATTTTCATCGCTTACCACAAAAATGAAATTTGCAATGTTAGTCACTTGGCCAAAGAATTCAACATAACCAAGCCTACCATAAGCGATGCCATTAAGGTATTGGACAAAAAAGGCCTCATTACAAAAGAATATTCTTCCAGTGATAGTAGAAGCTATTCCATTAGCCTCTCTGAAACCGGAACGGAAACCATAGGACAAATTTCAGATTTTGCCAATCCCTTAAAGAAACAGCTCAATACCGTTGATAATTCTGAATTGGAATCCCTGTTTGGCACTTTGAGCAAACTTATCTATCAACTGAACACAAGTGGAATCCTTAGTGTACAGAGAACCTGTTATGGTTGCAAGTTCTACAGTAAAGAAAGTAATAGGGATTACTGCAACCTGCTCAACAAAGAATTACTGAACAAGGACATTCGATTGGACTGTCCTGAATTTGAAGTAAGACACGCCCAATAAATCCTCCGGTCCAAAAGCCAATAATAATTCCCAAAAGCGGAATATCTTCCCTACAACTTTGTGAGATTTACCAAGATTTAGGATATTTACCGCTTCCATGTTTTAAGAAAAACGGGCAAATCCAAACCTAAGGTAACCCTAGGCTTATAAATAAAGTAAATGAAGAACACTTGGCTATTGTGCGGCATATTTCTATTGTCCATTATCCCTTGTCTTGCGCAACAAGGAAATACCTCAACCTTATCTATCAAAGAAATTATGCAGGGCGATGACTTTGTGGGCCATCTTCCTTCCAATCCCCAATGGTCCCTGGACAGCCAGACCCTATATTTTGATTGGAACCCTGAAAAGGCACAAAACGATTCCCTGTATGCCTACCATTTAAAATCGGCCAAAACTATCAAAACCGATTTTGAAACCTTCTACTCCCTTCCCAGTAGCGGTGGAGTTTTTAACAAGGATAGAACCTTAAAACTATATGCCCAACGGGGCGACATATTTCTGTTAAACCTTAAGACCCAAGGCCTAATTCAAATTACCCGGACAGAAGAATATGAAAGTGCTCCCCATTTTACCGAAAACGGCACCAAAGTGGCCTATAGACAGAGCAACAATCTTTTTACCTGGGATATTGCGACCGGGAGTACGGTACAACTGACCAAAATTAAGTCCGCAAAAAAGGACGACGAAAAAAGTGATAAAGACCAATGGCTATATGAAGATCAGTTGGGACTATTTGAGGTACTGCGCGAACGAAAGGCCAAAAAGGACAAGACAGAGGAAGCTAAAAAACTCCTTGAAGCCAAAGGACCCCTACCTATTGACCCTGACGGTAAATCCATATACAACCAAAGAATAAGCCCCATAGGAAATTACATTACCTACTTAGCTACAAAATCGCCTACAAATAAGGGTACCATTGTTCCCCATTATGTAACGGAATCCGGGTACACCGAAGATGAGGATGCCAGATCCAAGGTAGGCAATGAACCTTATGAATATGAAATGTTTGTGTACGATATTGCCAACAAAAAGGCCTATCCGGTGGTCTTGGACAGTTTGGAAGGTCTAGATTATATACCTGAATACACCAAGGACTATCCGGATAAGACCTATGAAAATAAAAACAGGCTGGGCTATATTGATGGACCTCTGTGGAGCGAAGATGGAAAGTATGCGGTACTGGACATTAATAGCAACGACTACAAGGACCGTTGGATAGTACTATTGGATCCCAAAAACGGTACGGTTACGCAATTGGATCGCCAACATGACGAAGCTTGGATAGCCGGCCCGGGTATTGGGGGATATTCAGGTGGTGAAATGGGCTGGATGCCCGACGGAAAAAGTATCTGGTTCCAATCTGAAAAAACAGGCTATTCGCATCTTTATGTCATTGATGTAACCACCAAAAAAACAAAGGCACTGACTTCCGGGGAATTTGAAATTTACGATCCCAGAATCTCAAAGGACAAAAAACGCTGGTATTTCACGGCCAACAAAAACCATCCTGGAGACCGACAGTTTTATAGCATGCCCATTGGAGGCGGAAAAATGCAGCAACTTACCCAAATGACAGGATCTAATGAGGTTACCCTGTCCCCTGACGAACGTAAAATGGCCATTTTGCATTCGTACACCAACAAGCCCACAGAACTTTACCTTCAAGACAATCCTATTTGGGGGAAATCCAAGGCAGAGGCCAAACGCATTACCTACTCCACTACCAAGGATTTTGATTCCTACCAATGGCGCGATCCTGAAATAATCACCTTTAAAGCAGAAGATGGCGAGGCGGTACACGCGAGGCTGTACCAACCAAATTCCGACACAAAAAATAAGGCAGCCATTATTTTTGTCCATGGAGCCGGTTATTTACAGAACGCCCATAAATGGTGGAGCTCTTATTTTAGGGAGTATATGTTCCACAATCTCTTAGTGGACAACGGCTATACCGTGCTGGACATAGATTATAGGGGGAGTGCAGGTTATGGCAGGGATTGGCGTACCGGAATTTATAGACATATGGGCGGAAAGGACCTGTCCGACCATGTGGATGGGGCCAAATATTTAATAAATGAACTAGGTATCGAAGAAGATAAAATTGGCATTTATGGTGGCTCCTACG
>TARA_R100001369_G_scaffold82915_2_pt1 | contig 12000 bp, 9 predicted proteins | sample TARA_R100001369 | Tara Oceans TARA_R100001369 (sample SAMEA2621528) | marine metagenome | biome: marine biome (ENVO:00000447); feature: surface water layer (ENVO:00002042); material: "saline water (ENVO:00002010), including plankton (ENVO:xxxxxxxx)" | depth 5 m | reverse complement strand
ATTCAAAAACCAGATTGGAAACTATGGTAGGCACCAATGACGGATTTCAAATTGCCGAAGTGGATTTAAAGCTACGTGGTCCGGGGGATTTAATGGGTACCCAACAAAGTGGAGTTCTTAATCTAAAAATAGCCGATATCGTAAAGGATAACGATATTCTTAAGACAGCGCGGTACCATGCCCTTAAAATTTTGAGGGAAGATATTAGCTTGCAAAAGCATCCGGTTATACTCCATGCCTATACGCAACTGGTGAAATACAAAAATATTTGGAATTATATTAGTTGAGATTGCCGTTAAAATTGGTCAATTAGTTTTATTACGCTTTTTAGGGGGCTTGCACGCCTTGCAGTAATCGGAATATGCCTTAAGTTCGCTTTTTACCGCTTCATGTTCCTTTTTTAATCCTTCCGGATTGTTGCCAAAATCAGTTTCTGAATAGACCCTTGAACTAATCTTGTCGCGTTCAGCTATCATTTTATCAAAATATGGTTGAAAAAAGGTGGCATCCGAAAAGGTTTTTTTGTTTTCGAATAGTTCCTTTCTAATCTTTCTGGCATAAAGCTCAGAGAGATCAAAATCAAATTTTACTAGATCCATTAGTCTATTCGCAGCCAAACTATCCGAAGCCATTATTACTGCGGCATCCCTGTGAAAGGTACAACTCACCTTGGAATTGAAGTTCTTTGTAAACATAAACTCAACGTTGGACATTTGAAATTCAAAATCCAGTATAACACCTGAATGTACCAACTCTTTGTCTATATCCTCATTAATGGAAGTTTTGGCGCCTTGGAAATCCTTAATGTTAAAGGAGTAATCCGGCTCCCATTCCATGCTATTTACCTGTGAGAACAGGCCATTGGTAAGTATAAAAAAAAGTAGTGATAATCTAAATGACATATAATGGCTTACTATGGTGCACAATCAATCTATTTTTATTGATTGCTCTTTTCTATTTGTAATAGTAAATATAATAAATCTGTAATGTTTTGGCAGTTCCTCCAAAAACGAAACATTGATTCACAAAAAAACCCTGTCATTTCTGACAGGGTTGTATTTCTGGGTGGAAGACCGGGTTCGAACCGGCGACCTCTGGAACCACAATCCAGCGCTCTAACCAGCTGAGCTACAACCACCATTTGTAAGCGGTGGCAAAGATAAATCTTTAGTTCTATCGCACAAAATAATTTTAGTCTTATTTTATATCATTTCATAAAAGACTCATATAGCGAAATATACGTTAATTTCCCTTCTTAAATATCGACCAAATACTCATTATACTGGACGAAACACACAAAAAACCACACTTTCACAACATAAATTAGCCTATTTTTTAAAGGAAAGATATTTTTATCAACAGTTAAATTAAGATAAATGTCTTTTAAAGCATTATATATAAGTTCACGGGAGGTTAGATTAAAATTAACCGTGTTCTTTCTACTCCTTTTCCTTTGTGGGGTCAACTTGGCCCAAGAAACCTCCATTGGGGAATTAAGGCAAAAAATTACCACCTTACGAAGTCAGAATAAAAAGGTTAATAAGGATACCATATATATTGGATTATTAATGGATCTTGGAGCCAAGCTTAGATTCTTAAATCCGGATAGTCTCTTATTGCTTTCAAGCGAAGCCCAGAAATTAAGTAGCAATATAGATTATAAAAAAGGTGTTAGTGAAGCTTTATACAACCTAGGAACCTATTATTCAGATATAGGTGAACATTCCAAAGCAATAGACAATTATGAAATGGCATTGGTAAATGCCAAAAAGGATAATAATCAAGACTTAGTTTTAAGGATCGGTAATGAATTGGCTAATGAAAACGTTTATAGCGGCAATTATTCAACGGCCTTGCTTGGCTATTTGGAGAATATTAAACTGGCACAATCCTATGGCAATAGAAAAATGGAGTCCATACTTTATGAAAATGTAGCGGACTTATATGCTACCCAAAAAGATTATGATCAGGCCCTATATTTTTATAATAAAGTTGAAAAAATAAACTTAAAAATAGGAGATGACAGAAACTCCGCGGAAACTATGAGCAATGTAGCTTCCATTTATGCGGAAACTGGGGATTTCCAAAATGCCCTGTTTAAAATAAATCGTAGTATCAAAATTTTTGAACAAGGTGAGGTATGGGACTGGCTGGCCTATGCTTATGAAGTTAAGGGCAAGGTATACCTAAAACAAAAGCAATTTACCAGAGCGTTATATTGGTACAGCAAAAGTGTGGAACTGCATGAAAATCTTCAGGACGATCGCGGGATCATAGATTTGTACAATGGGATGGCCGAAGCTAATTTTGGATTGGAAAAGGATAGTATTTCACAGAATTATGCAATGATGGCCTATGAAATATCCTCTACTATTAAATCTATGGAGGGTATTAAGAAATGCTCCAATACCCTTTACAAAGTATATAAGAATCAGGAGAACTATGCCGCGGCCCTTAAATATCATGAAATTTTCAGGCAAATATCGGATACCTTGTCCAGGGATGAGAACAAAATGAGTATGACGATGTTGAAAACTGAAATAAGTCATAAGAATCAGCAGGAAGCATTGGTATTAAAAAATGAAAAAGCCTTGGCCAAACAGCGCCTCTATATCTATATAGCCATACTATTTGTAATCATTATGGGCGCCATAGCATTTTTAGTGGTAAGGGGGCAAAAAATCCTGAAAAAACTGAACAAGGAACTCGAAAGCCAAAAACAGGATCTTGAACAAAGGGAGGCTGAATTATGGGAGACCAATAATACCAAAAACAAACTTTTTTCGATTATTGCACATGATCTGCGCGGTCCAATAGGTGCTTTGGAGGGACTATTAAAATTACTGAACAGTGGTGATATTAAAGAATCCGAGTTTAAGGAGTTTATTCCCAAATTAAAGAACGACGTTAATAGTATTTCCTTTACCCTGAACAATCTACTCACTTGGGGTCAATCGCAAATGCGTGAAGCCACCACGGACCCTACCAATGTAGATCTAAATACACTTGTAGAGAACAATATTAACTTACTAAGTGAATTGGCATTTACCAAAATGATTACCATGGATAATTTAATCGTCAATAAGGCCATAATCTGGTCCGACGAAAATCAAATGGACATTGTTATCAGAAACCTTTTGAGCAATGCCTTAAAATTTACACCCAACAACGGACATATTACCATAGGCTATGTAGACAGGCCGGATTATTTGGAAGTATTTGTAAAGGATAATGGCATAGGTATGGACGAGTATGTTCAGGAACAAATACTATCAAAAAACACCAATATTACAACCTATGGTACCAATAATGAAAAAGGAACTGGGCTTGGTTTATCGCTCTGCAGCGAAATGGTCATAAAAAATGGCGGTACCTTATGGGTCAAGAGTGAAATTAATGAAGGTTCTACCTTCTATTTTACCGTTCCCAAGGGAAAAAAACAATTCCAAAAATCGGCCTAAATAAGGCTGTCAAGGCTTTTAACCGCAACGAATCTTTCGGTAGTAAAACCTTCCCCATAGGCTATGCCGATCATTCTTCCCAAGTCCCTCGACCTATAAACCACACTATCTATAAAGTTTTTGCTACTAATGGGTGTTTCAGGTTCCTTACTTTTAGGGTCATAAAATTGGGAACTATAAGCCATTATTGCCTGAACCTTTACGTCTATATATTCCGATACATCCACTACAAAATCTGGTTCAAGGTTTTTCCATTGAATGTAATGATGTACCAGTTTTGGTCTCCATGCCTCTTGCCACTGCTCTTCCCCGTCAATTTTAGTGTCTATTTTTATAAGCCCACTTAGGAAGCAGGCATCACTTACTAATTTGCTGCCCTTGGCATGATCTATGTGCCTATCTTCTATAGCATTGCACAAAACGGTTTCGGGCCTGTACTTTCGGATCATTTTTATTACTTCCAACTGATGCTGTCTGTCATTTGTAAAAAAACCATCTGCAAATTCCAGATTTTCGCGGACAGCTACCCCTAATATATTAGCAGCCGCTGCGGCTTCCTTATCCCTAATTTCGGCAGAACCACGGGTACCTAATTCACCACGGGTCAAATCTACGATACCTACTTTTTTGCCATTGGCCACTTCTTTTGCTATGGTAGCCCCTGCCCCCAATTCGGCATCATCAGGATGCGCGCCAAATACTAATATGTCTAATTTCATTTAATCTATGTCTACTTTGTTCTTGAAAGCTTTCAATTAAACTCTCGTAAATCTCCACATTCTTTAATATTATCCTCGAATATTGGGCGAAAATAAACCTAAACGGCCAATTTACTTTCTTTCCTAACTGTTTCCAAAGCCTGTTCCAAATCTGCAATTAAATCCTCCGTTTCTTCTATTCCTACAGAGAAACGTATCAACCCATCTGCAATCCCCTGTCGCTTTCGCTCTTCAGCACTTAAAAGGGAATGTGAGGTTAAGGTTGGGGAAAGCACCGTACTTTCCACTCCCGCCAAACTCATGGCCGGTTTTATTAATTTTAGTGACTTTTGAAATTTGGAAGCATTAAAATCGGCATTTAACTCAAAGGATAGCATGCCTCCGAAGCCCGTCATCTGTTTTTTTGCGATGTTGTGGTCCGGATGTGAGGGTAGGCCAGGATAATATACGGCAGATATGTCTTTGTGCCCATACAGGTATTCGGCCATGTGTTGTGCATTTGCATTTTGGGCCCTAACCCTGATTCCCATGGTCTTAATGCTCCTTTCCAATAGCCAAACGGTGTAATCGCTAAGACTACCCCCGAAATTTTTGGCCAAACTGAATATCTTTTTAATATTAGCTTCTGTTGAAGCTACGGCTCCAGCACAAATATCGGAATGTCCACCCATGTATTTTGTAGCGCTATGGATTACCACATCTATGCCAAAATCAACGGGATTTTGATTCACCGGGCTGGCAAAAGTATTGTCGATCATGGATATAAGGCCATGTTTTTTAGAAAGGTCGGCCACTGCCTTTAAATCTGTAATGTTCAATAATGGATTGGATGGGGTCTCTATATAAATTACCTTGGTGTTTTCTTTAATTTTTGCCTTAAAGTCCTCAGCCTTAAAACCATCGGTAAAAGAGTACGATATTCCAAACTTTTCAAATTCTTCAACTATAAGATTATAGGTGCCGCCATAAATGATCTTTTGTACTACTATATGGTCTCCAGCCTTTAAAAATGCCAAGAGGGAGGTACTGATAGCAGCCATACCGCTACCAAAAATCAATGCCGCTTCGGCATGTTCCAGAGCCGCTATTTTTTTTGCCAAGGCCACTTGGTTGGGAGTGTTGAAATATCGTGGGTAGCGTTTTACATCAATGTCCTCAAAGGCATAGGCAGTTCCCATATACAGTGGCGAAATGGCCCCCTTGAACTCCTTGTCCTCCAGCTGTCCGAAATGGGTACAGATGGTATTAAGTCCCTTTTTTTGCTGTTTCATTCTATCTATTTAAATTGATTAAGATGATGGTGGATAAAGTTACAAAAATAGCTTATACCTTAATTTCTTTCCATTTACCCTTTTTAAAGAGTATGTAACTAACTATGGTAAGCAAAACCTCGGCTATTGAAATGGCCAAAAATACCCCAACAGCCCCAAACTTAAAAGTTATAGCCATTATATAAGCAAAAGGAAGCTGTAACACCCAGAATATTAAAAAATTAATCTTAGTAGGGGTGTTTGTATCCCCTGCTCCATTAAAAGCCTGTGTCAATACCATACCGTAAGCATAAAACACATAACCCGCAGCAATAATCTGTAGGCACAGAGTGCCATATTCTACTACTAGTGGAGTGTTGTTAAAGGATAAAATAATATCTTCTGCGAAGAATAAATATATCAAGGAAATTGAAAACATAAAGATGGCATTATACTTGCCAGTTTTCCAAACAGATTCTTCGGCCCTATCGGGTTTGTTGGCTCCCAAATTTTGGCCAACAAGAGTGGCGGCCGCGTTGCTCATTCCCCACGAAGGCATTAAGGAAAACATTATAACCCTAATAGCAATGGTGTAACCTGCCAAGACTTCACTTCCAAATTCGGACATAATCCTCATTAAAAATATCCAACTCGACGTACCAATCAAAAATTGGGCAATACCGCCAGCTGATACTTTTATGATGTTTGTCATTACTTTCAAGCGGATTACTATATCCGAAATACCAATTTTGATCTTGCTCCATCCAAAGAACAAAATTATCAATTGAAACAAAACTGCAGTTCCCCGGCCAATATTGGTAGCAATTGCAGCCCCCATAACTCCGTATTCAGGAATTGGACCCCATCCAAAAATAAAGATTGGATCAAGAATTATATTTAGACCATTGGAGAGTACCAGGATCCACATGGCAACCGAGGCATCCCCTGCTCCCCGGAAAATGGCATTTATTAAGAAAAGCAGTAGTATAGTGATATTACCTCCAATCATCAGTTGGGTGTAACCATGGCCCTCTTGTATTAGTTCAGAACTTCCGCCCATTAAACCGAGGATTTCCTTGGAATACATTGCTCCAAATATTCCAGTAATAATAGCCACGGTAATTCCCAATATGATAACCTGTACCGCCGATTCCCTAGCTCCCTGTAGATTTTTTTCACCAACCCTTCTGGCCACAATTGCCGTTGCAGCCATACTTAAACCAATGGCTAGGGCATAAATCAATGTAATCACCGATTCTGTGAGTCCTATTGTTGCTACTGCATTAACACTAACCCTGGATACATATGCAATATCTACCAAAGCAAAAATAGATTCCATTAACATTTCCAATACCATAGGTATGGAAAGCATAAAGATTGCTTTTCTGATACTTCCAGAAGTAAAATCAGTATCCTTGCCGGTCAAAGCTATGATAAAGTACTTGTATAATTTACCTAAGGTAAGTTTGTTAGTATCCGGCATGTGTAAAGAATTATGTTATATGAAGAAAATAAACGCTGGCAATAATCAAAAATCCACTAAATGAATTCTTAACATTCCATCTATGATATCTAAAAAAACATAATCGCTTTACTTCATATTAAAACAAAATTGCTTTAAAATTAGAAAAGTTTAAAATTACGTGGCATAATATTTTTTATTTCTCCAGTAACTTACTGCTCCCAATAGCAATACCCCAAAAACGGTATAATAAATAAAAGTGGGCGTAATTACCTGTGCGCCACTCGCATAACTATGAAGTCCAACTAAATAGAAATTCACCCCAAAATAGGTCATCATAATACTTCCAAAGGCAACTACACTTAGAAAATTGAACATCCATTTACCACGTAGACCTGGAATCAACCTTGTATGAATTACAAAAGCATATATCATTATTGAGATCAAGGCCCATGTTTCCTTTGGATCCCATCCCCAGTAGCGACCCCAACTTTCATTGGCCCATTGTCCTCCCAAGAAATTTCCAATAGTCAACATAACCAGACCTACCGTTAATGAAAGCTCATTGATGATGGTAAGCTCCTTGATGTTCAGGTCCATTTTTTCCTTATTCTTACTATTGGTCATTATGATCAACAAAAGGCTAACTACACCCAAGATCATACCCACGGTTAGGGGGCCGTAACTACCCACTATTACCGCAACATGGATCATTAACCAATAACTATCCAATACCGGTACAAGATTGGCTATTGACGGGTCTACCCAACTCTGATGGGCAATCCATAACAGCATGGATGTCACAAAAGTAGCCGCGGCGACCGTCATATCACTTTTTTTGCTGAAAAGAAGCCCCATACCCAAAGTTGCCCAGGAAACATATAGGATACTCTCATAGGCATCGCTCCAAGGAGCATGCCCGGATATGTACCAACGCATTCCCAATCCAAGGGTATGCAAAACAAAAAACACATAAATAAGGACTTTGATTCCGGCTATGCTAAAACGAAGAGCTTTTCTATCCTTAATAATTTGGAATACCAGTAGCACAAACATTAAGAGTCCAACCAAGGCATAATACTTATATAGCTTATTATAAATATCTGCTTTATTGTAAAATACTTCCGCATTTATTTTGCTTTCAGAGGGCAATACCTCACTACCGTGGTTTTCTTGGTTCTTTTTAAAGGCGGCCAACAATTTATCGGCTTCGGAATAGTCGCCGGTTTTTACTGCTTTCTCCAAGCTCATTAAATAGAAGGGAACGGCATTCTTTATAAAATTGGCATATAGGGAATCCGATACCTGATATTGGCCACCCCTATATTCCACTGCCGAGATCCATTTATTATTGTCGTCATTGAGCAATGGAAATATCTTGACTATTTCACCTCCCAATGCCCTATTCAACAACACCAGTCGTTCGTCCAAACTCTTAAAGTCCTTTTGGTATTGGTTAGGGGTATTGGTGGCATAGGCTTCTTGAAGGTAGGCACTTAATTTGTATTGTCCTTTTTCATCAAAGAAATCTGTAGCCTTGGCAAACTTTTTACCATGTTCCAGACCTATGATCTTACGGATACTGTCATTTTGCCCTTTTTTATCCAAGGCAATAAATTCGGCATAATACCAAACCCTTGGATTTAGCATCATGGATAGAAATACTTGATCGGAATTGAAGTCGGTATATTTGTCCTTAAGACTTAGTTTCCTCAATAGTTCGGAAGAAAACGTATTTATGGGTTTCATTCTTCCACCGGCATCCTGAATTACCAGTTTCCCAAAAGATGCAGCATGTTCCTTGGAAGGAGTCATGGCATGCAACAATGAATCTACCTGCTGGGCAGTAGGGGTATTGTCGTGTGCATGTGAATCTGTCTCTACATTCTCCTGCGCCATCATATTTAATGTGCTTCCTAGGATAAATAGTACAGCCAATTTGGATCTTTTATTTTTTAATTTCTCCAAGGACGCACCTAGGCTTTTAAACCTGGTCTTACCGTAAAACATAATGCCCATGAGTCCGGCATACAATAAAAAATATCCAATATAAGTTATCCAAGTACCCCAAAAATCATGGTTTACAGACAGTACAGTGCCTTTTTCATCCGGGTGAAAACTAGCTTGAAAAAAACGATATCCCTTGTGGTCCAAAATATGGTTCATGTAAATATCGTAATCAAATGGACGGTCGTCCTCAATGGTAACCTTGCTCATAAAGGACGCATAGCTATTCTCTGTTCCTGGATGTTTTTCGGCAATAAAATCGTTTAATTTAATTCCAAAAGGCAAGGTGTACACCTTGGAACCGTACGAAATGTTAAAGTCCAACCCTCCTACCTCAAATTCCCCGGAAAAATTGGCCACACCCTTTGCTCCCAATAATTTTTTGCGCACTGTTTCACCATTGCTGCTAATATCCACGATCAAGGCATCCAGATCGTTCTCTGTTTTCTCATTTTCTGGTACGGGAATTACCCCATAGGATCCCTTGATAATTGGCTCAGGAATTACAAATTGCATTCCTGCAGTAGTGTATAAAGATCTTAATTGCAGGGTTTGAAGGCTATCTTTCAACAATTCTCCCTGCAATTGATCGGCCATTCTCATAAACTGTCCTTCGAAAGGGGATTTAATCTGATAATTGCCATCGGACTCAATAATATTTATAGCTCCTTCGGTCATTTTGTTCAAGGAAAACAAAACATTGTGTATACTGCTAACCTCTCCGCTTTCCAAATAATGCTCATGACGTTGTCCGTCACCTGCTTCTACAATTTTTAAATATTCCTTCCCATTGGAGTCTTCGACCAAACCTTCTTTTGCGCCTTCAATAAATCCGGCATAGGATATGGTAAATGGTTGTCCGTTAAAATCGGAATTCCAGGGCAAATTGGATTTGATAGCTTCCGTGGTAACCAATATATCGTCCTCTAAAATCTTCCGTTTGGGCTCGTTGTTTATTTCCCCATCCACATAAACGGTTAGGTAGGTCTTGTCGGAATAAAAAACATTTTCCGTGTTCCCTTCCCTTATTGGCATCATTCCTTCAAAACTTATATACCGGGTAACAAATGCTCCAAGTATTATTAAAATCCAAGAGAGGTGTAAAATAAGTATTGCCCATTTTTCCTTTTTTAAAAGATTATAACGAGCAATATTCCCCACAAAATTAATGACAAAAAAGACCATAATGGCCTCGAACCATGTAGCGTTGTAAATCCATATTCTTGCGGTTTCCGTGCTGTACCAGCTTTCTATAAAAGTACCAAAGGCCATGGCTGTAGCAAAAACAATAAATAAAACGGCCGTTAAACGTGTGGAAAAGAAGATTTTTTTTAGGAGTTCAATCATTTTGGCAAGAAAGGTTTGATTTAAACATGCAAAAATACATTTTTATAAGAGTTTAATTATTAAATGTTTTGTTAATTGAGAATTTACCCACCAAACGGGATTGGCATACTCTGATGTTTGCCCGCTGGTTTTTATATTGCAAATCCGCCAGTGGCTATATCCATTTACATTGGGATACATATCCATGGTTTAGGTTACAAAAAATTATATAAATAAATTCCTATAAAGACCAAGCAGTGTTTTGCTATATAAAGGGAGGAATTAGTATTTCGACATCTTAGTTTAAATTTACTGCAATTCATTGCAGTAAGTACTTGCAGTCAAAATAGGTCAACATTGGCCGCCAGCTTCAGACTTATTCAAACATCGATATTCAAAAAACTTATCGCCCATAAACCTTTAATTTTGATTTAATATTTACTTTTGACTATGATATCTATTGTTTTATTGGGAACTGGCAATGTTGCCAAACATTTGTTCAACGCCTTTTTGGGTGTTGATGAATTAGATGTGTTACAGGTAATAGGTAGGAACGAAGGCCACCTATCCCATTTTAGGAATAAGGTTGCTACGGGAACGGATTTTACAAAAATTACGGACGCAGATATTTATATTATTGCCGTAAGTGATGATGCCATTGCCCAAGTGGCACCTTATCTAAAGGAGAAAAAAGGTTTAGTGGTCCATACCTCCGGAAGTGTAGCCTTAAAATCCCTTGGAGATCTAAACAATACAGGGGTCTTTTATCCACTGCAGACCTTTAGTCAGGGCAAAACCATAGATTTTAAAAATGTGCCCATCTGTATAGAGGCCGAACATAAAATGGATATAAACCTCTTGAAAAAATTGGCAGGACTCATTAGTTTGGAAGTACACGAGATAACGAGCGAGCAACGGAAATCAATTCACCTAGCGGCAGTATTTGTAAATAATTTCACGAATTATCTTTTTACGATAGGCCACGACATTTGTGCTGAAAATAATTTGCCATTTTCCATGTTGAGGCCTTTAATTAAAGAAACCGTAGATAAACTAGAAGAGCTATCTCCCACAGAAGCCCAAACCGGACCGGCGAAAAGAAACGATGTGAAGACTATGGAAAGCCACTTAAATCTGCTAAAAAATAAAAATTATCAGGATATTTACAGCTTGTTAAGCAAATTGATAGAAGAAAAATATGGACAAAAGTTATAAGGAGCTGCTACAGGACATAACCACTTTTGTATTTGATGTGGATGGCGTATTTACAGATGGCAAAATTATGATCACCTCAAACGGTGAAATGTTAAGGACTATGAATGTTCAGGATGGTTATGCTGTAAAGGTGGCCATTCAACAAGGGTATAATATCTGTATCATTTCTGGTGGTACAAACGAAGGCGTTAGGTTAAGATTAAGGGGCTTGGGAGTTACCGACATACATATGGGGGCCCATCACAAAATAGACCCTTTTGACGAATATTTGGATATATACAATATAAACCCACAGCATGTTCTCTATATGGGTGATGACATCCCCGATATCCCCCCTATGAGATTGGTGGGTATTCCTTGTTGTCCACAAAATGCTGTCCCTGAGGTAAAGGCTATCTCCAAATACATTTCGCATAAATACGGTGGAGACGGCTGTGTTAGGGATGTTATTGAACAGGTTTTGAAAGTGAGAGGGCACTGGGCCGAAAATTTTAGCGCCAAGAACGATTAAGATTATGTCCAATAACAAACTAAAGGAATATCGGGTTATACTTGCTTCG
>TARA_R100001369_G_scaffold92376_3_pt1 | contig 12012 bp, 7 predicted proteins | sample TARA_R100001369 | Tara Oceans TARA_R100001369 (sample SAMEA2621528) | marine metagenome | biome: marine biome (ENVO:00000447); feature: surface water layer (ENVO:00002042); material: "saline water (ENVO:00002010), including plankton (ENVO:xxxxxxxx)" | depth 5 m | reverse complement strand
GTCGGTATCATAAAGTGGGTTGCCATTGGCATCAAAAAGTCTTGGGTCGGTTCTCTTCAATCTTGGGTCGGTATATCTACCTCCTGCCCAGCCTTCCGGGTCAAATTTTTCAGCATTGGCATATGCGATTTCCTCAACACGAAGAAACTCTTCAGAATTTAAAAGATCAAGTTTTTTAGGCAAGGTTCCTATGCTGAAATCCACATCATAATTAAGACGGGTTTCTCCTGTAGTAGTTCCTTTTTTGGTAGACACAAGAATTACACCGTTGGCGCCTCTGGCACCATAAATGGCCGTTGCGGAAGCATCTTTTAAAACTTCAATAGATTGGATGTCATTTGGGTTCAGGTAATCTATCGGGGTACTACCGTTAGGTAAATTGGCCGCATTCAAGATTACACCGTCTATTACATAGAGTGGTGTATTGGCGATACTTACCGAGGTATTACCACGAATTCTCACTACGGTTCTTCCTCCTGGTCGTCCAGAACCGGAAGTGATGTTTACACCTGCTACCTTACCGGCCATGGCCTGGTTCAAGGAAGCTGCCGGTCTTTCCGCCAATTCTTCGGACTTAATGGAGCCCACAGCACCGGTAAGGTCACTTTTCTTCTGTGTACCATACCCGATCAATACTACCTCATCCAATCCTGCAGCACTTTCTTCCAAACTAACGGAAACAGAGGTTTGTCCATTAAGAGCTACTTCTTTGGACGCAAATCCAATATAGCTTATAACCAATGTAGCGTTTTCATTGGCTACATCTAGGGTAAAGTTACCGTCAAAGTCTGCAGTAACCCCATTAGTGGTTCCTTTTTCCACAATGTTAGCCCCAGGTAAGGGGTTGCCGTCCGCATCGGAAATAGTTCCGCTTACGCTATGTTGGTCTATGGCAACGTCTACTGGGACAACGGATTTGTCTGGCTTACCCGTTTTTAGTATGATCTGCTTGTTCTTTACGGTAAAATAGACATCCGTTGCTTCAAATATCCTATCCAAGATATTCGAAATAGGTTCTTTATTCACATTTACGGAAACAGTTCTCTTTAAATTCACCTTTTTATGGTTGTACAGAAACCTAAAATCCGACAGGGATTCTATTTCCTCAAAAACCTGTTGAACGCTTACGTTACTTAGGTTTAATGAGATTTTTGTATTCTGTCCATAGGTGTTGGCCTGAATTTTAAATAGAGAAACTATTAGCAATAAGGTCGTTAGTTTCATCTTTAAATGATGTTTGCTTAGCCAATCCGAATGGAAAGGCCCTACTAAATTTAATTTTTTCATACTTTTGTAAAGGTTTGGTGATTAAACATTTAGTTTGTTTACATCACTTTCTTATGCCGGGGAATGCGCCAACATTTTCCGGTTTTTTTGTAAAAGTGATACGTCTAGTGCTCATGTTTTCAGTTAGTTTTCATTGGCATCTTTATTTGGGTTAATATTAGTATCGAGTATTATAATTTTGGAACCCTCGTGTACATACTCAAAGTGAGTGTCTTCCTTAAAGGCTTCCAAGATTTCTTCTATAGTCTCATTTCTAAAGGTTGCGGTATATACCTGATTGTCCAGTCTGCCGCTTCTATCTTCTATAGTGATGTTGAAATGACGTTCCAATTTTGATCTAATGCTGTGGAAAGGAGAGGCTTTAAACAATAGATACCCGTCTTTCCATGCCGTATAAATGTTGGTGTCCACTTCTTTTATGGTCATCGTATTGTTCACCTTGTTCCATGCGGCCCTTTGTCCAGGCACCAGTTGGGATGAAGTATTTGTATTCATGTCCGCCCCTTCCTTGTAAAGGACTACGGCCCCTTCTACCAAGACGGTGCTGATGTCCTCATCTTCCGGATAGAACGATAGGTTAAATTGGGTACCCAATACCTTAATGTTCATTTCTTCCGCATTTACAATAAAAGGGTGTGCCTTATCTCTGGTAACGTCAAAGAATGCTTCCCCTTTTAAAAAAACTTTTCTATCCTGTCCCTTTTGGAAACGGACGGGATATTTAATGGAGCTTCCTGAATTTAATTTTACCTTGGTACCATCGGACAGTACAAGGTCGAACTGTCGGCCATGCGGGATATTAAGGGTGTTGTAAACCAATTTGTCTTGCGCTTCGGCACCGGTATATTGCAAAGTATTTCCCTGTTGTGAGGCAACCAAATTTCCACTTGAAGTAGTTATTTTTCGCTCTCCGCTCTCGGAAATGGTTTCAATGTCTCCATTTTCCAATTGCAAGGTAATAACGCCGGAATTTGGGTCGTTTTCAATGATAATGGGCTCGGTAATGTTTACAACGGTATTTTGGTTGTAAAAGTAAACGCCTGCAAGCAACAGGAAGGTCGCTGCAATACCGGACCAAAACCGAACATTGGAGTGTGGGAAAAATGTTCTAACTTTTTTTTTCTTTTCAATGTTCTCTATTTTGTAGAGTATTTTCTGCAATAGAACTTCAGAATCACCCTTTATTCTTTTCTTAATGGGCAAGTTTCCTTTTTTTACATCTTCCCAATGCTTGGCCAATAACCCATGTTTAACTTCATCGGGATCGGAACTATTAATAAGCTCCATTAGACAATCCAATTCCTTTTCGGAAATGGTATTGTCCACCAATTTTTGGAAGAGCTTATCCAATTTGTTCTCGTTTTGCATTTACTGTATTTTATTGGCCGTATTATGGGCTGTATAAGTAATACACATCAAAAATGCAAAAGTCCCAAATTAGAAGTACATTTTTTACGAAATAGATAAATTATGCCGTAATCAGTATACTTATTAGAAAAAAATATATGGTGTCCGCCATATGTGGTTTTAATTCTGTCCTGATAATTTGAAGGGTTTTCCAGAGATGGTTTTTCACTGTTTTTTGTGTTATTCCCAAAAGATCGGCTATTTCCTCATTGCTTTTTCCCTGTTGTTTGGACAAAATGAAAATGCTGCGTTTTTGAGTGGGAATATTTTCAAGGATATCGTTTACCAAATCCTCATATTCGGCAAGAAGAATACTATTTTCCGTTTCCTCGTTTAATGAGTTAATATTCTTATAGTATTCTTTTTTTAAGGATTCTTGGCTGGCAATACTCCTTAAATAATTATATGTTGAATTTTTTGCAATAGTAAAAAGAAAGGCATCAAAAGAATGTCTTACATCCAAGGTTTCTTTTTTTGTCCAAATCTTAATAAATACTTCTTGAAGTATCTCTTCAGAGGCATAATCCGATTTGGTTATGGAATGTATGAAATAGTACAACCTTTTTTCATACAGTTCAAATATGGTCTTGAATGCCGCCTTGTTTCCTTTTTTCAAGGAAGCAATCAATTGGTCTAAGGGTTGTCCTGACATTTCTCGAGCAATTAAATGATTTGAGTTTTTTTAGAATAATGTAATGTAGGTTATTTCCCTGAAAAAAATAACCAATTAAAGCTAACGTCCGAAAATAAGATGTAATTTCTTTCGTTTCAACTAAAAATTGCACATTTAGCAATACTTTTTTTGCCAATTCTTATTCCGTATAAAAAAAGATGTATATTTAAAATCTCAATTAAGTCTTTTGTTATATAATTTTTATGAAATTACACCTTCTTAATAGGGCCAGTTTACAGAACAGTTCTTTTACAGTTACGCATAATAGTTATTCCCATTTTTTAAAAATTTGGCATTATCATCCGGAATTGGAACTGGTGTACATTGCTAAAAGTACTGGGACGCGATTTATTGGGGATGGTATTGAGAAATTTTCCGAAGGCGATCTTGTTTTAATAGGTAAAAACCTGCCTCATATGTGGCTCAATGATGAGATTTATTTTGAGGCCGATTCTGGTTTGATTTCAGAAGCAATTGCCATACATTTTAAAGAAGATTTTTTAGGGCTGGAATTTCTAAATGCCATAGAAATGAAACCTATACAGCAATTGATAAAAAGGGCTAGCCAGGGAATAAAATTTTCTAATATAGATGCTAAACTTATTGAAAAAGTTAAGAAGCTGCATAGCCACGAACCCTTTGAAAAGACTATAAAGCTTATTGAAATTTTGTACAAACTGGCAAATCATGAGGAGTATCAATTATTGTCAAGTCCAGGGTTTTTAAATTCTTTTAATAAGACCGATAACAAAGGCTTGGATGAAATTTATGAGTTTGTCTTTAAAAATTTCAATCAGCCGATCGGGTCCAAGGATGTAGCTGAGATAGCCAAAATGAATCCTTCTGCTTTTAGTAGGTTTTTTAAACGTATCCACAGAAAGACCTTTACCCGTTATTTGAATGAAATACGAATTGGGTATGCCTGTAAATTGTTGATAGAGAATAAGAACAACATTACTCCGGTATGCTATGAATCCGGGTTTAACAATATTTCAAATTTTAACCGGCACTTTAAATCCATAACAGGAATGTCCCCTTCCGATTATATTAAACTTCATACTCAAAATTGACAATCATCTTATTTTCGGCAAAAAAAGTATCAAAAATGGTACTTCATGTAGTTGTTGGAGATAAGGTTTGGGGTTAGTTTTGTTTCATTAATATTATACATAATGAACAGCAAAATTATAATTACGGATGTTCTGGTAAAAGACGTCCGATTTCCTACTAGTAAGTCATTGGATGGATCAGATGCCATGAATCCGGATCCGGACTATTCCGCGGCCTATGTTATACTAAAAACCAACCATCCCGAGGGGCTGGAGGGGCATGGATTAACCTTTACCATTGGTAGGGGAAATGAATTATGTGCAGCAGCCATCCATTCATTGGCGCCTTTGGTAAAAGGAAAATCTTTGGAGAGTTTTACTGCTAATATGGGAGCATTTTGGAAGATGATCACCGGTGACAGTCAATTGCGTTGGTTGGGGCCGGAAAAAGGGGTGATACATTTGGCTACTGGTGCTGTGGTAAACGCGGTTTGGGATCTTTATGCCAAGGTGGAAAAGAAGCCATTGTGGAAACTACTGGCAGACATGACACCGGAAGAATTGGTTTCTTGTATAGATTTTACTTACATTACGGACGCCATTACACCTGCAGAAGCATTGGAACTTTTGAAGGGTAAGGCTGCTTCCAAGCAGGAGCGTATAGATAAACTTTTAAAGGATGGATATCCTGCATATACGACCTCTGCCGGATGGCTTGGTTATTCGGATGATAAAATGAGGAGACTTTGCAAGGAAGCCAAGGCCTCTGGTTTTAAGCATATGAAAATAAAGGTAGGGTCCGATTTAAAGGATGATATGCGGCGTGCTGCAATAATCCGTGAAGAGATCGGTACCGATTTAAAATTGATGATGGACGCCAACCAGAAATGGGATGTGGATGAGGCCATTGCCAATATGGCCGAACTTAAAAAGTTTGATCCATGGTGGATTGAGGAGCCAACCAGTCCGGACGATATTTTGGGACACGCCAAAATAGCAAAGGCCGTTCATCCTATTAAAGTGGCCACAGGAGAACACTGTCAGAACAGGGTTGTATTTAAACAATTGATGCAGGCCGATGCCATTGGTATCTGTCAGATAGATAGCTGCAGGGTAGGAGGGGTAAATGAAATATTGGCCATTCTTTTAATGGCCGCAAAATTCAATATTCCTGTTTGTCCGCATGCGGGGGGAGTTGGTCTCTGTGAATATGTGCAACACCTGTCTATGATAGATTATATTGCTATAAGCGGTTCTTTGGAGAATAGGATAATAGAATACGTGGATCATTTGCACGAACATTTTTATGACCCTGTGGTTATAAAAAATGGGGCCTATATGCCACCATCAATGTCCGGCTATAGCATCACTATGAAAGAGCAATCTTTGGAGGACTATAGTTTTCCGGATGGCATTATATGGAAGGATGAAGTTCTGGCCAAATAATAAGGGAAATTATAATAGTTAATAAGATAATAATCTAAAGAATAATATGTCACTTTTTAGTCTAGAAAACAAAACAGCGGTTGTTACCGGTGGTGCCAGTGGTATTGGTGAAGCTATATCCAAAGCTTTTGCCGGCCAAGGTGCCCATGTGCACATCTTGGAATTTAATGCGGAAAATGGAGAACGTGTAGTTGGGGAAATAGAAGCTAAGGGCGGTAAGGCCAAGTTTCACGCTTGCGATGTTTCCAATAATGCCCAGGTAGCCGAAATTATTTCCGCTATTGGTACCCAGAGTTATATTAATATTTTGGTGAACAATGCGGGGATAGCCCATGTTGGAAATTTGGAGGGAACCGCAGTAGATGATATGGATCGCATATATAATGTAAACATTAAAGGCGTTTATAATTGTATGCATGCCGTGATCACCAAGATGAAAGAGAAAGGAGGGGTCATATTAAATATGGCTTCCATTGCCTCCTCCGTTGGTATTTCGGACAGATTTGCCTACTCCATGTCCAAGGGAGCGGTACTTACCATGACTTATTCTGTGGCCAAGGATTATTTGGATAAAGGTATCCGCTGCAATAGTATTTCTCCGGCACGAATCCATACGCCATTCGTGGACGGATTTATTAAGAAGAACTATCCTGGGAAGGAAGAGGAAATGTTCGAAAAATTATCCAAGTCCCAGCCTATTGGAAGAATGGGAAAACCGGAGGAAGTGGCTAATCTGGCAGTTTATCTTTGTTCGGACGAAGCTTCCTTTATAACTGGAACCGATTTTCCTATTGATGGAGGGTATATAAAATTAAACGGATAGGTTAATCTGAAAACCTGTTTTTGGACCTATTAAAAAATGGAACTAAATGTCAATTTGATGTTTAGTTCCATTTTATGAAACCAGTAACGCCTATTCCGGGAATATTCGGAAATATATTCAAACAACATTCTTAATGCATAAAATAGTTCAATACTTAGCCATAATATCTCTTTTTGCGGCTTGTTCCCAGAAATCGGAACCAAATGCTTTAGTTATGCCGGTGTCCAACACCATTGAGATAAAAGATACAGACAGTAAGGATTCCATTTTACTTAAGGCGGCCCATGTGGTGCCAACTACCAATCAGTATGAAGCGCTGCAAAACGAGTTCATAGCTTTCATTCATTTTGGCCCCAATTCCTTTACCAGAATGGAGTGGGGAAATGGTATGGAAGATCCCAAAATTTTTGACCTCCAGAATTTGGATACGGATCAATGGTGTAAGGCTATGAAGGATGCGGGTATGAAAATGGTGATATTTACCGCCAAGCACCACGATGGTTTTGTATTATGGCAAAGCCGCTATACGGATCATGGGGTAATGTCTTCGCCATTTAAGGAAGGAAAAGGGGATGTCCTTAAGGAGTTGTCCGAATCCTGCAAAAAATATGGGCTAAAATTAGGGGTGTACCTATCCCCGGCAGATCTGTTCCAAATAGAAAACAAGGATGGACTTTATGGAAATTTAAGTGAATACACGGAAAGAACAATTCCGAGACAGGTAGAAGGTAGACCATTTGAAAACAAGACTACATTCACTTTTAAAGTGGACGACTACAACGAATATTTTTTAAACCAGCTATTTGAATTGCTTACCGAATACGGACCCATCCATGAAGTATGGTTCGATGGTGCCCACCCTAAAAGAAAAGGTGGCCAGACCTATAACTATTTGGCATGGAAGGAATTGATAAAGGCGTTGGCGCCAAAGGCGGTAATCTTCGGGAAAGAAGACATCCGCTGGTGCGGCAATGAGGCTGGTAAAACAAGGGATACGGAATGGAATATAATTCCCTATCAGGAAGACCCCGGTCAAATGAATAGCTTTCCAGATTTAACAGAGGAGTCTTTGGGAAAAAGGGAAGACCTTTATAAGGGCAAATTTCTCCATTACCAACAGGCGGAAACCAATACTTCTATCCGTGAGGGATGGTTTTATAGGGATGATGAAGACCAGAAAGTACGCAGTGCGGACGATGTATTCGATATTTATGAACGGTCGGTTGGAGGAAATTCTACCTTCTTATTGAACATTCCGCCCAATAGGGAGGGAATGTTTTCCCCTACAGATGTTTCTGTTCTGGAAGAAGTTGGCCAGCGGATCAATGAAACTTACGGAGTTAATCTACTATCCGGTGCCAATGGGCCTAAGGAGATCTTGGATGATGATCTGTCCACTTTTAAATTGTTGGGCCAGGGAGCCCAAGAGGTGGTTATTGAAACCAATACTCCGGTCACTATAAACAGATTGGTTATCCAGGAAGCGATAAACACGCACAGTGAACGTGTGGAAAAGCATGCACTGGACGTTTGGGTGGACAATGCCTGGAAAGAAATTGCCACGGCCACCAATATTGGGTATAAACGAATTTTGCGTTTCCCAGAAGTTACAACTCAAAAAATGCGCATTAGAATCTTGGAATCCCGGTTTTATCCTGCTATCGCGGCCATATCGGCCCATTATTACAAGGCAAGACCTCCACAGCTTAGTATAGAAAGATCGGTAGAGGGGCAGGTAACCATATTCCCAAAAAAGGATAGTTTTGGTTGGAAACCCCATGGGGAAGATGTTGCCGGAAACATAAATTCTGGCTACAACATTCGTTTTTCTACGGACGGTAGCGAACCTACTGCAACTTCAGAAATTTATGATCAGCCCTTTAATATCCCTTCCGGAGAGGTGAAGGCAGTAGCAGAGGTCAATGGAAAATTGGGTAGTGTTGCATCCCAGAAATTCGGAATCGTAAAGAAAGATTGGAAACCTGCAGGGGAAGATAGTGCTAAAGGGGAACATGCTGCTGTTAACGCCTTCGATGGCGACCCCGCAACTTACTGGAGTTCGGTGGAAAAATCAGGAACGCACTATATCAATATAGACCTCGGTAAGGATTATGCCATTAGTGGGTTTACCTACACGCCTCAAACTTCTTCGTCCGAAGGGATGATAGAAAAGGGTACTGTTAGGATAAGTGCAGATGGAAAAACTTGGAAAAATGTTGAGGATTTTCAGTTCGGAAACTTAATAAACGACCCAACCACCAGAACCCATATGTTCCAGTCCAAGATCAATGCCAGATATATAGGGATTGAGTCTAAAGTGATTGCCGGAAATGGCAAAGCGGCGGCCATTGCGGAATTGGATTTTTTATTGGATTAATAATTTGGATATAATTTTTTTAATGAAACAAAGATCCCTGTATTATTTTGTATTGGCCCTTTCCTTAATCGGTTGCTCGCCAACGGCATCCGATATTTATATTACTGCCAATAAAGAGGCGCATAAAAATGGGGAGCTGTTTTTTGGTACTATCAATGAAGGCATTAACGCAGTAACCCAACTTAGAAAAGAGGGAAATAAAAATACCCTGACCCTTCATATTATGGAAGGGGAGCATAGATTAAACGCTCCCATAAGGATATCACCGGAACTCGGTCCTTTGAAGTTGATCGGGGAAGGGGTAGGGAAGTCCGTTATTAAGGGATCCAAATTGCTCAACCCTAAATGGGAAAAGTTCAATGACCATATTTGGATGGCACAATTGGAAAAGGAGGATGGCTTTGATCAGCTCTTCGTTAACGGAGATAAACAAATATTGGCACGTTACCCCAATTACGATGAGAATGGCGGACACTGGCAGGGTCATGCCGAAGATGCCATATCTCCGGAGAGGATAAAGACTTGGGGCAATCCGGCAGGAGTTATAGTGCATGCTATGCATAGGGGAGAGTGGGGCGGATTTCATTATGCTTCCACAGGGGTAGATGAAAATGGCGAACTTATACTGTCTGGCGGCTATCAAAATAATCGTCCCTCACCAATGCATGTTAAGTACCGAATGGTAGAAAATGTTTTTGAAGAATTGGATGCTCCTGGAGAGTGGTTCCTGGACGGTGACCATAAATTGTATTATTGGCCGACCAAAGAAGCGGACATTGACAATGCCGTAGTAGAAGGGGTTCAACAAAAACATTTGTTGGAAATAATAGGGTCCGAAGAGAATCCGGTTAAGGATATAGAAGTAAGTGATATAAGATTTGAACATGCCCAGCGTACTTTTATGGAAGAATATGAGCCATTGCTAAGAAGCGATTGGACCATTTACAGAGGGGCGGCACTTTTTGTTGAAGGGACACAAAACGTGAAAATTAGAAATTGCGAACTGACCAATTTGGGGGGGAATGCTATTTTGGCAAGTAACTACAATAGGGAGTTGATCATTGCGGAAAATCATATACACGATTGCGGGGCATCGGGCATCAGTTTTGTGGGTAGTCCGGAAGCGGTGAGGTCGCCTTCGTTTCAATATGAAGAATTTGTTCCATTGGCGGAAATGGATACGGTTACTGGACCAAAATCAAACAAATATCCCAGCAATTCCATAGCGGAAAACAATTTAATATATCGTATAGGAAGGGTAGAAAAGCAAACGGCAGGGGTACAGATCGCCATGGCCATGGATATTACCGTAAGTCACAACAGCATATACGACGTTCCACGGGCAGGTATTAATATAGGAGATGGTACTTGGGGCGGACATATCATTGAATATAATGATGTTTTTAATACCGTCTTGGAATCTGGGGATCACGGGGCATTTAATTCCTGGGGCAGGGACCGATTTTGGCACCCCAAACGTGAAACTTTGAATGAAATAGTGGCCGCCAATCCGGAAATGCCAAAATGGGATGCCATTCATACTACGGTAATCAGAAATAATAGGTTTCGCTGTGATCACGGTTGGGATATAGATCTGGACGACGGATCCTCCAATTACCACATATACAACAATCTATGTTTAAATGGTGGTATTAAATTGCGCGAAGGATTTTATCGCACTGTGGAAAACAACATTATGATAAATAACGGCTTCCATCCGCATGTATGGTTCAAGAACAGTGGGGATGTTTTTAAGCACAATATTGTTTTTACCGAGCACAAGGATATACGATTACAGGATTGGGGCAAGGAAGTAGATTATAATCTCTTTCCAGATGAGGCAACCTTGAAACAAACCCAAATAAAAGGGGTGGATGCCCACAGCATTTTTGGCGATGCATTATTTGTTGATGCAAAATTGGGGAACTATACGGTGAAAGAGGAATCGCCTGCCTTTAAAATAGGGTTCAAAAACATAGATATGGATAGTTTTGGAGTAACCAATATTGAACTTAAGTCCATGGCAAATACCCCTACCATACCTACTATGTTTTTTGGGGATAGCGGTGAAAAGGATGCAGTAGTTCAATGGTTGGGTTCACAAATTAAAAGTATTGCTACAATGGCCGAGAGGTCGGCTTCGGGATTAAACAAGACAGCAGGTGTCCTTGTACTGGCCATAGAACCGCATACGGTTATAGGAAAATCCCCGCTTCAGGTAGGTGATGTTATAATATCCGCCGAAGGCGATGAAATAGATACGGTGGCAGATTTAATGAAAACTTACCAAAATAATAATTGGAAAGGGAAATTGAATCTAACTATATTTAGGAATCAAAAAGAAAAGCAGGTATTATTGAACACTAAAAAGTAAGGAAAAGATTTATGAAGGGTTGGTATAAGTATTTTATTGTTGCGGTATTGATCGGTGGAACCATCTATGGACTTAATGTTAAAACAAGCAGTATTGAGGAAAAGCGGCCTAATATTATATATGTTTTGGCCGATGATCTGGGGTACGGTGATATTGCCATTTATAATCCGGAAGGTAAAATAAAAACGCCCCATTTGGATGCCATGGGGTCTGCTGGAATGATTTTTACGGATGCCCATACATCCTCTGCTGTCTGTACCCCTACGCGCTATGGCATTATTACCGGAAGGTATAATTGGAGAAGTCCATTAAAAAGTTCGGTGCTTACCGGAAATTCCAAGGCATTGATTCCAAAAAGCAGAACTACCGTGGCCTCCTTGCTCAAAAAAGAGGGCTATGAAACCGCATTTATTGGAAAATGGCATTTAGGGTGGGACTGGGCTCTAAAGGATCCCAGTTTGGAATCCGGTGAAGGTTGGAATCCGGAGGATTTTGATAATATAGATTTTTCCAAGGAAGTTAAGAATTCACCAAAAACCCTTGGCTTTAAATACTCTTATGGGCATTGCGGTTCAT
>TARA_R100001369_G_scaffold48982_1_pt1 | contig 12096 bp, 7 predicted proteins | sample TARA_R100001369 | Tara Oceans TARA_R100001369 (sample SAMEA2621528) | marine metagenome | biome: marine biome (ENVO:00000447); feature: surface water layer (ENVO:00002042); material: "saline water (ENVO:00002010), including plankton (ENVO:xxxxxxxx)" | depth 5 m | reverse complement strand
GATCAGAATATTCCAATTGAACAGGGTATAGACCGATTTAGCTGTGTTATTCATTCGATGGACAGCTCAGTTAAGTGATATCTTCGGAGACTCAGATTCAAATAGGCTCCCACGCTGAGCATGGGAGCCATATTTAGCCGTTGAATCTCGATCCCATGCTTCTGCGTGGGAACGAAACAGTTTAATTAACGCAACGTTCTGCTAAACAGATTCAACGCCAGTTGATAACCAATCTGTGCTGTTTGGGCATCATAACGGCCACCATCACCCTCATCACGCATAAACGCATGTTCGGCATTGAATTCATGCCAGGTAAACGGAATGTCTGTTTCGTTGAGTTTGCTGTAGATCAGTGTGCGGCCTTCTGAGGGAACATGGTTATCCTGTTTGCCCCAGATCATCAGCAATTCGCCTTTGATATCTGCCAGACGTTCCATACTGTGTTGACCCGGTTTATTCGGGATCTTCTGAATATGTAAATCGGTAGCATAAAAACAAGCAGTGCCTTTCACTTCAGGTTGCAGTACTGCACGAAAAGCCAGATGACCGCCAATGCAATAACCCATCGCTCCAAATTGACCATTGCACCAGGATTGTTGCTTGGCAAATTTGATTAACGCTTCGTTATCGGTGTCATAGCCCTGCACATCTTTGTTTTCTTTATCGGCATTGCCTTTATCGCGACCGGCATCGTCATAACCCAGCACCGTACCAATCGGATTTAGCTCATGGAATACTTCGGGGACTAATACGGCATAACCATGACTGGCCATTAATCTGGCCGCACGCTCAATCGGGCCGGTTTGCTGAAAAATTTCGGAATAAAACAAAATGACAGGGTAGCTGCCTTCACCAACAGGACGATGAATATAGGTACGCATCACACCAGTAGGTGTATCAAGATCGGCAAAATGGCTTTGAATCTTCATGAAAGCTCCCTTGAAGTTGGATAGAAAAATAATGGACTATTGTACAACGACTAATCATTTTCAGCGGCCTGATTAATCTAATCTTACGCTCAATAATATTGCCAAATACTGATGCTCAGCGACTTTAAAGTAGATTAATATTCGTCTGTGTTTGATTGAATGACGTCAAGCAATTGAAATAGAGATTAAAAAAAGTGGTCAGCATCGTAAAACCTTAATAATTAACTGTTGGAATATCGCCGTACCACACGTCATAAAAGTTGTTGCTTAATTTATCTACAAGGAAAGTCATATGAAAAAAATAATTCTTAATATCGGTTTGCTACTGGGCATTATGTCGTCTTATACGCTGAGTGCCGATGAACTGCCAGTCACCGAAAGACTGGTTGATACACTCTCGGAGCTTGCCGGTGGCCCTCATCCAGGAATACGTTCTAATCATGCGAAAGGGATCATGGCTTCTGGTTATTTTGAAGCATCGAAAGAAGCCTCTGATATCACCTATGCACCTCACTTTAATACCCCTAAAACAGATGTGGTGGTTCGGTTTTCAAACGCCAGCGGTGTGCCCGATATCGCGGATTCAAGCCCGGATGGTTTTCCTAAAGGCATGGCGATAAGGTTTATGTTACCGGAAGAGGAATATACCGATATGGTGGTGATTTCGGTAGAACGATTCCCAGTCAAGACACCTGAAGATTTTCTTGGATTATTAACAGCCATCAAAGATTCGGCAAACTCACAAGCTAAACCGACACCAATAGAAGCTTTTCTGGAACAACATCCCGAAACGCTAACCTTTGTGCAATTACCTAAGCCCGCTCCAGTGAGTTATGCCACTGAAAAATTCCATGGCATTAATGCATTTGAATTTGAAAATGAACAAGGTAAAACCGTTTATGGCCGTTACCTCATTACTCCGGTGAATGGCACAGAGTACCTTTCAGATGAAGAACGAAAAAACGCTGCTAACAATTATCTACAGGATGAATTGCCAGAGAGATTAAATGATACTGGCGCGGCTAAGTTTACAATTGCCCTGCAAATAGCTGAAGAGGGAGATGTAATCACTGATCCTACAGTTGTGTGGCCAACAGAGAGAAAAATAGTGCAGCTCGGAACATTGACGCTTACTGAAATCATGACGGACGGTGAAAGTTATGCAAAAGCTAATATGTTTAACCCGTTGGCTATCCCGGAAGGCATAAGCCCAACAGACGATCCTATTCTTTTAGCTCGCCCTGTGAGTTATGCAATTAGTTTTGGTAGAAGACTAAATCCATAATTAGTTGGTATAAATAAGGCTTGAGTAAGGGGTGTTCGCTCAAGCCTTATTTTATTGTTAAATCAAAAGTTTTCCCTGGACTAAACCATTGTGCAATTGGAAATAGTTTAAACAATTCGATTCTGCTATTGGTGGGCTGTGATAATAGCCTTGAAAAATATCGCAGCCCATTTCAGACAACACTTCGCGTTGTTCTTTGGTTTCCACGTATTCTGCCACCACATGCACTCTTTGTGCTTTTCCCAGTGAACATATTGTCCTGACAATATCTGCATTAGTGTCATTGACCAGAACGTCCCGTGTAATGGAACCATCAATTTTTATTGCATTCACTTGAAAGCGGCGCATATATAACAATGATGAATAGCCCATGCCGAAATCATCCATTGCCAGATGCACACCGGTTTCGACCAGCTGTTGTAAAATCAAATCTGTCAGGCTGGTATCGGGAATTTCAGAAGATTCGGTAATTTCCAATTCAAGTTCTTCTGCCGATATACCGTAATCCTTAATATATTTCGTAATATAAAAAGGTAAATCCTTATCTGTTAACTGAAGTGGAGAAATATTTACCGCGACAGTTAATGCTTTATATCCTGCGGCATTCCAGCGAGCTTTGCAGGCACAAGCCTGCTTGATTACCCATCGGCCCAGATGATGAATCAATTCACTATCTTCGGCGACAGCGATGATCACAATAGGAGAGATAAAACCATATCTTGGATGCGTCCAGCGAAGCAGGGCTTCAACACCAACGATTTGCCCCTGACGATCATGCTTGGGTTGATAGACCAGTGTCAGCGAATTCTGTTTAATCGCATTTTGCATATCAACAGCAAGATCCCGGGCAATCATGCCAACCTTATCCTGGCGGGTAATAATTTTTTGTCTTGTATTGCCCACCTTGATTATCGTGTCTGATGCCTGTGTAAAAGCATCTAAAGACTGTTGCTGACGGTGTTTTTCAGCTTTTTTCACAAAGGGCAGGTAGCTCAAGGTGCTGATAGCGATTAACAGAACTTGCAGAGCAACACCACGCCAGGATTCCGTCAGTAGCCAGCCTGATAATAAAGGGGGCGTTGTCCAACCCACAATTGCGGAATCGTAAATAGTGATCAATCCAAACTGCAAAGCGGCCAGTGATATCAACATCAATAGAACCGGTATCAGCACAAATGGAATCAGGTAAAACGGATTAAATACAATCGGTAATCCGTAGATCAATATGTCATTAATATTGAACAGAGAAGGGACTATAGAAATCTTCGCAATTTTATTCTGTGCACCACGCCGCGTAACAATAAAAATTGCTATTAATAGGCCGAGCGTTGCTCCAGATCCGCCCAAATGCACAAAGTTATTGAACAGGACTCTAAACGCCAGAGATGAAGCATTGAATCCTGCATCCAAGTTCGCTAAAAATAGCGCTCCATCCGCTGCACCGTATATGAAGATACTGCCATGAAGACCCACAAACCAGAACAATTGGTTCATTAAAGTGACAAAGGAACCTAAAATCCAGGTTCCATATTCATTGTTATGTGCCCAATCAATAATAAGTTGTGTAAAGTCGGGAAAATCAGGTGTTGAAGCCAGTATCAGAGCCGTTATAAAAAAGATCATTCCGCTAAGAATAATCGACGGGCTTAAGCGCATCGCTTGATAAAAGGTAGTATCGGTATCAACAGGCAGGTTCAGCAGATCAAGATAGGGTTTTCTGGCGGCCCAGAGCATTAGTTCGGCTGAAAGCAGCCCAACAACAATCCCTATAAGAATAACTTCTGCACTGAACTCAACTGGAGAAATATTGGGTAGTGAAACGGTGATGATCAGAAAGTTAATTACCGCACTGATTGCCACCATTAATGGAGGGGCAATTTCACGGTGTTTGGTTAAACCTGGCATACGAAAAACAAGTTGGGAAGAGACGATAGCTGCCAGTAACAAACCAAACAAAGTAAATGAATTATCGATGATTTGTCTTAATGGTTCACGCCAATCTGCACCAAGCCAATGATCCATTGACTGCTGATAATAAAGCCAGGGAAAGTTCAGTATAAGTTCGGCAATAACGCGAAGAAAAGTGAGCGGCAAAAGTGCGACAAAGCTGTTTCTCGTCGCTATCATCCATAAGAGCAAACGTGCTTTCAATCCCGGCTCCTTTTATTTAGATTCATCAGGTTTTGTTGAATGTATATTTGAAAAAGTGAGAACCATTAACATCAACCTGATGTTCTAATTATTCCAGCATATTTAAATATAATCAGATCGGCAATCAATTTTATGTGACGCCTACCAGAAAAAAATCATTAAAGGGGGGATTGAATGAGTCGTGTAACGCACAACTTATGCCAAATATTATCTATAGGTGTAAGCAGAATTATTCCGTTTTAAACCTGACATTATCTATATTTTTAAATGCAATAGTGATGGATACTTTTTACTGTATTTAGTCGCTCAAATTTTAGCTAATTATTAACGAACCTTATTACCTTTTTCGGCATACATTTTTTTATCAGCAGCAGCTAAAAAAACATTAACATCAATATCTTTTTCAACCAGACTATTTACAAAACCCACACTGTATTCAATATCATAACCCCGAGCTGCTTCCTGATTATAATTCGTTACTTCGTTATCAAAGCGTTGAATAACCCGTTGCGTATTTTCAGCATCAACATCCATCATTAACACGGCAAACTCATCACCACCAAGACGGCCGAATACATCAGAATCACGGAAAACTTTCCGCAAGAAATTCGCAAATACGATTAACGCTCTGTCGCCCTCAGCGTGGCCGAACTGGTCATTAATGGGTTTAAATTTATTTAAATCAAACAACAGGATAGAAGCTGAAAGTCCTTTGCGACGGCAAACATTCAAACTGTGTTTAGCCAGCGCCGTAAAGCCTCTGCGATTTGAGATTAACGTCAGATCATCCAGTGTCGCCAATTGCAAAGCAGCAATTTCCTGTTCGGCCATTACGCCGAGATCGCGTAATAACTGCAAATCTTCCGGATCAAATTCTCTTGGTTCATCATCAATGATGCAAAGGGTGCCAAGGGCGCTACCATTATTTATCTTTAGTGGATAGCCAGCATAAAAGCGAATGTTGGGATTAGCTGTAACCAATGGATTATCTTTAAATCGATGATCCTCCAGAGCATCTTCTATAACAAATACGTCATCACCTAATATGGCATGACCACAAAACGAAATTTCTCTCGGTGTCTCGTCAGGAAGCTCATTTTCTGAAGCTTTGGATTTAAACCATTGGCGCCCATCATCAATCAAGCTCAACACTGAGATATCTACTCCAAACATACGCTTGGCCATGCGGGTCAGTCGATCAAATCTTTCTTCAGGTGCCGAATCAAGAATTTTAAGCGCTCTAAGCTTTTCAAGTCTTTGTTTTTCATCTTCGGGAATCATCGGTGAAATCATTATTTTGTTATCTCCAAACATGCCTTAGCAGATGGCAACCTTATTGACCATGGACATTCAAAGCAAGCAACAAGGTCACACAAACGTAACTCAAGTTGAGAAATAATTAGATTAAATTAAAACGTTATCCAGAAAGTTTGGATGCACATCAGTAATCAAGGTTATTCATCTTCTGGTTGGTAACCATCCCGAATCGTGATTTCAGTGTCTTTTGGGTGTTTTTCCAGAACCATACTGTTTTCACCAATGGTGATTTTGAAACTATCACGTGTAACTTCTGAAACTGTATAAGGCGTAAGATCAAGTAACAGCATATTGCCTCGAAGGCGGGTAATGCTGTCATCTGTCTGGGAAAGATAAGTCATATCCTCATCGTGATAAGTCACTAGCTCAGAAATCGTTTCCATGCCCTTGTCAGTCATGGTGAACGTTAAAGCAAAGGTATATTGGCCCTGCTGTCCAATCCAGGTAGTGTCGGCAAGCATCGCATAATCGACACCACGAGTCAGCGTCATATCACCGCTTTGCAAATGATCTTCATCTTTAACGGTCAGGGTATCAGTGGGTAAATCTTCTTCGGCTTTCAGTTTAATCATTTGTTCGCCACTGTCATATTCATACTCGGCAGTAGTGACATCTTCTCCCTGATGAATCTCAAGCGTTCCATCGGTATTAAACTGATAACTGATATTACCTTCCGGGCCCACAAATCTGCCCTGAAATTCATCATAGCCACAGCCAGATAACGAAATAGATAGAATTAAGGCGAACAGCCATATTAATTTGTTCATTGATGAAGTTATCCTTGCTTATAAATAGATTCAATGACGCAGAGGATACCGTTAAAGCAGTAAGACACAAAATAAATACGTCGTTATTGGCTTTGGTCACACTACTTGTGAAAAATTAAACGTAGATTGGGCTGAATTTATGATGCCCAACACGTGAAACAGATTAATTGTTGGGCTTCGTGCTTCAGCCCAACCTACCAAAATTGGTTGGTTGGATAAAGCCTGCGAAACCCAACCTTTAGAGATCTCCATTATTAAACAGCTGGACGTTGAAGCGGCTACTTAATGGAACAACCCGCACTAAATCAGCTGTATCCCACCACCAAAACTCCGGTAAATATCGACTAAGCGGAGAAAGCTTTGTTGTTGCAGTTGAGCCAACTGATCGCGGCTGCGTAGCAATTCTCGCTCAGAGTCGAGCAGGTCGAGAAATTCGCCACTACCGGCGTTATAACGCTCGCGGGAAATGTCTACCGCTTTGGTACTGGCCTGCCACTGCAGCTCAGTGCTTAACTGTTGCTCACGGCTAAGGTTGTAGCTGTTAAGTGCCAGTTGCATTTCATTGATGGCATCAAATACCTCCTGCTCAAATTGTGCGAGTGCCATTTGCGAACTGGCTTCAGCCTGACGAATACGTGACCTGACGGATCCTAAATCCGCAGCCTGCCAACTTAAACTGGGTGCAACCGACCAGCTTTTGGTATCGCTACCCAGTGTTAAACCGGGGCCAGATAAAAAGCCCAAAAAACCGCTTATCGATACATTCGGATATAAATCGGCGGTAGCCACGCCAATCTCAGCTGTACGGGCAGCCAATAATCGCTCGCTACTCGCAACATCCGCTCGATAACGCAGATAGTTTTCACCTTCCACCACGGATACAGGGTGTTTTAACTGAGGTAAACGAGGTACATCATCAAGTTCTAGTTGACCGGGCCGCTGTCCTAACAAAGCAGACAAAGTTGCATCTGCAGTCAACAGAGCGACGCGATATGCCGGTATAGAGGCATTTACTTGATGTAGTTGCACATCTATTTGCGTAAGCTCCAGCTCTGAGGCCATACCGGCCTCAAGCCTAGCCATAACAATGCCGCGACTCTGTTGCAGATTTTGCAAATTTTGCTCTGCTACTTTTAAGCGCAACTGGGCACCACGGTATTCACCATAGCTGGTTGCCACCTGGCTAATTAACTGGACCTGAGCATCGTGCCAGAGAATGTCCGCCTGCTGAGCCTGGGCTTCAGCGGCTTCACTGGCACGACGTAATTTACCAAACAAGTCCAAATCCCAGCTTAAATTGGCTCCGGTACTATATCCACGGAGAATCACGCTCTCATTTTCCCTCTGCAACACGGCATTTTCACTGGCCTGATAACCCGCGTCCAATGTGCCTTTTGGCAGAATGTCATTATCAGCATCGCGAAACACAGCATAAGCTCTGTCGACATTGGCTTTCGCTTGCGCTAACGTCCGGTTTTCGTCCAGGGCACGATCTATTAGCCGATTCAGCGACTCATCATCAAAGGCTTGCCACCAGCTTTGTGCCAACTCGGCTTGCTGATAAGGGCTGCTAATAGTGATATCAGCCACTTTGTCAGGTGACCGATAATCTGGTCCTACAGCGCAGGCGCTTAATGTCATCACCAATATGGCAATTGTTGTAAGTTTGTGTTTGTTATACATGGGTATTCTCCACCTTATCGGTTATTGCCGTTGACGAAGGCAGCGCTTTTGTTTCGCCACGCTTGGCCAGCATGTAATAAAACAATGGTGTTAGGATTAAGCCAAAGAAGGTGACACCAATCATGCCGGAGAACACGGCCACACCCATGGCCTGACGCATTTCAGCACCGGCACCGGTTGAAAATACCATGGGCACCACGCCCATAATAAAGGCGATAGAGGTCATCAAAATCGGCCTTAACCGCAAGCGTCCCGCTTCCAGGATGGCTTCCATTGTGCTCATTCCATGGTCTTGCAGTTCTTTAGCGAACTCGACGATCAAAATGGCATTTTTGGTGGCGAGCCCCACCAGCACTATCAACCCTATCTGAGTGAGGATATTGTTATCCCCGCCGTAGATTAAAACGCCGCTCAGTGCTGACAATAATGTCATCGGAATGATCAGAATAATGGCCAGCGGCAAACTTAAGCTTTCGTACTGGGCTGCCAGCACCATAAAGACCAGCATAATCACCAACGGATAGATAAATACCCCGGCATTACCAGCCAGAATTTGCTGGTAAGTCAGCTCTGTCCATTCATAGGTCATGCCATTGGGTAATGTTTCAGCCAGTATTTTCTCAATCGCTGCTTGTGCCTCCCCGGTACTGTAGCCAGGGGCTGGACCACCATTAATTTCAGCGGTAGTAAAGCCGTTGTAATGCATGACCCTGTCAGGACCCGCTGTATCAGTAACATTGATAAAGGAACCCAGAGGAACCATTTCACCATCGCTATTACGTACCTTTAACTGGCTGATTTGTGACGCACTCTGACGAAACTGTTCATCAGCCTGCATATTCACCTGATAGGTACGACCAAACTGGTTGAAGTCATTGACATAAACCGAGCCCATATAAGCCTGCAGTGTTTGAAATATCTCATCCAGTGACACATTTTGCTGTTTGGCTTTAGTGCGATCGATGTCCAGATCCAGTTGCGGCACATTGACCTGATAACTGGAAAAAATACCAGTCAGCTCAGGTGTAGCCCAGGCTTTTTGCATGACCTGCATCGTTACGTTGTAGAGCTCTTCGTAACCATGACTGGCGCGGTCCTGTATTTGCAGCCTGAACCCACCAATGGTGCCAAGCCCCTGTACTGGTGGAGGAGGGAAAATGGCAATAAAGGCATCTTCAATACCGGCGAACTTCTGGTTTAACGCTGCTGCGATAGCATCAGCTGACATTGACGGATCGTTACGCTCCTTGAAATCGCTTAAGGTGGTAAACACGATGCCGGAGTTCGGACTGTTGGTAAAACCGTTAATGTTCAGTCCGGGGAAAGCAACAGAGCTGATTACGCCGGGTTGTTCAAGCGCAATATTCGACATTTCCTTAATCACTTCCTCGGTACGTTCTAACGACGCAGCATCTGGCAATTGAGCAAACGCCACCAGATATTGTTTGTCCTGACTTGGCACATAACCGGAAGGGGTAGTGGCAAACTGCACGCCCGTTAAACCCAGCAGTGCAACATACATAATGCCAACCAGCGCGCCAAAGCGAATGACCTTTTTGACTAACCAGCCATAACCTTTGGATAAACGGGCAAAGAAGCGATTAAACGGACCAAATAACCAGCCTCCTAAGAGTTTGTCCATGGCGCGTGTTAACAGATCTTTTTTCTCACCAGGTGCTTTTAATAATAGCGCCGACAGGGCAGGGCTTAGCGTTAACGAATTAATCGCTGAGATAAAAGTAGAAATAGTAATGGTTAAAGCAAACTGCTTATAAAATTGCCCGGTTAAGCCTGACATAAAGGCTGTCGGGATAAACACTGCTGCTAATACTAATGTCGTAGCCACGATAGGGCCTGTCACTTCTTTCATTGCTTTTTGCGTAGCGGCAATCGGTGTTAGGCCTTCGCGTATATTCCGTTCAACGTTTTCAACCACTACGATGGCATCATCAACGACGATACCGATGGCCAATACCAGACCAAACAACGATAGAGCATTGAGTGAAAAACCTAAAAGATGCATAAAGGCAAACGTACCTATTAATGACACAGGTACTGCCACCAAAGGAATAATGGATGCACGCCAGGTTTGCAAAAACAGCACAACCACCAGTACCACCAGTACTAATGCTTCAAGCAGCGTTTTTATTACCGCCTCAATAGAACCGCGAACAAACACTGTTGGGTCATAAACGATGTCGTAGGCCAACCCATCTGGAAAGCTTTTCGATAACTCTGCCATTTTGGCGCGTACATCGTCAGAGATTTGAATCGCGTTAGAACCTGAGGCTTGAAAAATAGGAATAGCCACGGCGTCTTTATTATTTAATAACGATCGCAGGGCATAGGTTGAGGCACCCAGTTCAATACGAGCGACATCTTTTAAGTAACTTATCTCACCGTTGTCGCCGACTTTGATAATGATATTGCCAAACTCTTCTTCGGTAGATAAACGACCTTTAACGTTTATCAGCAGCTGAAATTCTGCATCAGCACTTGGCTGAGCACCTAAGCTTCCGGCAGCTGTCTGCTGATTTTGCTCACGGATTGCGTCAGTAATTTGTGATGGAGATAAACCAAGAGCCGCGACCTTATTAGGATCCAGCCAGATCCGCATACTGTAATCACCGGCGCCGAACAGTTCTACAGTGCCCACACCGTTAATTCGCGCCAACTCGTCTTTAACATTCAGCAACGCATAGTTAGACAGATAGAGCATGTCGTATCGATCATCTGGCGAACTTAAATGCACCACCATGGTTAAATCGGGTGATGATTTTTCGGTGACAACACCTAAGCGTTGTACTTCTTGTGGCAAGCGTGGCATGGCACGATCTACCCGGGCCTGAACCTGAGTCTGGGCTAAATCAACATCGGTGCCGATGGCAAATGTCACGGTGAGTGTCATGCGACCATCCGAGGTGGACTGAGAAGACATATAGAGCATCTCTTCCACACCGTTAATTTCCTGCTCCAATGGCGAGGCGACGGTTTCAGCAATTACTTTAGGGTTAGCCCCTGGGTAATTGGCTGTTACCACAACAGTGGGAGGCACTACTTCAGGGTATTCGGTGATGGGTAGTTGCCATACTGCAATAGCACCGGTAATTAAAAAGAACAGTGAAATAACGGCTGCAAAAATTGGCCGTTTGATAAAAAATTGCGAGAACATGAGGTTTCCTTATCCTTGATCTGCTGAGCTGTCAGATTCTGCAGCCAGTGAGGTGCTGGTTTTATCCAACAACTGTTGAGCCTTACGCAAACCCGCTAATTGCTCTTTGGTTGCCATATCCACTAATTTGGGTTCGATCTGAATATTGGGCATTACGCGTTGTAAGCCATTCACCACAATTTTGTCGTTTGCGGATAAACCTTCACGCACAATTCGCAGACCATTTACCTTTTCACCAAGCTTGACTGCGCGGTACTCCAATTGATTATCAGCATTCACGACCAACACAAACTTGTTGTTTAAATCCGTACCGATGGCTTTTTCATCAATCAGGATGCCTTTATATGAGTCACTGCCGACCAGTTTGATACGGGCAAATAAGCCTGGTAAAAGTCGATCGTCAGTGTTGGGGAAACTGGCACGAATCCGTATAGAGCCGGTTTGCTGATTTACGCTATTGTCGACAAAATCAATATTGCCAATATGTTGGTAACTGCTGTCATCGGCCAACGCCATATAAACAGGATTGGCTGTGGCATCGCGGGTATCAGCCCGTTTGCCGGCTTCTGTCAGACGCTGGTATTTCAAGTAGCTTTGCTCATCAACATCAAAATAAGCGTACATTTTGTCGGTCGACACCAGACTGGTTAACTGGCTTTGACCTGCGGTAACGAAATTACCCGCTGTTATCTGGGCATAAGACACTCTGCCACTGATAGGAGCGGTAATGCGGGTGTAACTTAAATCCAGTTGGGCACGATGCAGGGCAGCTTTAACCGATGCAACGCTTGC
>TARA_R100001369_G_scaffold86950_1_pt1 | contig 12132 bp, 8 predicted proteins | sample TARA_R100001369 | Tara Oceans TARA_R100001369 (sample SAMEA2621528) | marine metagenome | biome: marine biome (ENVO:00000447); feature: surface water layer (ENVO:00002042); material: "saline water (ENVO:00002010), including plankton (ENVO:xxxxxxxx)" | depth 5 m | reverse complement strand
ATTAGCGCTAATAACTTAACGCCTATTTTAGTTGAACCATGTGAAAACAGCTTCAATATTGATCCTAAAGAAATTGAAAAGGCTATTACTAGCAGAACGAAAGCCATACTTCCAGTGCACTTATATGGGCAATTAGCCGATATGCCAGCTATTATGGATATTGCTAAACATCATGAGTTATTGGTATTAGAAGACTCTGCGCAAGCCCATGGCGCTTCTCTTGATGGTAAGAGAGCAGGGAATTGGGGTGATGCATCAGGTTTTAGTTTTTATCCAGGTAAAAATTTAGGTGCATTGGGCGATGCTGGAGCAATCACGACGAGTGATGAAGAGTTGGCTCATACATTGCGCGCGCTACGTAATTATGGATCACATGAAAAATATAAAAACTTATTTCAAGGTGTTAACAGTCGGTTAGATGAGATCCAAGCTGCAATGCTTAATGTGAAGCTGAGTCATTTAGATGCTGAAATTGCTCATCGTCGTAAAGTCGCGAATGCTTATCTTCAAGGTATTACTAACCCAGTAATTGTATTACCTACATCGCATGAAGATGCCCATGTTTGGCATGTGTTTGTCATTCGTTGTGAAAAGCGTGATGCGTTACAGAATTACCTAGCTGATAATGGTATACAAACATTGATTCACTATCCTATACCGCCCCATAAACAGCAGGCTTACGAAGACTGGAATGAACTAAGCTATCCTATTTCTGAAAGCATTCATGCAGAGGTATTGAGTTTGCCTATTGGACCTACGTTGTCTTTACAAGATGTGGATAACATAGTTTTATCAATCAATAACTTCTCTAACAATTCATAGTATGAGGATTGCACATATAACTTTTTAATAAAACTATGTCGCTATATACAAAAATTTCTTTACATAATAATGCATATTTTGTCTAATATACATTAGACCACTTGCAAAAGTACCATTTCATTAACTTCCACTAACGGAGCTACAAGGGCTAGTGATGACTTATGCAAGAGGTCCATTATAGGGATTATAAGAATAGGCTTTTAGAATACTTAAAACAGTAATCATTTTAGTAACAGTTATTCTTTACTTAACATGAAATTAAGCATTAGATTTTTTAATAACACTAAATCAGAGTTTTACCACTTTACTAAGGCTTTATTGTGAACTTAATTAAGACATCTATACTATCTGGTTTAGCACAGCTGATAAGAATATTTACTGGTATTATAGTTACAAAAGTGATTGCCGTACTTATAGGTCCTACAGGTATAGCTGTAATTGGTCAGCTACAAAACCTTTTAAATTTATCAACATTATTTAGTGGAGATTTTCTAAAAACTGCTTTACTAAGGTTTACTGCTAGATACAACCAGTCAGAAAATGAGGATGTAGCGGATATATGGTCAGCATCAATAAAAATTATGATGAGTTTAAGTGTAATAACGTCCATACTTTTGTACTTATTTTCTAATAAGCTTGCTATTTATTTTCTCAAGGATGAGTCATATCATATTATACTCAAGACACTGGCTTTTAGTCTTCCCCTATTTGTTTTAAATTCTTTTTTTCTAGCCATATTAAATGGTCTAAAGAAAATTAAGTTATATATTTATATATCTATACTTATCAATATTGTCTCTTTAATTCTAGTTTGTAGTTTATCTTATTTTTTTGGATTACAAGGCGCTTTATTTGCTTACGTTACAAACCAGTCTATCGTTTTCTTATTAACAATTTATCTGATTCGTGATCAAAGTTGGTTTAAGCTTAAGAATTTTAGAAAGCAATGTTTTGATAAAATATCAACATATAAGCAATTATTAAAGTTTTCTTCCATCACATTCACCGCTATAGTATCGTCAAGCATTTCAATGCTATACGTACGAAGCTTTTTGATAGAAAACTTATCAATTGAAATTACAGGTATCTGGCAGGCTTTATGGACTCTTTCAACCCTCTGTATAGGTTTGATTACGACATCATTAGGAACGTATCTACTGCCTACTATGTCAGGTACTAATGACAAAAAAATACTTAACAAAGAGCTAAAAGATTCTCTAAAAATATTAATTCCTGTTTCGTTCTCCTGCTTAGCATTAGTTTATTTATTGAGAGATTTCATTGTTTTAGCTCTATACTCAGCTGACTTTACTACTATGCGTGATTTATTCGCATGGCAGTTAGTTGGGACACTGTTTAAAATAGTAGGCTGGCTATTTAGTATAGCTTTTGTATCGCAAGGTTTAGTAAGAATATCAGTAACAATTGAAATATTTTTTGCTTTATTGTGGTGTATTTTAACAAGCTTATTCGTGGAAAAATTCAAATTGGATGGAGCAGTATACGCTTTTGCCCTAAACTCTTTTATATACTTAATAGTCGTTGGAGTCGTTTACAAGAAAATAGTTTAAATTAATATTAGCTTTCAAAAGAGTTTTGGGAAATAAAAGATAAGATTTATAAATCCATATTGACTAATTATCATTAGTATTTACTATACTAGGTTATCTTGCTAATAGGTACTTTAATTTCAGGTGTAATAATGAAACCCTTAACAACATTAATTCTTCTTGCATACAATCATGAGAAATTTATAGAAAGTGCGGTTAGATCAGTTTTAAATCAAGATTATGAAAATATAGAGATTATTATATCTGACGATTGTTCAACTGATGCAACATTTCAAAAAGCTTCAGATGCTACTAAGTCTTACTTATCCAATAAGAACGTTATTCTGAATAAAAATGATAAAAATCTTGGCCTTACAGCTCATTTCAACAAGCTGCTACAGATGGCAAATGGGGAAATTATTGTAATAGCGGCTGGTGATGATATCTCTCTACCAAATCGCGTTACCCAGTCAGTAAATATTCTATTGGAACATAAAGACGTTTCTTTTGTTTCATTTAATGAAGAGCTTATTGATAGTAATGGCAATGTATCATCTATAGGAAAGCGTGTTAGCTTCAGTGGACTACATAAGTTTAATTTAAAAAACTATATGGAAGGAGAGGAAATCCCCTTTAGTGGCGCTTCCAGAGCTTTTAGAAAAGATATATACAACTATTTTGGAAACTTAAATAACGATTGTCCTACAGAGGATACCCCTTATATTCTTAGAGGTTTAATGATGGGTAAAACTGCTATATCGTCAGATATAGCTATACAATACCGCAGACACGATAACAATCTATCTAACCCCTTATCATTAGCTAATATGGATGTTGATGCAATTTCAAGCCAATATAAAACTGATATTCAAACTGCTGAATCTAAAAAAGGTATTTCCAAAGAAGATGCATTAAAGCTTTTAGTTTGGGTTGAAAACAATCTGATTAGAAGAAAAAAAATTAATCAATTATATCTATCAAAATCTAAAATAACTTATTTTTTACGAAATTTAGCTTTCGAACGCAGCATAAGTACTGTTAACAGGGTTAAATTATTAGGGCATATTATTTTGAAAAAAATACCTTAGTCGAATGACGTATCTATAATCAGTCACTTGATTTTTGATATACTTCTTCGTATTAGTAAAGGTAATGAAGTATGAGTTAATTTGTTTTATAGTTAATTAAGATTATAAGATGGCTGCTATATTGCTCTATGTAAATAAAGTGCTTGCTCATAATTATAGTGGACCACAGAGGTAAATATGAATAGTAAAAGATTGATTGTTGCTGCAGAAGTCTTTAGCCCTAATCTTGGAGACTATGCTATTTATGACAGCTTAAGTAAGCTTCTGTTATCACGAGATATTGAAGTTATACCTCTAGATATATCGTTCAGACGTGGGTTTTCTGTTGATTCGACTGACCCACAGCCGGTTAGTATTACTTGGAGATCATTAGTCCCTAAGAAGATAAAGCATCATAAGTTTGCACAAGCTATCATCACACATGCTATGTGGCACTTAGTACATAAAAAAAATATTCCTACCTATTGGAGCGAATTAATTAGCAGTTGTGATGCCGTCATAATTGGAGGTGGCCAATTATTAACAGACACCTCTGCTAACTTTCATACTAAATTAGCACTAATAACGGACATCGCCAACGAGTTTAATAAACCTATCTGCATATTAGGTTGTGGTGTTGAAAGTGAGTTTAGTTATAAAGCTCAAAAAAATATTAGAAAAGTTCTAGATTCTGCACGCTTTATTTCTGTAAGAGACTCTGAGTCCGCAAATAGACTTAAACCTCTTATAAGAAACAATATTTCAGTTAATGTTTATCCTGATTTAGCATTTGCACTTGATTCAAACACGAACAAAAGTCTAGAAGATGAAGGTTTGGAACAAAAAAAAACAGTTTGTGGTTTTAATATCATGCCTCTTGATGTTTTTAAAAGATATAATCCAACTCTAAAAGACATCAACACCGAGGCATATGTTAACTTTTGGAAACGACTAGCTCGTGAAGCTACTAAAGAAAAAATGCAAATTCATATCATGACTAATGGCAGTATAGAAGATCAAGAACAAGCAAAATCTATATATGAGTCGATGCTATCAGATGATGTTGATACAATACTAATAGATAGGCCTATCTCTCCCCAGAACTTATATGACCAAATTTCTAATGTAGATTGTCTCATTACTATGCGTATGCATGCTGGGATAATTGGTCAAGCATATGGTAAATCCGTATCGACATTAATTTGGGATGATAAAATTCCTGGAGTCTGGGAAGAAGCCGGCGATAAACGGGTAGCTATTAATAGCAATATCATTCTAAATGCTGATCCATGGAGCGAGGTAAGATTAGCTTTTGAAGCTTCTAGGAATATTGTTTTAGCTGATTTAAATAAAAAAGTATTCTATAGTATAGATGAGTGTTTGAAAGTAATTTACCCCTAAAAATTGAGCAATATATATATGATTCTACGCATCCTGCCCAAATATTAAAGTATAGTCGATACTAAATAAGATATATACACGAGATTATGAGGCGTGACTGGTAAAATTTTGCTTGCTTGGGATGATTATCTTTGAGCTATGCTGAAGAAACTGTAGAACCAAACTTGGTAAACTAAATGTATTAACAGGAGTTTATCATTACTAAGAAAGTTAGAAGCTACAGTGCAACTTTTAAAGCAGAAGCTGTCAAAAAGATAGCAGACAACAACGGCAATGTTTCAGCGACTGCAAAGCAGCTAGGTATAGCCATGCAGACATTATCTAACTGGCAAAACAAAGCGAATGAAGGCAAGCTTATCGGCACTAAGTAGCATGATCCTGAATTCATGACTATACTAGAAGAGAATAAACATCTTAAACGTGATCTCAAGAGGAGCGAGATATTCTAAAAAAGGCCACGGCATACTTCGGCGAATGAGGAACGTGAAGAAACAGTCTGGGAGACTGTTTTAGTGACGCAAGACGTAGGGCTATGCCGCAGTGACAGTTGATGAAGTACATCTTTATCAAGGATAACCAGAAAATATTTAGCATCACCTGCATGTGTTACGTATTAGACATTAAGCCATCAAGCTACTATGACTGGCTAAGTCTTGGGTCAGTGATATCACCTATATCTGGACGAATGAAGGTTGGCTGTACTTGGCAGGGGTTAAGGACTGGACTTATACACCAAAGAGTTGGTGTATCAGCAAGACTATAAAACAAGGTTTACAGCGATCAACGAGATCACACAATATATCGAGCTTGAGTACAATGAGGAGCGATTAGCAAAGCACTGTTTTGCAGCGACGCAAGACAAGAGCTGTGCTCGCAGTGGGGCGAGAATTCAAAAGGGTTTGGGCTATAGATCGCCAAGACAGGTGTGGTCTGACTTTTACCGTCAAGCTGCGTAACTAAAATCTCCCAAGTTAATGTCTACAGATTTGACGGCATAGGTCAGTAAGCAGTATGAGTAAAAAAGGATGTTGTTGGGATCATGCAGTAGCAGAAAGCTTTTTTGGCAGCTTGAAACAGGAGCGGGTTCACTGGCGCAATTATCGGACGCGATACGCAGCACAACAAGATGTCATGAATTACATCACAATATGGTACAACAGCCAACGAATGCATTCATACCTTGATTACCAAAGTCCCAATGAGTTTGAGCGTATGGGGAGGCCGTTAAAAAAAGTGGCTTAACGAACTTAACTAGGGTGACCAAATTCAGTTGACCAAGTCAATTAGAGGTGGATCGATGAAAATATGTTTTATAGCCAATCAGCTTTACAAATCTGGAGGCGTCGAACGCACACTATCATGTAGGCTTAAAGAATTGGGTAAAATCTTCGATATATATCTTATTACTTTAGAGAACGGTAATCATCCTTTTTACTTTGGTAGTATTCCACATATAACTCATATAGATTTGAATTTGAATTTTGACAGAAAAGATAATGATGGTTTTAAATTAAATGCTATAAATATATTAAAGAGTAAGCTTGCATACCTTAAGCTGCAATCTGCACTAATGAAAATTAGACCAGATTATACTGTTAATGTAGTAGGAACACATAGTTTTTACTTTTTGCCTTATGTGCAGTTTACGGGAAAAACAGTATTAGAACACCATGCTAGCCTTTATGAATCCTTACCCAGTAACTTTAAAAAACATAGGATAAATAATTTCGACTATCATATATTTTTAACAAAAGAAGAATGTGAAATAGCTGATTTTATCTATAAAAAAAAGGTAGTTATACCTAATCCTGTTCAAATTAAAGATATTGAAGTCATACCATATTTTCTTAAGAAAAACCGTATTATTGCAGCTGGCAGAATAGTCGAAATAAAAGGATTTGATAGGTTGATAAAAGCTTGGAAAATCATATATAAAGATTTTCCAGATTGGGTAGTTGAGATATATGGTGAGCCTGATAATAAGGTATTAAACAGCCTTAAATCTTATATAAATGAAAATAGTTTAGAGGATAGCGTTCATATAAAACCTTCTACATCCAATATTACAGAGATAATGAATGATTCAAAAATATATGCAATGACTTCACATTTTGAGTCGTTTTCATTGGTATTGGTAGAGGCAATGTCGTTAGGAATGTCTATTGTGGCTTTTGATTGCCCTACAGGTCCTAGAAACCTAATAAATAACGAAACGGGTAGTCTAGTAGAAAATAATAATATAGAAGCTTTCTCTGCAGCGCTAAGACAAGCAATGATTAATGAGAGTGACTCTAAAACTTTGGCTTCTAATGCTATTAAACAGAGTGAATATTATTCAATTGATAATATTATCGGTCAATGGAAATCTTTTTTTAAAAATAATAACTGAGACTGCTAATGAAAATTCTTTATATTATTACAGGACTAGCTCAAGGTGGAGCAGAACGGGTTGTTTGCGACCTTGCTGATGCAATGTTTAGGAAAGGACATGAAGTAAAAATAGCTTACTTAACAGGCGAAGTTTTAACTCGACCTAGTAATACAAAGATTGAGCTAATCAAAGTTAATTTAAATAATATGAGATTGTTAATACCTGCATATATTAAGTTTAAAAAAATCATTAGAGAGTACCAACCAGACGTTGTTCATTCCCATATGGTACATGCTAATCTATTTTCGCGGTTAGTTAGAATAACCGTACCAATGAAAAAATTGATCTCTACGGCTCATAATAGCAATGAGGGTGGTCGAGGGAGAATGTTCCTATACAGAGCCACACATAACCTATCAGAGCTGACTACTAACGTCAGTAACACCGCTGTCACTTCTTTCGAGTTAAAAAATGCAGTGCCTAACAATAGTATGAAGACCGTCTATAATGGAGTTGATTTTAATAAATTTAACTATTATTCACTAGCTAAGAAAGAATTATGTGACGAATTAAAATTAGATGAAAATTGTAAAATAATTTTATCTGTAGGAAGATTTAATAAGCAAAAAAACTATCCTAATCTTTTGAAAGCTATTGAGATTTTAAAAAGAGAAGTTGATTATTCGTTTAAGTTAATAATCGCTGGAGATGGAGAATTAAGACCTTTGTTAGAAAGTATGATTAAAGAAAAAGGTTTAGAACACGATGTAATTTTGTTGGGCAGAAGGCATGATGTTCCAACACTTATGAGCGCTTGCGACGTATTTGTTTTGTCCTCGGATTATGAAGGCTTACCGACTGTATTAATTGAAGCTATCGCATGCCAAGCTCAGGTTGTATCTACAGAGGTAAGCGGTGCTAGAGAAATAATAGGTGATTATGGATATATTGTCCCTACTAAAGATTCAGCAAAATTATCTACGGTGATAATTACAGCTTTAAATCTTAAAGAACGAAATGTCTTAGGTAAGAATTATTCTAAAAATAAATTTGATATAAATATTATTTCGAAAAAATGGTTAGATATATATAATGAAGAATAGAAGACAAATCTTAGAGAGAGTACCTAATAGCATTATTCTATCAACTTTACTAATGATTTTTCTATTCGAAATAATTTTTTATATAGTAGTAAAGTCTGATTTGGCTTTTAGTGGCTTTGCTCAAGGTAGCGATGCAGATTATTATGATGCTTATGCTCTAGGTTATACTGATGTTGCAGTAAATATATGGCCGGAGATGTTAAGGTACCTCAATGATCATGGGTTGTATTCACGTACTATCATTTCCTACCTATTGTTTTTTATAAGTTTATTCTTTATCCCTGGTTTAGTAAGTAAACTTGTAGGCCTTAGCTTTAAAGAGGATCAAAAAAATTACCTTTATATAGTTCTGTTATGTTTGATTTATCCAACAATTTTCTTTTATACATTTGATGTTTATCGTGATGTGTTCATGGTTTTTAGCTTTTTAATAGGCTGTTTAGTAGTAAAAAGATGTTTGAATAGTTCAAGTTATATAGGTTTTTTACTATTTTTTATATTTTCACTGATTATTGGCTTTTTCTTATTAGGCTTAAGACCATATTTAGGTTATTCATTCCTATTAGCTCTTTTTCTTTGGAAAATAAGATTTACTAAGAAACGTTTATCCTTTCTTGCAGTATTCTATTTTTCAGCTTTGTTTTTCGTTAATTATTTAGGTTATCTTGAATTTCTTACTGACTATCGTTCAAGTCTTGAAGAGCAAGGAGGGGGTTCTACCTTAGGACTGGATTTTTCCAACCCTTTAATGTTTATGCCAAACTTAATTTTAAGTATATTGGGTCAGTTTTTCGGTTTGTATATAACTAATCCACTAGCTATTGCTTTGTTGATTATAGAAACAGTACCTATCTGCTTTATGATTGTTTATATAATTAAAAACATTAGATTAGCTGATCCATTTATAAGATTCCTAATCATTTTTTTTGTTTTATATGGTAGCGTATGGTTGATAGGTAATGATAATTTAGGTACAGCTGTTAGATTAAGAATCTATAACTACTTGGCTATATATATATGTTTTTTTTATATGATTAGGACTAGAAAATCAGGTGTATAAATAATGAATGTAATAATATTAGGTACTGTTTCTTCGTATCTTTATTCTTTTAGAAAAGATTTGATAGCCTCTCTTATTGAACAAGATCATACAGTATATGCTTTTATAACCGATGGTGAAGAAAAAAACTTAGATAATATTCGTCAGTTAGGTGCTATACCTATTGTTTATAAATTAAGGCGAGGCGGTTTAAATCCTATAATAGATATCTATAATACATTTAGCCTCTATAAAAAGATAAAGTCTATTAATCCTGATGTGGCTATAAGCTACTCAGCGAAACCGGTTATATTTGGTAGTTTAGCAGCAAAAGCCGCTAAAACTAAAAAAGTCATTGGAATGATAGAGGGCTTGGGGTATGCCTTCACAGATCAACCCAAAGGTTTAACTTATAAAACTAAAATTATAAAACAAGTTCAAATATTATTGTACAAAGCTTCTCTTCCTATAACTGACAGTCTGATTTTTTTGAATCCAGACGACCCTAAAGACTTGTTATCACTGAATAATATAAAGGTAAAAGATTTCCATATATTAGGGGCTATAGGGCTTAATCTTAACGAGTACCCTAGAATGCCACTTCCTTGTAATATTAAAAACAGAAGTTTTCTTTTTATAGGTAGACTTTTAAAAGAGAAAGGAATATATGAGTACATTAAGGCTGCTAAAATAGTTAAACAACGCTATCCTGACACCAAATTCGTAGTATTAGGCAGCATAGATGAGTCAAACCTTGGGGCATTAAGTCAGGATGAGCTTAGTATGCTAATAGCTGATGGTATTATAGATTATCCTGGGCAAGTTGATAACGTGGTTGATTGGATTGCAAATAGCGATGTGTTTGTACTGCCATCTTACCGTGAAGGTGTGCCACGGAGTACCCAAGAAGCGATGGCAATTGGTAGGGCGGTAATTACTACTGACGTACCGGGTTGTCGGGAAACGGTGATTAACGGAGTAAATGGATTCTTAGTAGAAAAATGGAATCCTGAAGCGCTAGCAGAAAAAATGATCTATTTCATAGAAAATCCTGAACAGATTGCAATAATGGGTAACGAAAGCTATAAAATTGCGCAGCAAGAGTTTGATGCTGAGAAAGTCAATCAGCGATTATTAAAGATGATAGGAATGTGAGAAAGTAATTTAATCTGGATTTTATTGCATAAGATAGTATCTTCAGCCTTATAGGAAAGCTTATTGTGAAAAAAGTATTAATAACAGGAAATAGCTCTTTTATCGGCAAGCGCTTTATGCAGATATTTGATGACTCTGAGTATTTAGTGGATGCGATTAGTCTTCGTAATGATGAATGGAAACTAAAAGATTTTAGAAATTATAATGCTATTATTCACGTAGCAGCTATCGTCCACCAAAATGAAAAAGAAGTTAAATATGAGGTTTACGATAAAGTAAATCATCAATTGGCTATTGAGGTTGCTAGGAAAGCGAAAGAAGAAGGTGTTAAACAATTTATATTCCTATCTACAATGAGTGTATATGGCCTTAACGTAGGTTACATAACAGCGGACACATCGCTCAATCCTATTTCGCTTTATGCACGCTCAAAACTTGCTGCAGAACAGTCATTACAGGATATGAACTCGGAAGATTATAAAGTAGCTATTATTAGACCTCCGATGGTATACGGTGATACTAATAAAGGAAATTATAACATACTGCGTAAAATTGCTTTATCCACTCCTATTTTCCCTGAGATTGAAAACGAGAGAAGTGTCATTTATGTTGATAATCTCTGTGAGTTTCTGAAAATAGTTATTGACACCCAAATGCAAGGCGTATTCTTTCCTCAGAATGAGCAATATATATCTACTTCAGAGACCGTCTCATTAATCGCTAAAACCCATTCAAAGAGAGTATACCAATCAAAACTGTTAGCCTTAGCAATCCAACCCCTCATGTTTTTTACTACCCTAGAAAAAGCATTTGGTAGTTTGACTTATGATCTAAACCTACCTGGTGGACCAAATAATCTAGAATATAATAAAGTATCTTTTGATGAGTCTGTCAAAAAGAGCGCTCAAACTTCTGACTTAAATTCAAATAATAAAAAATCTTTGGTCTTACAAAGGCCTTTAGATATCCTGTTTTCAGCGACAGGCTTAGTAGTTGCGTCACCGCTATTAATTGGGGCAACTGCTATTGGTTATTTGGATACAGGCTCGCCTTTGTTTATTCAAGAGCGGGTGGGTAAAGATCAAAAACCATTTAAACTTATTAAGTTTCGTACGATGAAGGTGAGTACGGAGTCTGTGGCAAGTCATCTTGTTGATAATACTTCGATAACGAAATTGGGTAAAGTATTACGTAAGACCAAACTCGATGAATTACCACAGCTTATCAATGTATTAAAAGGTGAGATGAGTTTGGTAGGTCCGAGACCAAACCTTTTTAATCAAAAAGACCTTATCGAAGCTAGAGATGAGATGGGGGTTTATGACGTCTTACCGGGTATCACAGGTCTGGCTCAATTGAATGGGATCGACATGTCTACGCCCGAACGCTTAGCTAAAAAAGACAAAGAAATGATTGATACTATCAACCTTAAAAACTATTTTTCTTATATACTGAGTACCGCTTTAGGTAAAGGTAGTGGCGACGCAGTTAAATGAAAAAAAATATAATTTCAGTTATTTGGAAGTAATCTATCATGTATAAAAAGCTAAGTCTGATCCTAAGTTTGAGTGTCTTATCATCAGTGTCGATGTTGGCATCTGCACAAAACCTGTATATGAACGAT
>TARA_R100001369_G_scaffold59565_2_pt1 | contig 12135 bp, 10 predicted proteins | sample TARA_R100001369 | Tara Oceans TARA_R100001369 (sample SAMEA2621528) | marine metagenome | biome: marine biome (ENVO:00000447); feature: surface water layer (ENVO:00002042); material: "saline water (ENVO:00002010), including plankton (ENVO:xxxxxxxx)" | depth 5 m | reverse complement strand
GGAAAAATTATTAAATTATAAAGAAAAACTTTCAACCAGTATCCCTGACCCTAAAATAAAAGGTAATTCAACTTTTGTTGCTGACGCCAGTATTGACCCTGACAATGAACAAGTCAAAGCACTTAATATATCAATACCACCGACATCTGTTTTTGCTCAAAAGTTAGGTATAACTGAAACAATAACTACAGACACAGTAACCCCAATAGAAGGTAGTTACCGTCAGATGATTAACAAATACGCTATGTTTCAAGGTAGAATAGACGAGCAAGATGATTACGTAACCCAATTAGAGAAAAACTTAACAAAAGCAGAGTTCGAAATTTTTAAAGCTCACGTTTTGCAGGCTCAAAAACTAGGATTATAGAATGGCACAAAATGATATTATAGACATCGACGAAATTATAGATGCTAATATAAATTTAAATCAGCCTATACCTCAAATGAACGTGCCTCCTGCACCACAGGAAATTATACCACAAGCATATGGTCCTGAAACAACACCAGGACAGTTTATACCTAATGATTTTAAAAATTTTTTAGTAGACAAACTAAACATACAACCTCAAGTAATTGATAAAATGTTTGGTCAACCTTATGGCGTTAGAGATCGTTTTATAAACGCAAACCCTAAAGATCTTGTGCGTGATATCATGAGATTTCAACTCCCAGGAACACAACCTCTCGACCCAGAAACTCAACAACCTTTTGGTTTAAACATAAACGAGTTGTTTAGTCCTAGTAGCCCTGATATCCAAGCAGCAGAAGAAGCAGGAGTAAATCCAAAAGAAGGTGCACCTTATCAAGTACAAAAAGACGCTAGTTACTTACCGCCTGACAATTACGAAAGAGGTGTAAAAGTTTTACTAAAAGAAGCTTTTCCTAATGTGCCGTTAGAAGCTTTAGAAATTAAAAAAGAACCACGTACAGGTAGAGTAGTTTATAAAGATCCTGAGTCTGGTGAAGTTCAGTTTCTTCAACCTCCAGGTATTGACTTTGCTGACGTTACAGCATTAATGGAACCTGTGATGTTAGAAATTGGTGCGGGTGTAGGTGGATTTTTATATGGTAATACTGCTGGTAGAGTTCAAGGTGGATTAGCAGGTGGAGCAGCAGGGTTAGCAACTGCCTCACAAATGACAGATAACCCGTTTTTTCAAAGTTTAGGAGCAGTAGGTGGTGCTGCAGCTGGGGCGATAAACCCAGTTAGACCTTTAGCTTTTACTGTGATGGGAGAAAGTTTAGCTCATTTTGTTTGGAGATATAATAATTTAAGAGGTATGAAAGAAAGAGGTATACTTGACGAAACTTACACACCAGAAAAAATAATGAGTACTGCTATATCAGACGCTAAAATGGTTGGTGCGTTTAGTTTAGGTGGTCAAGCTGCTTTTGGTACTTTAGCTAAATTCTTAGGCAATAACCCATCTAGTATTCTGGGTATTGATCCTGATGGATTTGTTAAAGCTTTTGAAGAAGTAGAAAACATAAAAAAGACAGGTTCTAAAGCTCAACAAGAAGCGGTAGAAGATCTTACTACTCCTCAAGTTTTAGGTATGATGGATGAATCTACGCCAATACGTAGAGAAGCTATGCAAAAAGAAGTTGATGATGCTGTTTCAACGTACCCTGAAATTGAACAAAGAATTTTAAACCAAGAAGATAAAATCAATATAGGCTACGAAAAAGTTTTTGCTGACGAAGGTATTAACCCAGATATTCTTATTATCCCTGATGTCACTAAAATAAAACAAACCTTTGGTAGAGATATTGGTGGGTATTTTGATCCAAAAAATATAGATAAAAAAGCTGGTAGAGGTGTAAACCCAACCGATAGAAAAGCAATGGCAAATAAAATTACTGGTCTTATAGAAGGAGCTGACCCAGAAGGTGTATTTGAGATTGTGTGGAGAGAAGGTAAAGTAACTAACACAGAAACTTTCTTAGATATGATGCCTGCTAGTAAAGTAGATGATTTTAAAACTTTAATTTATAGAGACTTTATTGATTCTACAGATGGTTTCAATCCTAATGCTATTCAAGCATATCTTAATAAACACACAGACGGACTCAAAGCTGTTTATGGTGAAGAGTTTGTAGATGGACTACGTTCATATAATAGACTTATAAAAGATATAAGCGTAGCAGCCAGTAGAGAATCCATACCAGAAGATGCAGCGATTAAATTAGCTACAGGTTTAGCCAGAGCTTATTTAGGTATTTTCACTAGACCAGGAAGGGTGATTACCGCTGGAACTCAAGTAACTTCTAAAAGCAGAAAAACTAATTTTCAGAAAATGATACTTGACCCTGAATTATTATACAAGCGTATCATGAAAGGAAAATTTTTAAGTGATCCTAACTTTTACACCACAGCTAGAGCTATAGCTAGAACATACGAAGAACAATCATCATCTGTTGACCCAGAGTCACCAACTAGTTTTCCTACTCAAGAAAGAATAATGGATGTAGACTTTGAAGATTTACAACTTAATAGGGGCGGAAGCCCAATGATTGAGTTAAACTATGGCTATGGAGATAAGTAATGGCAGGACTTAAAGACTTAGCAGCAAGATTAAGAATGGCAGACGGTGGCGATATTAAAAAAATGTTGCCTAAAGATTTACGTAAAGCACTTAGAATAGGTAGACCACCAAATGAAGACCCAATTCCGTTTCTACCTCCAGGTCGCAAACCACCTCCTAACAGACCTCCAATACGTCCACCATCAATAGGTAAAGACAATCGTATTATAAAAGATTCAGGGTTAGGTGGTTATTTAAACGCTGAACAACTTAGAATGTTTAGTAACCCACCTTCTCGTAGAGATAGGGCAGGTGAAAAAAACATGTCTGATTTACTTCAACAACAAAAAGATACGTTTGGTTCTATGTTTACTTCAGGTGGCGGGGGCGGAACTCCGCCACCAATAACTCCGCCACCAATAACTCCGCCACCAATAACTCCGCCACCAAAGTATCCACCACCTGGACCACCACCTATTGAACCGCCTCCAGGAAGACCACCTATTGAACCGCCTCCAGGAAGACCACCTAGACCACCAGGATTTCCTCCAGGAAAACTACCTATGCCACCAGGAATAACACCGCCTCCAGGATTTCCTCCAGGAAGACCACCTGTGTTACCACCTATTGAGCCACCTATTGGCAGACCACCTATGCCTATTGGTGGTCCAGTTGAGCCACCTATTGGCAGACCACCTATGCCACCATCTATCGGTGGTCCAGGTGGAGGAATGATAGATCCTCGATACGAAGAAATGATGAAAAGACTTGAAGAAATGGAGAATAAATATAAAGACTATACTCCACCGTCTTTTGATGATAGCGAACTTAGAGACCTTATCAATAAAAACAAGGAAGGTATTGGCAGTATTCCAGGCTTTGATGACAGCGAACTTAGAGATCTTATAGGGGGTATTCCAGGCTTTGATGACAGTGAGATTAGAGACCTTATCAATAAAAACAAGGAAGGTATAGGTAATATCCCAGGCTTTGATGACAGTGAGATTAGAGATCTTATCAATAAAAACAAGGAAGGTATTGGCAGTATTCCAGGTTTTGATGATAGTGAGATTAGAGACCTTATTAATAAAAACAAGGAAGGTATAGGTAATATTCCAGGTTATGATGACTCCGACATAAGAGATATGATTGGTAATATTCCAGGTTTTGATGACAGTGAAATACGAGATATGATTGGTAATATCCCAGGCTATGATGATAGTGAGATTAGAGATATGATTGGTAATATTCCAGGTTATGATGACTCCGACATAAGAGATCAAATAACTTCAATAGGTCAACGTCCAGGTTATGATGACTCAGCTATAAGAGATCAAATAACTTCAATAGGTCAACGTCCAGGTTATGATGATGCAGGTATACGAGATATGATTGCTTCAATTCAAGAAGGTCAGGAAACTAAAGAAGGTAATTATCGTGAACCAGATAAATATGATGACTCAGAACTGAGAAATATAATTGCTCAACTTCAAGAACAGATGGGCGGTATTGGTAGTATTGCTCCACCTCCGCCAACTAGAGCACCAAGAAGAGTTAGTGGTATAGAAGCCATGGTTTCTCCAAGAGTTTTAAGAGGTGGCGGAAGGCGTAGAAATTAAGTTAACCAATCTTTTAGGTTTTCTTCACCTAGTATTGTACTGGCTATAGATTGTTTTTTACGTAAAGCTTTTACTATCTTTTCATCAACTGTTTTTTCACAGACAATATCAATATATGTTACTCTATTAGTTTGACCTATACGATGAGCACGGTCTTCTGATTGTAAACGTTTTTCTAAGTCGTAATTATTACTGTAATAAATAACTGTGCTGGCAGCAGTCAATGTAATTCCGTAACCACCAGTTTGAGTGTTGCCCACAAAAAATCTCATGGGACTATCTGGGTTTTGAAACTCATTTATAACAAATTCTCTACGTTCTTGAGGTACGTCACCATAATAAGTACCTACTGATTCTGGACCATAAGCATCACTTAGTAATTTTTCTATCTTTATTATGTCGTGTCGGTAATTAGCCCAAATGATTGCTTTACCGTCTGTTTCCTCTAAAATAGAGGACAATTCTGACTCTCTTTGATTGGATAACTCGGTAATACTACCGTCATCAGTCCCTATGAATCCACATGATATCTGGTGTAAACGTATGATTTGAGTCATGATGTGATTTATAGTAACAAGCTTATTATTTTTTAATTGAGTGGCTGCAAAGTTCTGTAACTCTTTATAAGCTTTAGATTGTTCAGGTGTCATTTGTATTTCACGACGTATATATATTTTTTCAGGTAGGTCTAAGCAATCTTTTTTCAAAACTCTGTGGCTAAACTTACCTAGTGTTTCATTTAACTCTTCTAAATTTTTATAACCTGTCACCATTTTAAAAGTTCTACCATTACCAGTCATTTCTTTTAAATCTGCATATCTAGCTCTAAATGAAAAATAACTACTGAACCCAAGTAAAGCTGGATCTAGAAACATACACTGACTATATAAATCTAATGGACTCTTAGTAATAGGTGAGCCTGTTAGTATCCTTCTGTAGTGTGCGTACTTACCTAACCTTACACAGCTAATAGTACGTTTAGCGGAAGGGTTTTTTATTGTAGTGCTTTCATCTATGATAAACATAGTTTTATTAGCTTGTATAAATTTATTGGCATACTGACAACCTTTCTTGGTACTAAATGCCTCTATGTTCATGACTAGTATCTTTAAGTTATCATCGTATACAAATAGTTTTTCTAAATCTTTAAGAAATTTTTGAGTATGCCCTGCAGTCCACTTAACTATGTCGTATGCTACGTGGTCGGGTAGGTGTGTTTGTATTTCTTTATTGACCCACGTGCTGTACACACCCTTGGGTGCTACTATTAATATATTATTAACTTTACCTTGACCATACAGATGAACAAAGTTATCAATTATTACTTTTGATTTACCACAACCCATCTCCATAAATAGAGCGTACTCTTTCTTATCACAGGATTCTACTAAAGCCTCTACTTGATGATCATAGGGTTTAGTCTTATAAATAAAGTTGTTCATATATCTCGTCTCTTATATAAGTAATAGTAAACTAGGTCAGTAAAAATAAAAAGGTTATTGCACGTTTTAGCTTAATAGCCCCTTAATAGCTTTAGCTAATAGCCCTAAAACCCTCTCTAATACAATCTTTATTCTGTAACCTATTACCGATATTACCGTTTACGTAAGTATTTAAAGATTAAACTTTATTAATTTTTAATTACCCCTTATAGTAATAGGTAAGTTAAATAACTATTTATTTAATTACTTAACTTTCACCTAGTCATATGGGTGAGCCTTAAAAGGTAGAGTGAGAGCTCTGGAACTACGCGTAACTCTCACTCGTTTTTGATAAAAGATAAAAGAGACAAGATGAGTGTATATATAGTAGAGAAGCCAGGAGATAATAAAAATATTTCTTCCGCTTTAGAATATGGTGACTTCGAATTTATATTAGACAATCGTTCTAATATGATGTATAGTCCTGTACCCACAGTAAATAGAATACGTAAAAAACTTCAAGACTTTAGCGACAATGATTACCTATTACTAATAGGTGACCCCGTAGCGATTGGAGTGTGTATGCATTATGCTTTACTTTATAACCGAAGTAAAGTTAAATTATTAAAGTGGGATAACCGTGACTATAAATATAATACTATAGAGGTAAATATAAATGTTTGACGACATAAAAACAGAGGTTAGTGAGATCTCTTTAAAGACGCTCACCGAAAAAGCTACAGAGATGATAAGGTTAGAGGAGTTAGTTGAAGATAAACAGGCTAGTTTAAAAGCTACCCAAAAAGAATTAAAAATATTAGCTGAGGAAGAAATACCTTCTTTATTAAGTGAAGTAGGACTCAGCGAAATTACTTTATCTAATGGTGCTAAAATTAGTACCAATGCATATTACTTTGCAAGGATAACAGAACATAACCGTGATGAAGCTTTCACATGGTTACAAGATAATGGACATGGAGATATTATAAAAAATACTGTGTCCGTAAGTTTTGGTAGAGACGAAGACGTCGATGCTGAAAAGCTCTTAACAAACCTTCAAGATGATGGGTTTACTACCAGCGGTAAAAAGTGGGTAGAGCCTATGACTCTTAAGGCGTTTGTGAGGGAACAAGTTGAGAATGGTAACGACCTGCCATTGGAAACTTTTAATGTATACATAGGTCAAAAAACAAGGATAATTAAAAAATGACAAGTAAAAAAGAACCAAGCGACAATAAAACTACAGACATAGCCATATCGTCAGCTTTCCTAGAGGATGCTGGTAGTGGGCTAGAGAATATAGGTGCTGATGATGTTACTATACCACGTTTAAAAATACTACAGGCTATGAGTCCTGAAGTTAATAAACACGATGGTAAGTATGTTGAAGGTGCTAGTACTGGTGATATCATCAATACTGTAAGTAGTGTGCTCTATAACGATGATAACCCTATGGTAGTATTACCTGTGGCTTATAAACGTTTATTCCTAGAGTGGACTCCTAGAGAATCTGGTGGTGGGTTAGTAGCTCAGCACGACGACGCTAATATTTTAAGTAGTACAACTAGAAATAAAATGGGTCAAGATGTTCTAGAGAATGGTAATTATATTCAAACTTCAGCTACTCACTTTGTGTTAGTAATGAATAAAGAAGGTGGTTATGACACAGCTATGATATCTATGGCGGGTACTCAATTAAAAAGGTCTCGTACGTGGAACTCTATGATGGCTAGTGTTAAGATGAAGCAGGGGGATAAAGTATTTACTCCGCCCAGCTTTAGTCAAAAGTATCAACTAGGTTGTGTACAAGAGTCTAACGACCGTGGTACATGGTTTGGTTGGGGCATAACTGCATTAGGTCAAGTATCTGATAACGAGATGACATACTACCAAGCAGCAAAAGACTTTGCTGAGCAAGTAGGTGGCATAAATCTATCCACTGATAAAGTCGGTGGCTCAGAAGACGCACCATTCTAATTAACTAGGGGGAGTAAAATCCCCCGTCCATTTCGGGGAGCATGTGTTGGAATTACACAAAACTTTATACGACATTTTTGAGGGTTCACGTAGAGCACATGGTATATTTAATGTCAATCAAAACGGTAATACACAAAAACAACAGGGCGTAGCTAAAACTATTAAAACAGCTGGTCCAACTTCAGAACATTGGCTTTCGCACTTAGAGGGCAAAAGCGGATTAGGTATCATACCTATCAATGAGGAGAATCAAGTACGTTGGGGTGCTATAGATATAGATACATACCCACTTGATATACCTGAGTTAGTCAAAAAGATTGAATCATTTAAACTACCTTTAGTAGTATGTAGATCAAAAAGTGGTGGTGCACACGTGTTTTGTTTTATAGAAGAGTTTATCCCTGCTGGCGACATGCAAGATAAACTTAGAGAATTAGCAGCAGGATTAGGTTACGGTGGAGTAGAAATATTTCCCAAACAAAGAGAAGTTTTAGTAGACAGAGGTGACATAGGTAGTTGGTTAAACATGCCATATTTTGAAGGAGAAACTTCAGTAAGATATGGGCATAATCCTAATGGTGTTGCTTTATCCCCTGAGCAGTTTATAGCTTATGTACGGAGTAAAACTATAACCCATGAAATACTATTAAATTTATCAGTACCAGAAGTTGACGATATAAAAGGTGGACCACCTTGTCTAAAGACTCTATTGAAACAAGGTTTTCCAGAAGGTACACGTAATAATGGACTATTTAATGTAGGTGTCTATCTTAAACAAGCCACTCCAGATAAATGGGAAAATCAAATAGAGGAATATAATCGTAAGTATGTAACTCCACCACTACCTGCTCAAGAAGTGCTGACTTTAATCAGCACCCTTAAAAAGAAGGAGTATAACTATAAATGCAGTGATGAGCCTATACGTTCTTATTGTGATGCTCAAAAATGTAGAACCTGTAAGTTTGGTGTTGGTCAAGGTAATACAACACCTACTTTTTCAAGCCTCGCTAAACTAGATGCTACTCCACCACTATGGTTTTTATCTATTGATGATAAGCGTCTAGAATTAACTACCGAAGAGTTACAGAATCAAACTAAGTTTCAAAGAGTCTGTATGGAAACGCTCAACCTTATGCCACCTAAGACTAATGAACGTGCATGGCAAGCTCAAATACAATCATTGATGGACTCGGGTATGGAAATTATTGAAGTTACTTCAGACGTATCTACAGAAGGACAGTTCTTAGAGTTACTTGAATCATTTACTACCGATTTAGCACAAGCCAGTACAAGGGAAGAAGTATTACTAGGTAAACCTTACAGTGAAGGTGGATACACATATTTTAGAATAAAAGATTTCAGGGAATTCTTAGTTAAGCATAGGTTTACTGAGCTAGAGACTAATAGAATAGCATCTAAGCTTAGAGACATGAAGGCTCATACTAAGTTCTGGAATTTAAAAGGTAGGGGTACTAACGTCTGGTACATTAAAGAGTTTGAGTATAAAGAAGACACTTTAGATGGACATAACTTTGAGGAAGATATGATATGACACCATGGAATATCGTCCTTGGACCACCAGGCACAGGTAAAACCACCTACCTTTTAAATACTGTAGAAAAGTTATTTGACTCTGGTATCGGACCACATGAATTAGCATATGTTGCATTTACTAAAAAGGCTGCAACTGAAGCATTAACTAGGGCTGTAGAGAAGTTCGACTATTCTGAGGATTCTTACACGTACTTTAGAACTATACATTCTTTATGTTATTTTTGGCAGGGTTTAACTAAGTCAGATATTATGGATCGTAAAGACTTACGTGCGTTTAGTAAGGGCGTAGGTGAAAGGATTAGTAGTGCTTGGGATGGTGAAAATTTAATGGCATTAAACTCTAAAGGTGACAATATGCTCTTCTTAGAAAACATGGCACGTAACACATGTGTAGATTACCGACGCACATGGCAGTTAGCTAATAGTGATATAAGTTGGATACATTTTGATTGGTTTGTTAAAAGTTATACAAACTATAAACAGACTAACTTTTTAATGGATTACACCGACATGTTGTCTGGGTTTTTAGGCATGTCAACCACACCTAATTTAAAAGCTTTGATAGTAGATGAAGCTCAGGACTTATCAGCTTTACAATGGAAGTGTGTTCATAAGTTAGCTCAAAACGTAGACCATGTTTATATAGCTGGTGATGATGACCAAGCTATATATAAATGGGCAGGTGCAGATACAAATCATTTTATAAACTTAGCAGGCAAAGAAATATATTTAGACCAATCTTATAGAGTCCCCAGAAAAGTGCACGACGTAGCTTTAAACATAGTTAGCCGTATAAAACACAGGCGTCAAAAAACATGGATACCTAAAGAAGAAGAAGGTTCAGTAAATTACCATAAAAGTTTTGAGCACATAGACATATCTGAAGGCGAGTGGTTGATCCTTGCAAGGAATAATTATCTATTGATTAAAGTAGAAGAGCATGTAAGAAATGCTGGGTATTTCTACACTAAAAGTGGTAAACCTAGTGTTACTGATAATCTAATACAGGCTATAAAAGACTGGGAAAATTTACGTAATGGCACGAGTATAGAAGCATACAGAATTAAAAAGATTTACGGCTACATGAAAGCTGGTAAAGGTGTTAAGGTAGGTTTTAAAACTATGAAACAAGCAGACCCAGAAGCTTTTTTTAATATCAATCAACTTAAAAAAGACTATGGTCTTATGGTAGATGGAATATGGCACGAGTGTTTTGACCTGTTGGGGGATACAAATAAACAATACATTATTAGTGGTTTAAGGAAGGGTGAAAAAGTAAACTCTTCACGAATTAAAATGAATACTATACACGCCACTAAAGGAGGCGAGTGTGATAACGTCATACTTTTAACTGACGTAGCTACCAAAACTTATGACGAGCTTATAAGAAGCCCTGACAACGAGTGCCGAGCGTTTTACGTAGGTGTTACACGGGCTAAACAGAACCTACACATAGTACAAGGGAGGACTAGAAAAGAGTTTACTATTATGATTTAACTTTACTTTTACTTTACAAGTAAAGTAAAATTTTAGTAACAAATTATAAATAATACTTTACTTTTGAGGAATACCATGAATATATTTTACGTACACAAAGACCCTGTTTATGCAGCAATGTGCTTACCCGATAAACTAGTAGTCAAGATGCCTCTAGAGTCAGCTCAGATGCTTAGTACTGCACACCGTGTACTTAGTGGTGATGATTACTGTAACGAGCGTGGGCTATATAAAACTGCTCATATCAATCACCCATGTAGTATATGGGCTAGGGAAACTAGTGAAAACTATCACTGGTTATACTGTCATTTTCTTGCTTTATCTAAGGAGTATGAAAACAGGTACGGTAGAAAACACCTTAGTTACGTAAAGTTAAAAGACTGCTTATTAGAAATGCCCCTTACTATTAAAGACGGTAACTTAACTCCTATGGCTCAAGCTATGCCCGACCAGTATAAAAACACTGACCCTGTTAAAGCCTACCGTGATTACGTAGTTAACGAAAAGCATTACGCTCAGTGGAATAAACTACCTGATAGGCAACCAGACTGGTGGCAACATGCGTCCTAGTAGTGCTAAAGCTAAAGGTCGTAAACTACAGCAATGGTTTGCTAGTAAGTTAGTAGAGATACTAGGTCTTGACCCAGAGGATTTAGAAAGTAGACCTATGGGTAGTCAAGGTGAGGACATTATAATGGGTAAACAGTCTAGGAACATATTTCCTTATTCAATCGAGTGTAAAAACCAAGAAGCTGTTAACGTATGGAAAGCCTATGAACAAGCTGAGAGTAATTGTGGTAAATATGAACCACTAGTCGTAATTAAACGTAACCGAAGTAAACCATTAGTATTAGTAGAAGCGGAATACTTTATTAAACTACATAAGGATTAACATGACAGATGACATTAATTTAAGGCGTGTACAAGATTTTAATAACTTTATGATCGAGCGTCATAACATTTTTATAAAGAAGGAGTTAAACAATGATCCCTATCCATGGAGCGATGATCCTATTCTTACTGAGTACAGCTTTTGTAACGTGTATCGTGAGTTAGACAGAGTAACTATCTGGATACGAGAAAACTGGAGAGAGCCACATGCTGACCACCCTAACCTACCTTTTGCTATGGCTATGGCTAGGCAAATCAATTGGCCACCCACTTTAGAAGCTATCGGCTTTCCTGATACTTTTGACTCAGAGCGTATTAAAGGTATTATGAAAGAGCGTAAAGATAAAGGTGAGAAAATTTACACAGGTGCGTATATGTTAACAGGTACATTAGGCGGAACTAAAATAGAACAAACAGTTGACAAAATACTTACACCACTATATGCTAACTATCACGGTGATTTTGATTTTAGTAGTATAGAAAACTGTTGGAAAAGTTTTTTACCTTATCCTGGATTTAGTGATTTTATGTCTTACGAGGTAGCTACTGATTTACGTCATACTAAATGGTTACGTAACGCACCTGATATCATGACTTGGGCTAATCCTGGACCAGGAGCTATGAGAGGACTTAATAGAATATTCGGTAGAA
>TARA_R100001369_G_scaffold89527_1_pt1 | contig 12157 bp, 9 predicted proteins | sample TARA_R100001369 | Tara Oceans TARA_R100001369 (sample SAMEA2621528) | marine metagenome | biome: marine biome (ENVO:00000447); feature: surface water layer (ENVO:00002042); material: "saline water (ENVO:00002010), including plankton (ENVO:xxxxxxxx)" | depth 5 m | reverse complement strand
GCACCCAATGGGATCTGACCACCAACTATACCATGGCCACCATAGAAACGATGTTCTTTGGAAAAAATATGCATGGATCCACCCATTCCTTTGGAAGTCCCCGTGACTTTACCATAAAGTTCCGCCATCACCTTTTTGGGATCAACACCCATACCTATTGGCTGAACGTGATTCCTATAAGCAGTAATCATTCTATCCTTGGTAAGGTCCATAGCATGCAATGCACCTGCAAGAACAGCTTCCTGTCCATTGTAAAGATGTAAAAATCCACGAACTTTTTGTTGAATATAGACTGCAGCAAGTTTATCTTCAAACTTTCTCCAGAACAGCATGTCCTCATACCATTTAAGGTAGACCTCTTTGGTTATTTTTTCCATTAATTGATAATTTATGTAGTAATTCGCTTTAATCAAAAACAAGTTTATGACCAAAACGGAAAACAAAAATACATATATAAATCAATAGGAAAAAAAATTAAATCAAAAGCTTCGCATAAAGCTATTATATAAAACAAAATAAGGAATAGTTGAGAAATACCTAAAATTTAAAGGCCATACTTCTTTCCCTATTCAAGAAATGTACTGTTAAAAGCCAAAGGAAGTATATCGGCCACAGAATTACTTTTTAAGATCTCTCCCGTTTCCCCAGACATAATTATTGATATAGGCCTCATTTGTCTTATTTCATATTCCGAAATGGACTGCCTACAATTACCACAAGGAGCAGCAGGTTTATTAACTACAAAATTTTTAGAAGTCGCGCTTATGGCAATGGCTTTGACACCTACACCTGGAAATTTAGCGGATGCGTAAAATATAGCCACTCTCTCCGCGCACAGACCAGAAGGATATGAGGCATTTTCCTGATTGTTGCCAATTACAATTTCATCATTATCCAACAATACCGCAGCTCCAACATTAAATTTGGAATAAGGGGAATAAGCGTTCTGCCTAGCCTTTACCGCTTCACGCATTAAAACTTGGTCCTGCTGTTCCAGTTCATCCACAGATTCATAGACCATTAGATCAAATACCACCCTACGTAGTTTCATAGCCAATTTGCATTAAACAAGTTTGTAAAAATAAACAAAACCTGCTTGTTGGCAGGTTTTGTTTATAAGCTATATATTTTTTTGGCACATTAATCATTTAAAAATTCTTCTCCCAGATTGAATGTCAGCGAAAACCTAAGTGTATTCTCCAAAGGATTTCTGACCTGGGAAGTGGAGAACAAATAAGACAGATCTACTTGAGCGGATTTAAATCTGAAACCGGCACCCAAAGTGAAAAATTTTCTCGACCCTTTTAAATCGCTCTCATTAAAATATCCAGTTCTTAACATAAATGCGTTTTGGTAGGTATATTCAGCACCAAGTGCCCATGTAAATTCTTTCAACTCCTCACTAAAGCCATCGGGTGCATCGCCAAATGATTTAAAAACGCCTTCAAAAAATGTAGTTTGCTGATATTCGTCATTATCTGTCCCGTCAATAACCCCGTCATCATTATAATCTTGTGGGGTAGGCACCAATAGTTTATTAAATTCAGTAGTAAGTCCGAGCACATTATCCTGGTCTAAAATTAAATCAAAACCTAGACCCGCTTTCAAATTGGTAGGAAGAAAATTTTCTTGTCCCGCATCATCATACTTTAGTTTACTTCCTAAATTTGAAATGTTGAAACCGGCCCTCCAACGACCATCAAAACTATTATAAGCAATTTCCCTAGAACGATAGAACCCCGAGACATCCACAGCAAATGAACTTGCCGCCTTGGAATCCTCGCTGCCGTTATCAGGCAATTTTAAATTAGAGCTAATAAACCTACCAGCAACAGCCATGGAAAAAGTTTCGCTTAACTTTAAAGAATAGGAACCATCAAATGCCAACTCGTTGGGTTTGGCCAATCTTGCCTGATCCCCGGCGAATTGCCTAAGTTCAATTTCTCCCAAGGTAAAGTACCTTAAACTTAAGGCGAAGGCACTTCTATCATTGATTTTCTTGTGAAAATTTGCACTTAACAGGGCTATATCGGTAATTATACTCTCCAAATACGGTGTATAACTAAGTCCTATTCCCATTTCCCTTTCGGCAAAGGCAAATTTTGCCGGATTCCACTGTTGCGAGAAAGCATCGGTAGATGTCGCCACCCCCATATCCCCCATACCTGATGCCCTAGCATCTGCGGCAATGGTTAAAAAAGGAACAGCAGTGGTAATCACCCTATCTTCCTGAGCAGCAACTTTAAACACCAAGAAAAGCAAGAAAAGTATTGATAATTTTTTCATTTTAACTTGTTATAATTAAGATTTGGTTTCTATAGTTATCCAAAAGAACCCAAATGATAGATATCTCGGTTCATTATAGTCAAACGTCCATTTTCCAAATATCTTATATGTACCATAAAAAAATTGAGCATTTAAGTGCTTTTTACAATCAAGATATAATATAAAAGGAATAATCCATTGCTTAAATTGTTTCATAGTAATTGAATTTACTTGTTATTTTACAAAGAATTATCAACTATCCATACTATATTAAATTTTAAGTCGTTATTCATGTTAAGCGATGCTCTTTGCATGTTAAATAAATCATCAATTTTTTTCATTTAACAAAATATTATGCCTTAATCATCGTTCTAAATGCCGAAAGCGACACAAAATATTAATAAAATATGAATCGCAAACTCCTTTAAGTAGAAGTTTGTCCTTTGAACTCAAGTCCTAATTATGAAAAAACAATTCATCAAAGTTGTACTCTCTTGCGCTATTATAGCTGGTGGTTTTTCAAGCTGTAAAAACTCATCATCCTCTAAAAATGTCTCAAGGGCTACGGGCTGGAATATTAACGCCAAGGAAGGTGGATTTCAGTACAATTCAGACTTTAAAGAGCAGGAAACTGCACCAGGTTTAGTATTTGTAGAGGGAGGAACCTTTACAAAAGGTCAGGTTCAGGATGATGTGATGCACGAATGGAACAACACCCCTACATCACAGCACGTGCAGTCTTTCTATATGGATGAGACCGAAGTTACCAATGTTATGTATTTGGAATATTTGGATTATCTGAAAAGCGTATATCCTCCAGAAAATCCTAAATATGTACACATATACACTGGTGCATTACCAGATACCTTGGTATGGAGAAACAGGTTGGGATTCAACGAAACTATGACCAATAACTATCTACGCCATCCGGCTTATGCTGAATATCCCGTAGTTGGTGTAAACTGGATCCAAGCGACCCAATTTGCAGAATGGAGGACAGATCGTGTGAATGAAGTAATGCTGGAAAGAGAAGGCTACCTTTCAGAAGATGCCAAATACAAAGTAATTAATGGTGAGGCAGAAGGTGGTTTTAGCACGGAAGCCTATTTAAACAGACCGGAATCCGTATACAACGGACAGATAGACTCTCTACAAGGGAAAAAGAAAAGAGATTCAGTTTCCGTCTTTGCCAAAAGGAGCTCCGGGGTTATTTTACCGGAATATAGATTACCTACTGAGACGGAATGGGAATATGCAGCCCAGGCACAGATTGGAAGTAGGGAATACAATAACTATAGAGGTAGAAAAAAATATCCTTGGGAAGGAGATTATACCAGAAATGGACAAAGGGTTGGTAGAGGAGATCAATTGGCCAACTTTAAACAAGGAAAAGGAGATTACGGCGGAATTGCAGGATGGTCCGATGACGGCGCCGATATTACCGCGGAAGTTAAATCTTACAAGCCCAATGATTTTGGATTGTATGATATGGCAGGAAACGTAGCCGAATGGGTTGCGGATGTCTACAGACCTATAGTGGACGACGAAGTAAGTGACTTCAACTATTTCCGAGGAAACGTTTATATGAAAACAGCCATTGGAAAAGACGGAAAAGTAAATGTAATTCGCGACTCCATTGTGTATGACACCTTGCCAAACGGTAAAGTAGTAGCGGTAAATTTACCAGGTGAGATTAAAATGGTACCGGTAGATGAGGAAGAAACCTTCTTAAGGACCAACTTCTCTTCCAGTGACAACCGTGGATACAGGGACGGTGAACCAGGGTCTACCAGATTTTATGATAGGTTTAGCGATGAGGACGAGGATGAAACAAATAAAAAGAAAATGTATGATTCTCCTGTCAGCAAGGTACAGGTAGACTCTACAGGAAATATCATCAGAGCTTATGACAAATCCAATAACAGAACTTCCTTGATCAATGATGAAGTAAGAGTCTTCAAAGGAGGTTCATGGAGAGATAGGGCCTATTGGTTAGACCCTGCACAAAGAAGATATCTACCCCAGTATATGTCAACAGATTACATTGGATTTAGATGTGCCATGTCTAGAGTAGGTTCCAAATCCAAAACAAAAAACAAAACCCCTAGAGGCAAGAAAGCCAAATAGGCATAGCAAATAAATATATGAAGAAGCCCTTTTTAAAAAGGGCTTTTTTTATATCTTAGTTTTATGACAATAGAACATTTGCACCAACTCTTTTTAGAGTTTCCCCTAGTTTGTACAGACACTAGAAAAATAAGCCCTAATTGTATATTTTTTGCCTTAAAGGGAGATAATTTTAATGGCAACACTTATGCCGCACAAGCTCTTGAGAAGGGCGCATCTTACGCCATTGTTGACGAAGAGGAATTTGCAGGCCACGACAAGGCCATATTGGTAAATAATGTACTCAATACACTCCAAGAACTTTCCCGATTTCACAGGAATTATTGCAAAGCAAAGGTAATTGGCCTTACTGGAAGTAATGGCAAAACCACTACAAAAGAACTTATTACCGCTGTTCTATCAAGAAAATACAAAACTATTGCTACAAAGGGCAATTTAAACAATCATATAGGTGTCCCATTAACACTACTTTCCATTACCCCGGATACGGAAATGGCCATCGTTGAGATGGGTGCCAACCACCTTAAGGAAATAGAGTTCCTTTGTAAGTTGGCCATGCCCGATTTTGGATATATTACCAATTTTGGCAAAGCACATCTGGAGGGTTTTGGTAGTGAGGAAGGAGTAATAAAAGGCAAAAGCGAGCTGTACGACTATTTAACCAACCACGATAAATCCATTTTTTTTAATGCGGACGACCCTATTCAAAAAGAAAAACTATCTAACGTCATCAAGAAATTTGGGTATAGCCAAAACAAAAGTGAATTCTTTCGAATAAAGCTGGTTGGCGCTGATCCATTTGTTAAAATTTCTGTAGATGATATCCAAATTACGACCCAACTGGTGGGCAGCTATAATTTCACCAATTGCTGTGCCGCAATATTAATTGGAAAATACTTCAATGTTGAGTTAGATGAAATAAAAAGAGGAATTGAAGATTACATTCCCCAAAACAATCGATCACAAATAATCAATAAAAATGGCCACCATATAATTCTGGATGCCTATAACGCCAACCCAACGAGTATGAAGGCCGCCTTGGAAAACTTTCAGCAATTAAAGGCCGATTATAAGATTGCATTCTTGGGAGACATGTTCGAATTAGGAAAAACGGCAGAAAATGAACATCAGGAAATATCCAATATAGCCACCAATATGAAATTTGATCAAGTGTTTTTAATTGGGGAAAACTTTTTCAAGACAAAAAGTGACCTAAGGAAATTCAAGTCATTTGACCATCTTAGGGAAACACTTAATAACAAAACCTTGAAAAACGCCACAATCTTGATAAAAGGATCCCGGGGTATGGCATTGGAAAGAATACTCGACTTATTATAACCTTTAAAATTAGGTTTTTGTGGGACATACTGGATTCGAACTAGTGACCTCTGCCCTGTCAAGGCAGCGCTCTAAACCAACTGAGCTAATACCCCATTCTCTGTAACAACAGAAAAAATAGTCCGCCAAAATTACACCAATTTTAAGAGTTTAAAACAACCTAGGAAAGTTTTTTTCAATATTTTGATCCTTTGGAATTCAAAATCCATTTCTCAACTATTGAAACAAAGGCAATAGGCTTCCACTTCAGAACTATTCCACAACACCTCCTTAAAGAATAAAATCAACCTCTAATAAAATTGAATGGAATCCATTACTTTCTACTTTACTTTATTTCGATTTCCCAAACCTGAATACCTCTGAAGGGGTTCTGGCCCTTTCCAAAATACTTTCCATTTCAGCAACCACCTCTGGAAAATCGGCTGCCACATTATTGGCCTCTCCTGTGTCCTGGGACAAATCATATAGCTCTATCCGGGCATCCGGATTCTGTAGAACATTGTACTTCACCGCCTTCCAGTCCCCCATTCTAACCGCTTGCCGCCCCCCTTTTTCATGAAACTCCCAATACAAATACTCGTGTTCCTTTTGTTCCGTGGATTTACCTAGCAAGGTGGGCAATAGGGAAATCCCGTCCAAACCTGGGGTTTCCTTTACCCCCACAATTTCTGCCAAAGTGGGAAAGACATCCCAAAATGCCGAAACATGGCCCGTAACGGTTCCCGGTTTAATCTTATTGGGCCATTTAACCATCATAGGGACACGAATACCTCCTTCGTACAAATCCCTTTTATATCCCTTTAACAAACCATTGCTATCAAAATAATCCGGATCTGCACCGCCCTCTAAATGTGGACCATTATCCGACGTAAAAATTATGATAGTATTGTCCGCAATTCCCAAATCGTTTACCTTCTGAACAATTTCACCTACTTGTTCGTCCAAGATACTCACCATGGCCGCAAAGGCAGCATGACTTTCTGTTTGGGAACCATACCCCCCGATTTTATACTTAGGGCCTTCATCTATTCCCTTATATACTTTTTCTGGCAAATACTTTCCTCTAAATCTGTTCAGCACCTCCTCTGGGGCCACCAACTCAGCATGTGGAATTATTGATGGTACATAAGCAAAAAATGGTCTATCCTTATTCTCCTCTATAAACTGTATTGTCTTTTCATGAATAAGACTAGGAGCATAAATACCTTTTTTGGTACCGGAATTCTGTGGTAGCACAATAGAGTCTTGATTGGACCACAAATGATAGGGATAATAATTATGCCCTATAGTTTGACAATTGTATCCATAAAAAGTATCAAATCCTTGGTTATTGGGATCACCTTCCGATCCTGGATAGCCCAACCCCCATTTTCCAAAAGCACCGGTGCTATAACCAGCTTTCTTTAAAACTTCTGCAATGGTAAGGGTGCTATCCGGAATAGGAAATTGACCTTCAGGCTTAATACCATAATTTCCCCTAACCACCGTATGCCCAGTATGCATACCGGTCATAAGCGCCGATCTGGACGGAGCACAAACAGTACTCCCAGAGTAATGTTGGGTAAAAAGCATTCCATGGGCAGCCAATTTATCAATATTGGGAGTTTGAAATTTTTTTTGACCATAAACACTCAGATCCCCATACCCCAAATCATCGGCAAGAATATAAATAATATTTGGCGGGCCTATTGTTTTTGAAACTTGCGCAGAACCTACAACAGAAGATTTCTTTTCCATTTTACATGAAGAGAATCCCATTGCAGCAATTATCATCAATCCAAAACCAACTTTAAAATCCATTACCCATTTATTTATGATAAACATACGGAGAATTATAATAAGTCACGCTTGGAAATATTGAAAACCAATAGACACAATCCCCATTGACATCATCTTCAGTTTGTAGCAGTTAGTTCAGCTTCAAAAGGAACGGTAAATTTAAGATCATGAAACCAATACACCGAGGAAATCACCTCTATGACCATGGATTTATCTCCTAGCGACTCCCTATTATACTGCCAAATTATATCCTTTGCATCCGGAAAAGCTTGGCCTTCCAATTGTTCCGAAAACAACCTATTCAATAAAGTGTTCTTAGGCATACCCGCGACTAAAAGTCTAATGATCGATGCCTCAAAATCGGACTTAAACACAGACATATCTTCCTTTTTGGCAGCTTCCAACTCCAGTTTAAATCTTAGGGCCTCCGGCTGGGGAAATTTGCCATTAAAGGCTTGAAACAATAATTGTCCTGCATTAAAAAATTGTTCGTGCAATGATAAATCCGCATACTCCTCCCACATTTTTTCATGAAGCATTTCATGTGATAGATTGGCAATCTGACTGCTACTCAAATTATCTTTAAACAAATAGCCCAAAACTATTTCTGCTGCCTCTGGGGGCTCAAAATCTGTTAAGGACAACATACACATTTCCTTTAATTCTGAAGACGAAATAGTGGCCGTATCCCCAAATTCCATAATCTCTAACAGTTCCGCATAATTGTCATTATCCCAGGAATTGGGCAATTCACGAATGGTTTCAAACTTTTTTAGTTCAATTCTGTATTTCATAGTTATGGATTTTATTATTGCCGGTGCAACCCAAGTTACGCAAATAGAGGATTATGTTGTTACATTTAATCCCTTGAATTAACCATCTTCAATATAATTCCAAATCAAACTAAATAAATAGGCCGGTTATACCATGTTCAATTGGACCATCACTGGAATGATAGCGAAAACTTTGGAGCATCCAATTTCTTTAAAACCGATTGTGCAGAAAATCCTACCATTTATACATTTCCAGATTCTACAATAGTTTATACTCCCTATCTTTATTAACAATTAAAACGATATGATAGCCAAAGCTTCATATTAAATAATTTTTGAATTAAACTGGATCACCTATACAGAACTTGGACTGTTTTTTTTTAGAATAATTATATAACCTATTGAAATAATTATATAACATTTTGCTTCCCCTATTTTCGACATTTGTATAACACCCAAAAATCAATTATCATGTCACAGATCATAAGCATTATACTCGTATTAAATCTTTGTTTTGCAGGGGGCACCATTTTCGTAATCCTTCATGGAATGTATATTTCGAAAAAAACACGGGCACTGGATATGGATTCCATTCAGAATTTGGAAAAGAGAAATATTAGCGATGGCTCAAAAAGTCAATTTTAAACTTATACAGCTAAAAACTCTAGGCCTTCATACATAGGATAAACTTTGGGGGCACCCAAATGAAAATCCGAAGTTTAAATACAGGCATATTTCCATCCTAAACACCCTGTTATCCCAATATGCCTTCAGGCCTAGGAATACCGATTTTGAACACGGGGGTAATATTTGTTTATTTTAAATTATACATAACTTCCAAAATCTATAGTACCATGCCCATTAGAATCTTTAATGTGTAGTGCCGACTAATCCATACCATTTTAACAATAATAGACTTTCTTAGCTAAACTCAAATTCAAATCCTTCACTCCCATTAATCTGGTTTGCAAAACTTGTACGTACAAGTAAAATCCTTATATTTACTAACTCACATTTTCAATGACCGTTTGTTGCTATCTTCCAGGTTATGACATTTTGTTGCCTAAAAACAACATCTTAATAATACACTAGGAGATTCCATATAGGTTAATTGAAATAAAATACACCAATATGAAAATAGCCATGTTAGGATCGGGATTTATTGCTCGATTTTATGCCGAATCCCTACATTCCCAAAGACGAAAAGATCATTTGATCATGGTCTATTCACGCAATGAAGAAAACGCCAAAAGATTTGCAGGGGATTATAACCTGCCGCACTACACCACGTCTATGGAAGAAGCCATAGCACATCCTGATGTTGAAATAGTTCTCATATCCCTGCCAAATCATCTTCATGAAATAGCTGTTGGCGTATGTGCCAAATTTAAAAAACATGTAATCTGCACCAAACCCTTAGGGCGTACTGCCAAAGAGGCCAAGCGCATGCTGGACCAAGTAGAGAAAGCCGGGATTTTTGGGGGTTATTTGGAAGACCTATGCTACACCCCAAAATTCTTAAAATCTATGGCAAGCATTAAGCGCGGTGAAATTGGCAATGTACTTTGGACAAAGTCAAGGGAAGCCCACCCTGGCCCACATAGCGATTGGTTTTGGGATAAGGAAAAATCCGGCGGTGGTGCCATCATTGATCTGGGATGCCACTGTGTAGAAATTGGCCGCAATTTTATTGGCAAAAACATAAAACCTTTGGAAGTCATGTGTTGGGCAGACACTCAAGTACATCCAATAGAAGCCGAAGACCATGCCATTGGGCTGGTAAAATATGTCAACGGAGCCATTGGGCAGTTTGAAGTAAGCTGGACTTTCCGTGGGGGAATGGACCTCAGGGACGAGGTCATGGGCACCGAAGGCACTATTTGGATCAATAGCTTTTTACGTACCGGCTTCGAAATGTTCACCACTGGAAAAGGGGGCGATGGATATGTTGCAGAAAAAGCTGAATCCAATACAGGCTGGCTATTTCCGGTAGGAGACGAAGCTCATGAACTAGGTTACCCCCATATGTTTACCGATATGTTTAATGCCATAGAAGAAAATAGGCAACCTCTTGAAACATTTTATGATGGTTATGTGGTAAATGCCATATTGGACGCCGCCTATAAATCTGCCGAAAGTAAATTATGGGAGCCGGTTATATTAGAGGATTGGCGGGGAGATGAACCCGAAGAACATCAAAAAAAATGGAATTCCCATGACGAAGACCATTACCTAATAAAAGAGGAAATCTTACCCAACGGAGACACCAAATTGATATTAAGACACAAACAAACAGGCGTGGTTACGCAAAAAGTAACCCATGGCAAAGAATAAGTGCCTATTGGCATAAGTCAACCATAATGAAGCCTATTAACAAAGCAATTACAGCCTTCATAACCGCCAATTTGAATGATACATTGGCAATTTAAAAATAAGTGACCAACGGTAAATAAGCACCAATAAACAAAAGAGCACCTTAAAACGCACTATGGACTTTAAAAACACCACATACATAATAATGGGCGGTACAACAGGGATGGGTCTGGCTGCTGCCATCGCCCTAAAGTCGAAAGGAGCCAACTTAATGGTGGTTGGAAGAAACCCTTCCAATTGTAAAAAAGCGGAAGAAATCTTAGGTCCGGACAGCATTAGCATGGACGGTGATGCCACCAACCCAAAGACCATTAAAAAGGCTATTCAAAAAACACATGAGACTTTTGGATATATTACTGGATTATTTCACGTTGCTGGCGGAAGTGGTCGTAAGTGGGGTGACGGAGCATTGGATCAAATAACATTGGAAGGATGGAACAAAACCATGGAACTTAACCTGACTTCCCTAATGTTATCCAATCAGGGCATAATAAATTATTTTCTTGAACACAAAACCCCAGGAACCATTTTGAATATGGGATCGGTGTTGGGCTACTCCCCTTCCCCAAAATATTTCACCACCCATGCCTACGCTGCAGCCAAATCGGCCATAATAGGTTTTTCCAAATCGATTGCCGCCTATTACGCGACCCACAATATTAGAATTAACGTCATTGCTCCCAGTCTGTTTGTTACTCCTATGGCCCAAAGGGCGGTAAAAGATGATAAAATATTAGAATTCCTCAAAACCAAACAACCCTTGGACGGGGGGCGGCCAGGGGTTTCCGAGGACATTAATAATGCTGTATTAATGTTCTTACACCCCAATTCCAATTTCATAACCGGACAAGTTTTAGCCGTAGATGGCGGTTGGAGCATTAGTGAGGGACAATACGGTTAAAAATATAGGAAGGAGTTCAATTAAAGAATACAAAAGCGTAATTTAAACTATGAGCGTAACAAAAAAATATCTAGCAAAGGGAACAGAAATCATATCCATTGTAGCAGAACAGGAATCGAAGATACAAGAAGTAGCCCAAATTTTTGCCCAGTCCATACTGAGCGGACGCATGGTACACCTTTTTGGATCTGGCCACAGCCGTATGATGGTGGAAGAAATGTGGCCCAGATACGGGTCCTTTCCTGGATTCAACCCCATTGTGGAACTTTCATTGTCCTTTCACAATTTGGTAGTCGGGGCCAACGGGCAACGTCAAGCCATGTTTCTTGAGAATGTATCCGGATTGGCAGCTAGAATTCTAAGGAATTTTGACACTAGTCCACAAGATACGGCCTTGGTAATATCTTCCAGTGGTTGCAATGTAGTGCCAATAGAAATGGCAGAAGAATTTCAAAAAAGAAATATAAGAGTGGTCGCCTTGGTAAGCAAGCTTCATCTGGAAGGAAGTACTTCTAAAAAATCGGATGGCAAAAAATTAACGGATTTTGCCGATTTCGTATTGGATACGGGGGCGCCGTTGGGTGATGCCATGATCTATTTG
>TARA_R100001369_G_scaffold91825_1_pt1 | contig 12158 bp, 5 predicted proteins | sample TARA_R100001369 | Tara Oceans TARA_R100001369 (sample SAMEA2621528) | marine metagenome | biome: marine biome (ENVO:00000447); feature: surface water layer (ENVO:00002042); material: "saline water (ENVO:00002010), including plankton (ENVO:xxxxxxxx)" | depth 5 m | reverse complement strand
GGCCCCTGGTGCGCAGGCATTGGACGAGGTGGTAGTAACGGCCCTGGGTATAAAAAGGGAAGATAAGTCTTTGGGTTATTCCGTAGAAAATGTTGCAGGAGAGGAGCTAACAAGGGTTGCCCAGGAAAACGTTTTAAATTCGCTGTCTGGAAAGGTAGCGGGTGTAACGCTAAACTCCACAGGAGGTACAGGTTCTTCGGTCAGTATGGTAATTCGTGGGGCCATCTCCCTTAGTTCGGACAACCAACCGTTATTTGTTATAGATGGGGTTCCGGTTACCAACTCTTTGAACAACATAGGAGGTTTTGGTAGTGACAACCGAGTGGATTACGGAAATGCCGTATCGGATTTGGATCCAAACAGTATAGAAGATGTAAGTATCCTTAAAGGGCCTAGTGCCGCTGCCTTATATGGATCCCGAGCAGGTAATGGGGTAGTATTGATTACTACCAAAAAAGCCAAGGACAAGGAAAAAATGAAAGTTTCCTTTACAACCAATACGGTTTTCGATGTTCCCTATAAATTCTTGGAACAACAAACTAGGTTTGCTTCAGGTCTGTTCTCTTTTTCTCCTGAATCACAAGGTGGTAGTTATCTACTTCCAGATGTTCAATTATCTGGAGGCAACGGTGGTCCGGAATTGGATCGTGGATATTTCGCGGTACAGTGGAATGCTCCTGTGGATGCCAATGGGGTTCCCATTCCAACGGAATTGAAATCATACCCAAATAATGTAAAGAATTTTGTGCAGACCGGAATTACAACCACCAATAGTCTTGAGGTTACCAATAGTACAGAGTTTATGAACTATAGAATGGGCGTGACCAATATGCAGAATACCGGTCTTGTCCCTAATTCCGATGTTAACAGGAATAGTTTCTCCTTATCGGCCTCATCTAGTCTAAACGATAAGTTAATTTTGAGTACCAATGTAAACGTGGTGCACAGTTATGCTGATAACAGGCCGGCCTCCAACAGGGGTGCCAATCCTTTACAATGGGCATATTCTACCCCGGCCAATATTGATTTGGGCCTTTTGAGGGATTATGACCTTCCCGGAACGGATGTATTAACCTTGGCGCCAGGCTACAATAACCCTTATTTCTTGGCTTATGGTGTAAATAACAGTTATTCCCGATACAGGGTCTATGGAAACATGGTGTTGGATTGGAATATTTCTCCTTCCTTTAAGTTGCGAAGTAGTTATAATTTGAATAGTTATAATCAGACCCAAGAGACCAAAATGTCTCCAGGTTATAGTGCGGAATCCAACAATGGTACCTATGGTATCTCCAAGACAGATGGTGTGGAGACCAACGTAGACCTATTGGCCACTTTTACAAAGGATTTTGGCAATTTTGATTTCAGTATCTCCGGGGGTGGAAACCTTATGTATCAAAAGAATTCAGGTTTGAATAATTCGGCCTCATCACGTGTGGGACTTGTGGTGCCAGACCTTTTTACGGTTTCAAACATTGCCCCAACGGCATTGAATTATTCCAGTTTTATAAGTGAAAGGGGAATCAATAGTGTGTATGCCTTGGGTAACTTTGGTTTTATGGACATGTTGTATCTGGATGTAACGGCCAGGAACGATTGGTCCAGTACGTTACCAGTAGATAATCGTTCTTATTTTTATCCTTCAGCATCCTTGAGTTTCTTGCTCAGCGAGGTTGTGGATATTCCTAAGGTAGATCTATTAAAACTTAGGGGAGGTTGGGCCAGAGTTGGTAACGACACCAGTCCCTATCAGTTGGGTGCATATTACAATAATGCCGGACAATGGGAGAATGCGGTATTGTATTCCGCACCAGGAAGTTTAAGTACACCTACCTTGGAGCCTGAAGAGGCCACTTCTAAGGAATTGGGGCTTGATTTGACGATGTTCAACAACAGGTTTCGTTTTGAAGGTACTTATTATACGGTTGAAAATAGGAACCAAATTGTTCCCAGTATCCCTATTCCAGGATCTTCTGGATACGGTAGCGTAAGCATAAACGCAGGGGTATTGGAGAGTAAAGGGTATGAATTGTCTTTGGGCATAACACCGGTAAGAACGGAAAACTGGAACTGGGACCTAAACCTAAACTACACCACCAACGAATCAAAAGTAGTTGCCTTGGCGCCAGGAGTTGATTATATTGAATTGTGGAGCGAGAACAAGAGTGTTTCCAGAGCTTATATAGCGGATCCTGCTACTGGTGAAGACGGACTTGTTGGAAATCTGTATTCCCCTAGGATTAAAAGGGTAACCGATCCCAATTCGCCATACTTTGGATATCCCCTTATTGGGCAGGCAGAAGATTCCGAATGGTTGCCAGAGGAAGAACGTGTAAAGGTGGGGAACTATAATCCAGATTTTGTTATGGGTCTCCAATCCAGCCTTACATTTAAAAACTTTACTTTGAATATGACCTTCGATTGGCGTTCGGGAGGACAGTATATGTCACAAACCTCAAGATACATGGTAGAGGACGGCTACGGTCAACAATTGTTGGATAATTTGGTTAATCCAGGAATAGCGGAAGCAGGTCCGGAATTGAAACAATGGGTATTGGATAGAGCCGATGAATTGATTTACGGAGAGAATTTCCTTTCCGTTGGTGGTACACCAGGTAATGGCGGGTTGCCAGAAACCTTTAGTGGAAACGTAGTTTATGACGGTGTTTTTAGTCCGGGGGTAAGGGGAACCCATGATGAAAATGGTAACTTTATATTGGAAAGTGAAAACCTTGGGGATGTGGGAACAACTTTTCTTCCATTTTCCGTTGCGAATCCTTGGGAATTTGGAACTCCCCATATGTTCGATGCCGATTATATAAAACTAAGGGAGGTGTCCTTAAGTTATAGCCTGCCCAGCAAGGTGATAGAAAGGACAGGCTTGGATAACATTAGTGTATCCGTTTACAGCAGGAATATCATGTTATGGACCAAGGATTCTTCCTTTGGAGTAGACCCTGAAAGGGCATTCCAAGCAGAATCAGGCAGGGATAAAAGGGGAACACAGTTTAAACAGGGTATAGAGAGGTATAATGTTGATCCTTGGGTAATCCCGGTAGGTTTTAAAATTGGTATAACATTTTAATATAAAAAACTAAGATCATGATGTATCAAATAAAAAGTAAAATGGCCATATTGGTTTTGGGACTCATCGTATTGGTTTCCTGCCACGGTCTAGAGGATTTAAATGAAAACCCCAACCAAATCGGGTCGGACAATGTGGATCCCAACCTATTGGTGGGTACCGTGATTTCGGGAACCGCTAAGAATGTGGTTGGATTGGGATTCGGTGAAATGGCGGGTGTGATGCAACATACCCAAAAAGATGGTTGGTCTGGCGGGCATAATGCTTACGACTGGAGCAATGATTCCCATAGTTGGAGCGGGTATTACAGACTGTTGACCAATAACAAAACCTTAATTGAAAAGGCGGAAGCCGATAATTTGGAATTCCATATAGGAGTAGGTTTGGTAATGAAAGCCTATCTGTTTGGGATGATAACGGATTTGTGGGGAGATGCTCCCTATTCCCAAGCGCTTAGGGGTGACGAGGGAGCTGAGTTTTTTGATGCTTCTTTTGACGATCAAAAAGATATCTATTTGGGTATTTTCACTGATTTGGCTCGGGCCAATACCCTTTTGTCCAAAAATCAAAGTGAATACTTTAGCATTCAACAAAATCAGGATGTACTTTACAGCGGTACTGTTTCACAATGGCGTAAATTCGCCAATTCCCTGGCCTTGCGCTATTATATGAGATTGTCGGCAAAGGAACCTGGTTTGGCGGAAGAGGGCATTAGAAGAATATCTTCCAATCCTGGGCAATATCCACTTATATTGGATGCTTCGGACGACGCCAATGTTGATTACGTTGGTACCAGTACAAGCGACTCCTGGCCCACCAACACTAAATTTGATGTAGATCCACAAGGTGCGTATTTTAGAATAAAAATGGCAGCAACCTTGGTGGAAGCATTACAGGCACTTGACGATCCCAGATTAGGGGTTTGGGCCAATAAAATTGAAATACCGTTGGTTTTGGCTACCGGTGAGGCCGAGGATACGGATGATATAAGGAACGGAGAACGCTATGTAGGTCAAAAATTGGTAGATGATCATTTGGATATTGTTGGTGTTCCGGTGAATTTTGATAAGGAATATGTTGGACTTCCTACCGCCATACCATTGGGGCCAGCCTATAACTTAAAAAAGGAATTTAATCAAGGGTCTTATAATCCCCATGTTTCCCAATTGAACAATATTTACAAAGAGGCTAGTGGGCCACTGCTTAAATCTCGATTGATTTCGGCGGCAGAGGTGCATTTTATCCTGGCCGAGGCAGCCTTAAAAGGTTGGGCTTCAGGTGGTGCGGAAGCCCATTATAACGAAGGGGTGAAACAGTCCCTGAAGGCTTGGGGCTTGGAAGCTGACTATTCCAGTTATATTGCTGGAGCTGCCTATGGTGGACTGGAAGATATTATGGAGCAAAAATGGATAGCCAGTTGGACCTCTGCCACTCAGTCTTGGTTGGATTATCGAAGGACAGGCTTGCCAGATTTACAGGCAGGTCCTGCGGCCAAACGTCCGGCTTTGCCCTTGCGTTTCTACTACCATATAGATGAGATAGACAACAATACACAAAATGCCGAAGCAGCTATTCAGAAATTGGAAACTACTTCGTTCAAAGGAGATGATGTCAGTAATAATAGTGCATGGTCCAAAATGTGGTTGTTGCAGGGTACTGGAGAACCTTACTAAATTATTTATTTGAATTAGTTTAGCGACTATTAAAAAGGAGGCATTCCGCAAGGGTTGCCTCTTTTTATTCCAGAGCCCAATATTTCAAAAACTGTAGGCCTCAAGTAATTTAATAACCGAAGGAAACCTGACTTTTTAACGGGTTTTTGGTTTGCCAGCGTGGTCTTTGGATCGGTTCCTTAATGGAACCAGGGCTTGCCGTGGGGTCTAAAACCATTTGTTATTATATTTTTTTTCTAATGTCGGATAAAGTATTCCGAATTTTAAAATCCAAAATCATGCAAAAAGTGTTATTCTTATCCCTCTTATTTATTGGCTTCAACAGTATTGCACAAGAAAGGGAAAAAATTGCCTTTGGCCCATATATTCAGCAAATGGGCACCAAAGATGCCACTATATGTTGGTCAACCCTGGAAAGTTCGCCCACTATTACCGATAAGGAAGGGAATTTAAAAACTATTGCGGAATACAAACACCATAAAATTCACTTAGGGGATCTGGAACCCAATACCGAGTATCAATATGATGTCCTTAACGACGGATCGGATGAAGGAAAAGGTACGTTGACTACCTATCCAGATGAAATAACACCTTTTAATTTTGCAGTCACGGGCGACTCTAGGAACAGGCACGATGTGCATGCTAAAATAGTGGCCAGAATCATGGAGACCAATCCAAGGTTTATTATCAATTCAGGGGATTTGGTAGCCAATGGGCGTTCAATTAGCGATTGGGAAGCCTTTTTTGGGGTGAACAAGGAGCTTATGAGGAATACGCCCTACTATCCGGTTTTGGGCAACCATGAAAAGGATTCACCTTATTATTACGATCTTTTCGATTTGCCCAATAATGAAAAATACTACTATTTCACCGTTGGGGACGCCCTTTTTATTGTTTTGGACAGTGAGGGCAAGCAAATTTCCGAACCCAATTTTATCTCGGAAAAGAATAGTGATACCTTCTGGCAAAGTGCTTTTTCAGAATATTTCAATACCCAGAAAAAGTGGTTGGAAAACGTTTTGGAATTGAATAAGGAAGCTGGATTCGTGTTCATTTTTCAACACAAACCATTGTATAGTGCAATGAAAAATAGAAAGGCGGAAGCCGAACAGACCCGAAAATTCTGGGGAGATATTTTTGAAAGGCATAAGGTTCAGGTGTTTTTGAATGGTCATGATCACCATTATCACCGCGCTACCAAGAATGGAGTGCATTATATAACCTCTGCGGGAGCAGGAGCACCCTTATATGATATTGAAATTACCTTACCAGAAACTAAGAAATCCAGTAAGATAGAGCATTTTGTCAATGTACAAATCAATAAGAAGAATGCCTATTTGTATGTGACCGATATAAACGGCGATGAAATTGAAACTATTGAAATAAAAAGAAGAAAATGAACCTTGGCAAAAGTATGAAACGCTTAAAATAAATTTATGCGAAAACGAAGTGATTACAACTGTTTGTAAATTTTGTAATTACTTCCTTGTAATCAATTACAAAATTATAAACAGATGAAAACAAATAAAATAGCAATTCAAGTTTTAGTCGTGGCCATGTCTTTAGCCACCGCTTGGGCCATTCGGGGTCAGTTTGGACATGAACAGGGGGCGGCCTGGGCAGGGGCAATAGGAGGCTTGGCCTTAGTGCTTGTATCCGGCAGAAAGGATTGGTATAACAAAATGATGTTGGTGGCTTTGGCATCGGCAGTAGGTTGGGGAGCCGGAGGAATGATCAGCTATGGTATGGTGGTAGGCTATGGTTTCGCCGATAACTTTGTAAATGCGTATTACGGCTTGGGGATGCTCTTCGTTATAGGAGGTTTATTCGGTTTATTGGGGGGTGGCCTAGTAGGCTTAACCTTGGATTCTACCAATGAAAACAGAGTAAGGTGGGGTGCATTGCTATCCGAAATGACAGTTGGTGGAATGATCAGCTATTATTTTCTTATAGAGCAGATCGGCTTTAAAATGACACCTCCGCGTTCAGAGGCCTGGGCCGTGTGTTTTGGTGCAGGATTGGCCATGTTGTGGTATATGGCCAGGGAAAAGAGAAACTCGGCGATTAGGGTGGCCTTTTACGCTATGTTGGGCGGAGGTATTGGTTTTAGTTTTGGTAATTTTTTACATGTACTGGGAAATACCTGGCAAATCCCTTTTAATATGTGGAATGTTATGGAATACTGCATCGGTATTTGTGGTGGCTCGGGCATGGCTTATGGGGTGTTTAGTTCCAAGTGGCCTAAGGAGATTCCTAGGGCTACGAAATGGGAAAATTGGTCGGCCCTATTTATCGTGGTTCTTTTTATACCATTGATCGTTTACAGGGAATCATTGACCTATGCCCATATTGCCAGACGTTTGGAGAATTTGCCCAATATAGAATCCATTGCATCTTTTAGCACCATTATGGTCCTTTTGGTGTTGTTGGCAATGGTAATATCCATCTTTTGGAGATTTAAAAAAGATCAATTCACACAAAAGGATGTTTTGATTACATTTTTTACCATGCTATTGGCTTATACGTTTATGAGCTATGCCGTAACCGGGATTTTTGGGGGTGAAATGCATCTTAACCATCATCTTTATGTGGTGAACATAATATTAATTTTTGTCTTGCTTAGATCCGGTAGCTTGCAGTTCAACTATACGGAAATGGATAAGGTAGACCTTAAAAAATGGTTCTTTTATGTGTTGGTCGTACTTGTTGTACTGGCAATTTTGGCAATGATAGCCATAAGTGTACACGGAGATCTGGGAGACAGGGATAGATTTCCTATGAACTAAACTGAGGATTATTTTTGATGGAGGTAAGTGTACAAAGAAAATACCTGAAGACTATTGTGGCCGTTTTAACCATTTCTATTGGCTATGCGGTCTTAAGATATAATGTGGTGGGAACTGTTGCATGGAAGGATTTACCAATATTTATTCTGAACAAAGGAGTGTCCTTGGCCTCAATAGTATTGCTTACTTTTAGTTTTTCCATTAAGCCCTTGGTCAATTTGGGAATTCCAACTTTAAATTTTGGGAAGGAGAGCAGAAAAATCTTGGGGATATCCGGTCTGTTGTTGACCATATTTCATGTGCTCCTTAGTTTTTTGATTTTTAATCCCCAATACTATCCCAAGTTTTTTGTTAGCGATAATAGCTTGTCCGTTATAGGTAATTTTAGTTTGCTCGCCGGCATGGCCAGCTTTATGATTTTGGGGCTTTATCACTGGTGCTTTAGAAATCGATCAAAAAATAAAGAGATACTTATAAATATTATTACGTCGAAGGAGTTTCTATTGGGACTGTTGTTCATGTTGGGAATACATCTTGTTTTTATGGGGTATTCTACATGGGCCAGCCCATCAAAATGGCAGGGGGGGCTACCCCCAATAAGTCTTATTTCATTCGGCGTAGTCTTTTTCGGTTTCCTTATAAATGTCATTGGTCGTACTTCAGTTGGAAAAGTATAGTTAGGGTACTGTTTATCAGTAGATTGTTTGTAGCTTATATGCGATACTTAAAAGTAATACTTGGAAATTTGATTTTTATGGATAAAAAGCTGGGGGGTTTAAAAATTTAACATTATAAGCAGGGGTATCCAATGCTTCTTTTTATTACCTTAGATTATAGTATTTGTATAACTGTTGTAATATAACTCAATGTAAGCTTTGAGTTATTATTATGTAAAATCAACAAAGTAAGCTTACATTTTTAATAATGTGCTTAAACGATTTACTACATTAGTATACTTGTACAATTTAACCAACTAATCAAACTGTAGATGAAAAAACAAGAACACTTGGTATTTTCCTTCTATTTGCAAAAATGGAGGGATTTATGTTTTTTGCCAAAATTAGAAATTAAGCACTTTTTGGTGCTTTGCATCCTTCTTTTTGGTTTGGGTGCACATGAAGTTAGGGCCAATGCATCGATTTTTATTGATGTTTTAAAGCAAGATCCCATAACGGTGAGGGGAAATATCACAGATTCCCAAGGTATGCCCCTTTCAGGAGCCTCCGTACAGGAAAAAAACACGAGTAATGGCGCTGTTGCCGATTTTGATGGTAATTACACCATAGAAGTAAGTTCAAGTAATGCCATATTAGTGTTTTCCTATTTAGGAATGCAGACCCAGGAAAGAACAGTTGGGCAGAGTACCTCGATTAATGTACAACTGGAAGAGGACGCCAATTTCCTGGATGAGGTAGTCGTTGTTGGTTATGGTACAACAGCAAAAAAGGATGTTACCGGTGCCATTTCCTCTATTAAAGGGGACGACTTCAAGAATTTGCCAATATCTGGAATAGATAAGGCCCTTCAAGGAAGAATGGCTGGAGTCCAGGTAGTGCCCAATGGAGGAGCACCAGGAGGCTCGGTCGCCATTAGAATTCGTGGAACGGGTACGGTAAACAACTCGGAGCCTTTGTATGTAGTCGATGGAATACCAACAGCTAATATTGATGGTGTAAATCCAAACGATATTGAATCCATACAAGTTTTAAAGGATGCCTCGGCCTCAGCTATTTATGGTACCAGGGCTGCCAACGGGGTAGTAATTGTTACAACCAGAAAAGGTAAATCCGGGAAGTTGAATATGAGCGTTGATGCTTACACCGGTTTTTCCAATGTGGGCAAAACTTTGGATGTTTTGGATGCACCTACCTTGGCTGAAATAAAGAGGGAGCGTTATGCCAATGATGGTATTCCAGTAAACCCCATTTGGCAAGATGCACAGTATCAGACACAACTTACCAACTGGCAGGATGCCCTTTTTGTAACAGGTAAGACGCAAAATGTGGATCTTAACCTAAGTGGAGGAAATGACTATTCTACTTATCTTTTTGGTTTAGGTTATTACAATGAAGAAGGGATCATAGAGAAATCTGCGGCAGACAGGGTAAGCTTAAGAATCAATTCGGATCACAAGATTAAGGAATGGTTGAAAATTGGGCAGACCATGTCTTTATCTTCAAGGACCAGTAATGGTTTTAATACCACTTCCGCCCAAAACGGATTAATTTGGAGTGCCATACGTTTCCACCCTGGACTTCCTATCAAGGACAGCGATGGTAATTATAGTTCCAATCAAATTAGTGGGGAATTTGGCGACATCAACAATCCACTTTTCGAGGTAGATATTCAAGATGCTGATAGAAGGGATACCAGGCTTTTGGCAAACATAACTCCGGAAATAAGCATTACGCCAGATTTGAAGTTCAAGGCTAATTTTGGCGTTGATTACACCATTATAGACCAAAGGAGTTTTAGACCACAGGTATTGAATCAAATTAGGACTACCAATGAAAACAGTGCTAATCGTAGTTACGATGAGCAGTTTTCGTTTTTGATGGAATACTTCCTTACTTATGACAAAATATTTGGGGACCATAGAATTGGTGTTGTGGGGGGGTACACTCAACAGTCTTTTGATTATCAAGGCTTTAGTGCAAGTGCAAAAAATTTGCCTGACGAAGATCCTAGCCAACGTCTACTTGGTACCGGGGAATTGAATAATATGGGTGAATACAAGGCACACGATGGATTGGAATCTATCTTCGGAAGGGTCAATTATTCCTTTATGGATAAATATCTGTTGACCGCAACTGTAAGATCGGATGAATCCTCAAAATTTGCCGAAGGAAATAGAACTGGTGTTTTTCCTGCCTTTTCTTTAGGTTGGAGGGTTTCTGAAGAGTCATTTTTTGATGTACCCTTTATGGATAATTTAAAAGTAACCGGTGGTTGGGGAGAATTGGGAAACCAGAACATAGACAGATTACAATATCTGGCAAGAATAAGCAGGGGACAAAGATACTCCCTAGGTTTGGATGGAAGTGTTGATGTAGTCGGTGCCAATCAATCCAGTTTTGCCAATACCGATATTTCTTGGGAAACTGTGAGAATGACCAACTTTGGTGTAGATATGGGTTTCTTGGACAACAGATTAACATCAAACTTTAATTACTTTATAAAGGATACCGACGATATGTTACTTAGGCCACCAGTTATTGGATCCCAAGGAAGCAACCCATCACCATACCTAAACATTGGTAAAGTAAGGAACAAAGGTTTGGAAGTGGAATTGAATTGGCAAGATACCAAAGGAGACTTTGGTTATAGTGTAGGGGCCAATGCTTCCTTTGTAAAAAATGAAGTGGTGAAATTGGTCAGTGGTACTTTTTTGGGTTCTAGTTTTTATGGAAGACCCAACCAAGAGATTAGCCGTACTTATGAAGGCCACCCTATTGGTACCTTTTACGGATGGCGAGCAGATGGTCTTTTTCAGACCCAAGCGGATATCGATGCCCATGCTGAGCAACCAGGAGCCGTACCGGGCGATGTTCGGTTTATCGACATAAACAACGATAATGTAATTGATGATAAGGACAGAGAGATTATAGGAAGTCCCCATCCAAAAATGACTTATGGTATAAATGCCAGCGCAAATTACAAAGGTTTTGATCTAACCATGTTCTTTTTGGGAGTTGCCGGTGTGGATATTTACAACGCAGACAGAATGCAAGGGTTAGATGCCAGTTATCCTTTCAATCTCTACTCGGATATTACTGGTCGTTGGACGGGACCAGGTACGAGCAATGAGATTCCAAGGGTCTCTACCCTGCGTACCAACTTAAATCATAGAACATCTGATTTGTTTATTGAAAAAGGAGATTTTTTAAGGTTGAAAAATCTTACTGTTGGCTATACTATTCCATCGGACATAACAGATAAAATTGGATTGTCGCGGTTAAGGCTCTATGTTACCGGACAGAATGTCTTTACCATAACTGGATATTCAGGTTTTGATCCTGAATTGGGATTAACCGATGGAAACCTGCAGCAGAATGTAGATTTTGCTCAGTTTCCACAGGCAAGAACGTATTTGTTGGGTGCTAATATTGGTTTTTAATATATAGGTATAGATTCAATTTAATAAATAGAAAACTTAAAAATCATGATAAACATTATAAAAAACAGATACCTACTTCCCATAGCGTGCTTATCGTTTTTGGTTAGTAGCTGTGATAAGAATATTCTGGACACTACTGCATATGGCGAATCTACTTCGGCCACTTTCTGGCGCAATGGGGATGACGCAGTAGCGGCCGCCAACGCCATGTATACCCTTCTTCGGGAAGAGGATTCCTATGGGCACAATGAAAATGTTTTCGACAATTGTGCTGATGATATTTTTAGGGCAGGAGACCACGGTTATGAAGAAGCTATGGAGAATTTTACCATGGATGCCAGTAACTATGGTGTAAGGGCAGGCTGGAAAAACAAGTACGAAATGATCAATAGGGCCAATGCAGTTTTGATTAATGTTCCGGGAATTGAGGATATGGACGAAACCTTAAAGAATAGGGTTTTGGGAGAAGCACATTTTATAAGGGCATTTGGGTATTG
>TARA_R100001369_G_C3326809_1_pt1 | contig 12181 bp, 10 predicted proteins | sample TARA_R100001369 | Tara Oceans TARA_R100001369 (sample SAMEA2621528) | marine metagenome | biome: marine biome (ENVO:00000447); feature: surface water layer (ENVO:00002042); material: "saline water (ENVO:00002010), including plankton (ENVO:xxxxxxxx)" | depth 5 m | reverse complement strand
AGTATTTTCCAATCCCTAAATGAGTCTGAAGGCCGGGATTGAGTCAACCTGTGTTGAGGGTCCGTCCATAAATGGTTTTGAAGAGTATGTGGCGGGCTTTTTGTAGCTGATCCGCCGCCTGGTTGTCGCTGATCTGGTGAGCAATCTCGTCGAGTATTTCAAAGCTCATGCCGGGTTTCAAATAGTCTTTGGCGTTGGCCAGTGATTTGAATTTGTCATAGGGCGTCATCAGGTTCTCATAGCGGTATACCTTGCGCTCCTTTCCCTTGGCATCCGTGCGGGTCTCGGGGAAGAAGCAGGGCCGGTGGAAGTTGATATAGGGGTTGAGGTGTTCCTGATTGAAGCTGTTGATCAGTGACGCCCAATTCTGGGCAATATGGCTGTAGCCAAACTGCTTGCGCACGATCGCGGCGTTCTTGCTTTCCGCCAGGGCATTGTCATTGCTGTGGCGGGAGCGCGATTTGGTGAACTCGATGCGCAGCTTCTCCAGCAGCTGCGCGACCCGCTTGTTGATGTATTCCGAGCCGTTGTCGGAGTGGAAGCCGCGCAGGACGAAGGGGAAAGTCTCGAACATCTGCTCCAGGGCCGGGATGAGGAACCGTTCACTGATCTTTTCCACCGTACAGACCACCTCGCACTGGGTGACTTCGTCGACGGCGTTGATGTGGTAGACGCCCTTGTGCTTGTCCCGATCGCCTTGATGGACCGTGTCGATGCGGATATAGCCCGGTTTGCCCTCGGGCCGGGGCTTGCGTCGTTCTCCGATGGTCGAGGCCGTGGGGCGGGTCTTCTCGACGTGATGGCGCTGCCGGGTGTAGGGGGTGGACTTGCGCAGGTTGTACAGGTGGCTCACGGAGATCCCGGCCAGTGTCCGGTATTCGGTCTGCCCAAAGACCGCACAGGCGCGCTCACAGAGCTTCTTGACGGCAGGCCCGCAGGGCGTCTCATGGCGCTCATCCATCGCCGCCAGCAGGCGGATATCCTGATCGCTGTAGCGGCGGACAAACCCGGCAACGGTGCGTTGGCCGCGCCGCAGTTGGCCGGCGTTGCGGTATTGAGCAATCAGTCGGGTCAACTGCTGGCGAGAGTAGCCGCTGACTCGCACCAGATAGCGCATCACCACCCCCTTATCGGCTCGGCAGAGCCCCAGGTAGTGGAATCTGACCAGCTCTCGCTGGATCCAGCGGTAGCGGTCGTCCTTGTCACCGCTGATCGAAAAAGCCACCGGCTGAGTGCCGGCCAGGAAATCCCTCAGCTGGGAGATCGTCTTGAGTTCGTCGAGTTTCATGATGGCTGTCATCCCCCATCATGAACGGAACCTCGCCCGGCTTCAGACTCATTTCATCTTGGAATCACACCCGCCCTCCAGACTCACTTCATATTGGACAAGGCTTACGGTATACCTGAAAAAGTTCAGCGTGTAGAATTGCGAGAATTTGTTGTTATTAGATTATAAAAAGCAGGGAGAACACCCCAGATGAAAAAAATAGTGCTGTTGCTGGCTGGCGTTATGTTGTCTACCCATATATTTGCTGCGGGGAACCCCGACGATCCTTGGGAAGGCTTCAACCGCAAGATGTTTGCTTTCAATGATACCGTAGATACTTATACGCTGAAGCCTATCGCCAAGGGTTACCGAGCGGTCACGCCTGATCCTGTTGAGCGTGGAGTTAGCAGGATGTTCTCCAATGTTGGTGAAGTGGTGAATGTTTTCAATGATCTGTTGCAGGGGAAATTCCGTCAGGCGGGGAATGATACTGGACGGTTTGTCATCAATACTACTATCGGTCTGGTGGGATTTTTTGATGTGGCCGACCGTTTTGGCCTGCCAAAAAATGATGGGGAGGATTTTGGCCAGACACTGGGTGTTTGGGGCGTAGACAGTGGCCCTTATCTGGTGTTGCCGTTGATCGGTCCCAGTACTGTCCGTGACGGCCCGGCCCGGATCGTCGATCGGTTTATCAATCCTATTAATGAAATAGACCATGTCCCAACCAGAAATCAGATCTACGGCGCTGAGGTGATTTCTACCCGTGCCGATCTTCTCGAGGCTGAAAAGTTCGTGCGCGGCGAGCGCTACAGCTTTATCCGCGATGCATACTTACAGCGTCGTAAGTTTTTGCTGACGGATGGCGGTGTGGAAGATGACTTCGGGGACTATAAGGATTTTTAACCCCAGTTCATTTTTCTTTGCTAATCGACAGTTGCCCGGGAAAGCAACTGTCGAAGAGGGCATGGAGCTTATACCTGAACAACTGGATATCAGTTCCGAGTAACCTATGGATAAGAACGGCAAACTGTTTATTGTTGCCGACAGTCAGGAAAAATGTCATGCCTTGAACGCGCATCTGGTCGATACCAGTTGGCGCGTTTCAATTTTTGCTAATCCTGAAAATGCTCTCGCAGCAATCAAAATCGACCACCCCGGTGTCGTGGTGATCGACCTCCCTCTCTCGGCGATTCGAGAAAAGTTTGCCTGTCTTCCCTCTCAGGATGTGGATGTTGCCTATGTTGTTGTGCTCCCGGAAACGGATCCCCGGGACGTGGTTGCACTTTTCCATAACTATGCGGCGGACGTGGTTATCAAACCATTTGATGGCGACCGATTTCGAGAGGCTGTTGAACGCGCGTCACATTGTAAAAGCCTGATGGTGCAAAACCGCCAGTACCGTGAGCAGCTGGAAAAAGCAAACCGTGAGCTGGAAGAGAGTCTCCGGATACTGGAAGTTGATCAAATGGCAGGTCGGCAGGTGCAGAGCAGCCTGTTGCCGGTGACCCCGCTCTATCATGGCGACTACGAGATTGCCCATCGGATTGTCCCATCGCTGTTTCTGAGCGGAGATTTTGTCGGCTACAACGTCATTTTTGATCGTTATATGGTGCTTTATGTCGCCGATGTGTCCGGGCACGGCGCCTCTTCTGCATTTCTAACCGTCCTGTTGAAATTCATTCTTAATCGTATTTTGCGAAGGCATATCAGTCGCAATGATTATGGGGCCATGACCAGAGCCCCAGAGGGCTTTATTGAACACATCAATAAACAGATTATGGCGCTGGGGCTCGACAAACACCTGACCATGTTTTCTGCTTCTATTGATATGGAGCAGAATATTTTGCGTTATTCGGTTGCTGCCCATATGCCGATGCCGGTGCTGGTTACCGATGATCAGGTTTCCCTGCTGCCGGGCAAAGGTAAACCGATTGGTATTTTCCCTGAAGCCCAGTGGGCGGTAGAGGAAATCAAATTGCCGGAAAAGTTTGTTCTGACCGTGGTGTCAGATGGTGTACTGGAATTTTTGCCGGGAAAATCCTACAGTGAAAAGCAGCAGTTTATTGCTGATGCGGTGGCTAAATCAGATGGATCCATCGAGGCAATCTGCGAAGGTTTGTGTATCAACCAGTTGGCGGACGCACCCGACGATGTCACTGTTTTGACCGTGCGCAGGGGGTATTAGTGCAGCCGGGTAAAATTCTGGTTTCCCATGACGATGATGTTTACCTTATCAAGCTGGTTGGGGACGTGCGCGTTACCCTTTGCACTTCGCTGAACAATTATATTGAAGCCATTTTTCAGACCGGTAATGTCGCTGAAGTGGTGATCGATATGCTTGATACTATTGCCGTCGATAGCACGACATTGGGTTTGTTGGCCAAGCTCGCTATCTACAGCCATGACCATTTTGGTATCAAGCCTACTGTGTTCTGTAGTGATGAAAGCCTTTACCAGGTGCTTGCTGTGATGGGGTTGGATGAGATATTCAATATTATCCAGGAATCATCGTCATCGGCTGCGGACTATCAGGAATTGCCTGATATTGGCCCGGATGTGGAAGTAGAAGAGGTTCGGGACCGTGTCCTCGAAGCACACCGGTTGTTGTCTGTGTTAAATGAGAGAAATCAGCAGGAGTTCATCGATCTGATACGCTCTCTCGAACAGACCCGTTAATTTCCGTTGTTCTGGTTGGCGCGGTGTTTTGCCTGAATAAAATCTGTGTGGGAGACGTACAGTAACTCTGAAATTCGTCGAATCAGCGCTTCTTCGTGCTTGTCCAATTGATTATCAGCAAAGGCAACCCGCCAAAGGTTTTCGACCAGCTCTCTTTTTTCGTGCATGGCAAAATGATCATTGATCAGTCGAGTGAACTGAAACAGTGATGTGGCATCGTTCACTTCGCTGTGAGCGAGACGGACCAGCGTCTCGATTTCCTCGTGTGACAGGGAAAACTGGCTTTCCAGTAGTTCTCGGATAATCTTCTGTTCTTCTTCGTCCAGGGTCCTGTCAATGACCATGATTTCGACCATTAGCGCGGCCGCCGCTAGCTGTCTCTGATGAACAGGTTCGCCGTCGGGTTCATCAATTCTGGTAGAAAAAAACTGTTTGATCTGGTCTATCATCGAGTTGTTTCTCCCATCAGCCGTTTCTCCAGTTTGTCCTGATCAGCGATGAAATTGCGTATTCCCTCGGCGAGTTTTTCGGTGGCCATTGCATTGTTGTTTAATTGATAACGAAAGCTTGCTTCATTTAACTGATCGCAATCAATTGGTTCCCCAGTGTTGTCCGGATGGAGCTGGCGTGCCAGGTGGCCGCTATCATTGTTTAATGCTTCCAGTAGTTGTGGGCTTATGGTTAAGCGATCACAGCCTGCAAGTGCTTCGATTTGATCCGTATTTCGAAAACTGGCACCCATGACAATAGTGTCGTAACCGTACTGCTTGTAAAAATTGTAGATTGATTTCACTGAGAGAACACCGGGATCCTCTTCAGGCAGATAATCTGTCTTGCCGCTGTGACGTTTATGCCAGTCGAGAATACGACCCACAAAAGGGGAAATCAAAAAGGCGCCTGCATCTGCTGCTGCCGCTGCCTGTTCAAAACTGAACAGGAGCGTCAAATTACATTGGACGCCAGATTTTTCCAGTTGTTCGGCGGCGCGTATACCCTCCCAGGTTGCTGCTATCTTCAGCAGAATCCTGTCGCTAGCAATACCGGCATTCTGGTATTTCTCTACTAGGCTCATACCTCGGGCGATGGTTGCTTCCGTGTCGAACGAGAGGCGGGCATCAATTTCTGTTGAGACCCGACCGGGAATCAGCTGAAGTATTTCCCGGCCAATGCCTACCGCCAGCATGTCCATGCATTCCGGCAACCAGTCCGGATGTGACTGCCTGGCGCGGTTGACTGATTGTTCCAGCAGGGGGCGATAACTTTCCAGTTCGGCAGCTTTCAGGATCAGGGATGGGTTTGTGGTGGCATCAATGGGCTGATAGTGGTTAATGGCGTCGATGTCACCAGTATCCGCAACAACGACAGTCATTTCGCGCAATTGATCCAGTTTGCTGATCATATTAAATAGGCTCGGTTAGTTGTATATGGGTTTGAGTGCTTTGCATTGCCGCCATGGCACCGTAAAGAACCTCTATACCGGCGTCTGGCCGGTGAGCATGTTCACTGATATAACGCCGAAATTTTCTCGCGCCAGGCATACCCTGATAGAGGCCAAGAATATGTCTGGTCATATGACTGAGTCTGGTGCCTTTAGCCAGTTCCTCTGTCATAAAAACAGCGAAGTTCTCCAGAATTTGCTCCCTGTTAGGCGATGAACGGTTATCGTGGTAGAGCTCTTGATCGACCCCAGCGAGTAAATAAGGGTTTTGGTAAGCCTCGCGGCCCATCATCACACCATCTACGTGGTTAAGATGTGCCTTGGTATCATTTAGTGTTGTGACGCCACCATTTAGAATAATTTCCAGTTGTGGAAAGTCCTTTTTCAGGCGATAAACCTTCTCGTATTCCAGCGGCGGAATATCACGATTCTGTTTCGGACTTAATCCCTTTAACCAGGCTTTGCGTGCATGGACAATAAAGGTCTGACAGCCTGCTTCTGCAACAGTGCCGATAAAGTCACATAAGAAGGCATAACTGTCCTGTTCATCAATCCCGGTGCGGTGTTTAATCGTGACAGGAACGGCACTCACTTCCTGCATGGCCTGAAAACACTGTGCAACCAGCCCAGGGTCTTTCATTAAAATTGCGCCGAATTTTCCTGATTGTACCCGGTCGCTGGGACAGCCGCAGTTCAGGTTGATTTCGTCGTAACAGTAACTACTGGCAATATTAACGGCCGTGGCCAGCTCAGCGGGATCACTACCGCCAAGCTGCAAAGCCACGGGGTGTTCCGCTGAGTGAAATTGTAAATGTCTTGGCCGGTCGCCGTAAATCAATGCTCCGCTAGTGACCATTTCTGTATAGAGGACACTTTGCCTGCTCAGCAACCGGTGAAAATAACGACAGTATTGATCGGTTAAGTCCATCATGGGTGCGATAGAGAACCGACGGTTTACCGGGTTGGTTAAAAGACTGCTGCTGGTTGGCATGGGTGCAACTGATTTGTCTGTAAAGTAAGTGTGTGGGCTGGAATTATATCGGCAAAAACCACCGAAATAACCCCGCTGGGTGTTCAGTCACCGGCATGTTAGCATTGCCCAGCCATTGATACTGACCATTCACGAAGAATAATATTTATGACTACGCCTGAGCAAAAAGCAGCATATCATCAGGATACGGCAGAGATTAACAGCCATGAGCTTATGGATTGCCTGTTGTTGTTGGCTGGACTGGAAGGTCGCCCGACCTCACTTTCTGCCCTGTCATCCGGCTTGCCGCTGGTAGATGGAAAACTGACGCCGGAGTTGTTTAACCGGGCGGCAAACCGGGCGGGCCTGGCCTCGATTCTGCTTGCTCGACAATTGGATAATATTCCGCAGGAAGTTTTACCCTGTGTGCTGCTACTTAACAGTGGTCAGGCCGTGGTTTTGTCCAGCCTGGATGCTGAGTTGCAGTTGGCCGTATTAACCGATCCTCAAAACAATACTTCAGAGCAAGTGGATTATGAAACACTGAAAGAACTCCACAGTGGCCATGTCTTCTATGTCAGGCCGATGCAGCAATTTGATTCCCGCACACCAAAAATTTATCAGAAAACTGGAGACCATTGGTTCTGGGGCGTCATGCGCAGTTCCTGGAAGATTTATCGCGATGTCCTGCTGGCGTCCTTCCTGATTAATTTCTTTGTTTTGGCCCAACCCCTGTTTGTCATGAATGTCTACGACCGGGTGGTGCCTAACAATGCAGTAGAGACTCTCTGGGCACTGGCTGTCGGCGTGCTCATTGTCTACACATTTGATCTGCTCTTAAAACTGCTGCGTGCCTACCTGGTAGAGCTGGCCGCAAAGCGTTCAGATGTGGTGCTCTCTGCACAACTGCTCGAAAAGGTACTTAACCTGAAGATGTCTGCTAGGCCCAATTCCACCGGTGCCTTTGCGTCCCGTCTACACGATTTCGATATGCTGCGAAATTTTGTCACCTCTTCCACCATACTGACCTTGATCGACCTGCCCTTTGTTATTCTTTTCATGGTGTTTATCTGGTACCTGGGTGGCTGGCTGATTTTTGTCCCGTTAACGGTCTTCCCGATAGCGCTGTATCTCGGCCTTCGAGCCCAGAAAAAGCTTCGTCCCACTATTGAAAATGTCATGCGGGGCAGTGCCAAGAAAAATGCCACATTAATCGAAAGTCTGGTAGGTATCGAGACCATCAAGACACTGGGTGCCGAAAGTCAAATCCAGCGAGGCTGGGAACAGGCGGTGGGTTATGTCTCCCAATGGAGTCTGCAATCGCGTTTGACATCCAACAGTGCACTTCAGGCTGTCCAGTTTCTGCAGCAGGTAGCCATGGTCGCCATTGTGGTGTGGGGTGTTTATTTGATTGCTGATCAGAACCTCACACTCGGGGGGCTGATTGCCTGTGTGATTTTGAATGGACGTGCACTGGCGCCGCTTAGTCAGATTGCTAATTTGCTGGTCAGTTATGATCATGCGGAGGCGACCCTGAAGTCCTTGAATGAGGTGATGGCCCTGCCGGTTGAGCGCGAACCGGAAAAACGTTATCTGACGCGCCCTGTCTTTCACGGGGATATCCGTATCAAGCAAGTGACGTTTAGTTACCCTGAGCAACCCAGGCCGGCACTTGAAAATGTCAATATCACGATCAACTCCGGTGAGAAAGTGGCGATCATCGGTCGAATTGGCTCTGGTAAATCGACCCTTGCCAAGCTTCTGATACGTTTGTATGAGCCCACCAGCGGGTCTGTGCTGATGGACGGTTTCGATATCAATCAGCTTGATCCGGCAGATTTGCGTCATAACGTGGCCTATGTGGCACAGGATGCAAAACTGTATTTTGGCACGCTGAGAGACAATATAACGTTTGGCCTGAATGGTATTACAGATCAGCAGGTGGTCGATGCCGCAGAGCAGGCTGGTATATTGGAGCTGGTCAATAGCCATCCATTGGGCTTTGAAATGCCGGTGGGCGAGCGGGGAGAAACACTTTCCGGGGGTCAGCGCAGCGCCATTGCGATGGCTCGGGTATTTCTTCGCAAACCCCGTGTGCTGGTGATGGATGAACCGACATCGGCCATGGATCAGGGGACAGAAGAGCGCCTGACCCAGCAGATAAAAACCCGTTTTTCGGACAGTACGTTGCTGATCATTACCCATAAGATGAGCATGTTGACTCTGGTTGACCGCCTGATTGTGGTCGATAGGGGTGTGATCATTAGCGACGGCCCAAAGTCGGAAGTGCTGGCGGCCCTCAAGGAAGGCAAAATCAGAGGGAAAAGCTGATGCCGAAGAAACAATTGGAAAAATTGCGCCGTCAACTGGACAAGACCTCTGCTGTCGACCTGAAGTACATGTCGTACTCCTCAGAGGCGGTACTGAAGCAGTCACCGTTTGTTTCTCAGGTGTTGTTATGGGTGATCGCAGCATTTCTGGTCATCATGATGATTTGGGCGAGCCTGGCCAGAATTGATGAGTTTGCCCGCGGGGAGGGTAAAATTGTCCCTTCCAGTAATATCCAGGTAGTGCAGAACCTGGAGGGTGGCATACTGGAGATGCTGTTTGTCACTGAGGGCGAGGTTGTTGATCGCGGCCAACCACTTTTACAGATTGACGACACCATTTTTGCATCGACTTACCGGGAGCGCTCGCTACAAGTCGAACAGTTGACGGTCAAAGCTGCCCGGTTGCGGGCTGAGGCCAATAGCACGGAGTTTGATGAAGAGCTGGAAAAGCTGGGCGATGTTCACAATGAAATATTGGTTGCCAGCGAGCGGGCATTATACGAATCCCGCAAACAGGCTCATCATTCGCAGCTGGATAGCCTCAATCAGAAGGTTTCACAAAAGAAGCAGGAGCTGTCCTCAATGCGGGTCAATCGACAAAGCCTGTCTGACAGCTACCGTCTGCTTCGCCAGGAGCTCGAGTTTACCCGTCCACTGGTTTCCCAGGGTGCCGTTTCCCAAGTGGAATTACTTCGCTTGGAGCGTCAGGCCAACGATCTTAAAGGTGAGCTGGATAGGGCGACAATATCTATTCCCCAGCTGGAATCTGCTTACCAGGAGGCAATTAAAAATGTCGAAAGCTATTCACAAACCTTTGCCAGCGAGTCCCGGGCAGAACTGAATGAGGTAATGGCTGAACTTGGTCGTATCGGCCAAAGTAACCAGGCGTTGGAAGATCGGGTGACCCGGACACTGGTTCGTTCGCCCATGAAGGGCATCGTCAAGCAGATTAAAGTTAAAACGATCGGCGGCGTCATTCAGCCTGGGGAGGATCTGGTTGAGATTGTGCCGTTTGATGATTCATTATTGGTGGATGCCCGTGTATCGCCTTCCGATATTGCTTTTATTCATCCCGGGCAGCAGGCAACGGTCAAGTTTACGGCTTACGATTTTTCGATTCACGGTGGTTTGCCGGCCAAGGTGATTAGGATCAGTCCGGACACGATTGTGGATGAGGAGGGCGTCAGCTACTACCAAGTCAGGTTGCGAACGGACAACAGCCATTTGGGCAACGAAAATGATCCTTTGCCAATTATTCCGGGGATGATTGTTCAGGTCGATATCCTGACCGGTCAAAAAACGATTCTGGACTATCTGCTCAAACCCATTCTGAAAACCAAAGAGTTGGCATTCAGGGAACGCTAGTTGCCGTAATTGAAATAGATCACTACTTAAGTGGTCATTTTACAGATCCAAACGGTAACTGGTTCACTCAAATTCTGTGTTATAAATCTAACTATATATAATCACTATGATTTTATATTCTTAAGGCAATACAAGAAGGACAGGAAGTAATAATGTTTTTTAACCGATATCTGACATTTTTTTCTATTGCCGGGGCTGCCTGCTTCTCGATGCAATTGAATGCACAAACAATAAATATGCGGGATGCTATTGCCGAAACGTTGCAATCCAATCCGGAGGTTCAAGCCGAACTTCGTGAAGTTGATGCACGGGAAAGACAAATAAGGGAAGCGTTGGGTGGCTATTATCCCTCTGTTGACCTATTGGCCGGGTTTGGATATCAGGAGAGAGACCCCACATCGCGTCAGTTTTCTGACCCTGACCGCACACGAAATGAACTGGAGAGGCATGAGGCTCAGTTAAACGTCAAACAACTGGTGTTTGACGGATTTAGCACTCCAAATGAACACAAAAATCAGATGGCCAGGCACGAAAGTGCTGAGCATCGTGCCTATTCGGTGGGCGAGAATATTGCTCTAGAGGTAGTCAGGTCCTATCTGGAGGTCATCAAGCAGCAAGACATCCTTGCGTTGGCTAAGCAAACATTGGCTACACATGAAAATATTTATGACAAGATGAAAAAACGTGCCGATTCCGGGGTGGGCAGTACCGCTGATTTTGATCAGATATCCGGTCGTTTGGCCTTAGCAAAAACGAACGTGATTAATCAGACAGCAAATCTACTGGATGCTAAAACAAATTTTCAGCGGGTAGTTGGACGTTATCCCCAGGAAGGTGAGTTGGTTGCGCCCGGCACCTACAGTAAATATTTGCCTGCTACAGTTGATGAAGCTATTGCCAGAGCTATCGAGGCACATCCGTTGCTGAAATCCGCTGCATCAGATGTCAAAGCTGTGAACTTTCAGTACGAACAGACAAAAAGTACCTTTTACCCCCAGTTTCATGTGGAGCTGGAGCGTGACCTGAATAAGAATATCGATGGCGTGGACGAGCAGGTTGATGATCTGACGGTCATGTTGCGTATGCGCTATAACCTTTATCGAGGTCGTTCCGATGAAGCAAAGAAACAGCAATTTGCCCACCTGGTGGAAAAGGCAAAAGAAGTACGTAACAACACCTATCGTCAAGTAGAACAGGAAACACGCTTGGCGTGGGTTGCCTATGAGGCCGTTCGCGATCAAATCCCGGTGCTTGAGGATTATGTTCGGGATTCTGAATCAACAAAAGCAGCGTATATTCAGCAGTTCGATCTTGGTCGCCGCACGCTCCTTGATCTTTTGAATACTGAAAATGAAATGATCACTGCTAAACAGTCTCTGGTCACTGCCAGGCAGGATCTTCTCTACAATGAATACAGGATATTTCGCGCCATTGGAGAACTGCTCTACACCGTTGGTGTAGAACTCTAATAGCAGGACGCATATCAAAATAAGAGATGCGACCAAGTTTGAGCCGAGAGGGTTAAAATCATGAACGAGAAAACTTCACAAGCAAGCACCGTCGAGTCCGGTCAAGACCAGCAAATTCTCGGGTTTGTTGCATCGACTGAAGGCGCCACAGTGGTAGTTGTTTCTCCAGACGGTACCCTCCGCGAGCTCAAAATGGGTGATCCCATTCATGAGGGCGATATCCTCCAGGTAACTGATGGTAGCCATGTCGCGATTAATTTTGCCGATGGCTCTGTTCGCCAGTTAAATAGTGGTGATTCTTTTGTTGTCGGCCTAGACAGTTATCAACAGCTGGCAGCTATCGAGTCTGCAGAAGAGGAAAACCCCGAATTCCAGGACTTGCTGGCTACACTCGCCGCTGGTGAGGATATATCGGAAGAACAGGAAGCAACAGCCGCTGGTGCTGAGGACGGTGCTTCTGGAACGGGTGATGAAATCGGTCAGGGCCTCCAGTTCTCCTTGCTCGGCGGAGAAGTGACTCCGACGGCGGGTATTGACTCCGACTATGTGCCGCCTCCATTGCCTGATCCTACTGCTAATGCGGATATCAGTGAAAATGGGAATAATAATGGAGAGGCCAATAACAATGTAGCGGTGGTCACGAATGATGCGCGTTCGGTAACG
>TARA_R100001369_G_scaffold92588_1_pt1 | contig 12233 bp, 6 predicted proteins | sample TARA_R100001369 | Tara Oceans TARA_R100001369 (sample SAMEA2621528) | marine metagenome | biome: marine biome (ENVO:00000447); feature: surface water layer (ENVO:00002042); material: "saline water (ENVO:00002010), including plankton (ENVO:xxxxxxxx)" | depth 5 m | reverse complement strand
TTGTGCTTCTGCTTTAGACTTACGACTCTCAGCCCATACACTCATAACTCCACCCAATACAGTAGAGGCTAACATAGTTATTATCTCAAACGGAAAACCCACTAATCAAAAACTCCTGCTTTTAAATACTTTTCATACACATCTGTTATTAATTTAACATAGTTTTTGTCTGTTGCATACCCTGCTTTTTTAAGTTCTCGTATGTATTCATAAGGGTCTTTAGATGCTAAAGCTTTCTCATAACGAGGAGTACCATCATCGTTTGTTCCTGTTTCTAAAAAATGAATATATCCATTTATGTTATCTTGTATAGAACCATAGGTTCTAAAGTTTGCTTGCTCAGATACTTTTCCCTGTCCATAATCTTCTTTTGTGTCAAACATAACACCATCAAATTTTTCTCCATCTCTTACTTTTACTCCAAAAGTATTATTTGTTTCTTGAGATAACTCACTTGCTCCGTATCTACTCTCTGCTCCTGCTTGAGCTGCTGCCATTGCTGGAAAAGGATGTCCACTGTTTATTAATCTAACATACATATCTTTAACAAATAAGTCTGGATTTTTATTTACTGGTAAATCTCCAAGGTAAATCATGTCTCCATTAAGGTCTTTTTTATATTCACCAGTATCATCATTTATTTCGTACTGTTTTTCAGGTTGAAATGTGTATTGTGTTGAAATTTCTTTTACTGTTTTTCGAGGTGGTCCACTCATATCTTCTCCTGTTGTTGCAGGTCTTATTTTATTCCATTCTTCTTTTGTAAGTATATCTTTTATTGCAATATCTACTCCGACATTAACTGGCTCGTATTCTTTACCTAATCTTTCAGCTGTTTTTTTATCAGGTAAATTAAATGCTCCGTATCTTTCAGCTATTTGCATAAAAGTTTTTACACCCCCACCATTTTTTATAAAATCCATTGGGTTTATATCCATAAACATTTTCTTATATACATCTCTGTTTCTTTTATTTAAAAATCCAGGAGCTGCATTTGCTTGAAGACCCCCACCATACTCAAAATTAAAATCATAAACATCATTAATAGTTGCAACGGCTTCTTCATAAGGAGCATTTTTTAAACTATAACCAGAGTTTCCAAAAACATCTCTATAACTTGAACCTTCACTATCGTCCATTTTATAAAAATCTAAAATAGGACTTGACGAGAAGTCCCTTTTAAGTATTCCTTCTTTATTAAAATCTACTTTGTCTTCTTTAAAATTTTGGACTAAGTTAGTTTTAAAAATATTTTTAATATCAGTGTATTCTTTATCTGTAAAATCTGATGAGGTAATAGATTCTTTATTTTGTCTAATTACTTTATCAAAATAAATTCTAATCTCTGCAGGTATTTGATTTTTTATACTGTCTGTAAACTTAGACTTTAAACTTTCTACCTTACTAATATTTTTTACAGGTACTGGTTTAGGTTCAGGTCTAGGCTCAAGCTGTATAGGGGCATCAAACATCTGTGTAACTTCAAGTTCAGGTTGAGGAACAATTATTTCTTCTTCTTCATCTTTAGATAAAATACTTTTTAATGCTTTAAATATACTCATAAGTTTAATCTTTGTATGTTACATAACCAGAACCTAAATTTAATTCAATTTCTTTAAAAGGTCTTAGAATTTTTTTAATTGTCTGTTCTTTATATCCTGCACCCTTTAAATATTTACTAGCTTCTTTTATAGTTATTCGTCCGTCCTCTAGTAAATCTTTAACTGTGTTTGCTTTAATATTAAAATCAGTAGATTTAGATTTTAAAGTTTTTAAATAATTAGAATCTAAATAATTTTTTCTTAATTGTTTACTGTCTTTTTGTTTACCTTTAGTAATTGTTTTACTTAAAGCTTTTGTTACTCCACCTATAGCTCTTTGTTGTCTACCTATACCTAGTCCTTCCATCTGCCCTCTAAGTTCTCTATCTGGAATGTCTTGTGCAGCTTCTGATGTAGAATTAAAAGGTTGTCCCGTTACCCTACTTTTCATTTCATCAGGTTCATCTGTTACATTAGGTACATTTTTAACTATGCCACCTTTTGCAAAAGGAGTATAAGAAGTTTGTTTTTTACCTGTGCCAAGATAACCTAGGAGTTTATTTTCTTTTTTATCTTTACCATAAGTCCCTCTTGCTTTAGCTCTTAAATCTTTTTTAGTTCCTTCACCAAAAATAACATCATAAGCTCCATAGTAAGGTAAACTTGTAGCAATCATTTCACCAAAACCTTTTCTATAAGCTACAGCATCCATGACTTGTTGAGGTAGTGGACCTCCTAAAGATTTCATTAAAGCAGACGGTGCTCCTGCTCCTCTTTCTTGTTCGTTATTAAATTTTGAAATGTAATCATACGGTCCAAAACCACCCCATCTTCTAATGGCTGCTTGTAAGATTTCACCTTCGGGTTTTCTTTGACCTGTTTCTCTATCAAAACTATTCTTACCATTACTTCTTATCTCATTTCCCCAATGGGCTACTGTAGTCATGAGTGCTACCGTACCTAAAGTTTTAGCAGAGTTATGATGAAACTCAGAATTGTATTCTATGCCTCCCGTTTGTTTTCTATTTATAGGAGACAAATCACTTACCATTTTTTTTAAAATAGTATTGTTAAATACTGTAGGATAACCAGCAAACTGAATTAAAAATTGAGCTGCTGGCATTCCAAACCAATCAGGTCTGTTTGCTTCAGCTGCTTTAGGAGTTAAAATAATTTGTTTAGTAAATCTATTAGCTCCACCAAGTATATTTCTTTGGTAAAATATATCGTTATTAAAACCTTTAGCTCTTTGACTGCTAATAATACCACCTTTGCCATTTATACCTTTAGATAAATTGTGTTCAAATACACCTTTAGAATTTAAAGAATTATTGTACCATTTAATTGCTTCGTCTGGATTAATACCTAAGTCATTTAATTCTTTTCTAAGTTTAACAACTCCACTTTTAGTTATTTTTCCAAAGGGACTTGTTCCTGTAGCAAGTTTTCTAGCATGGTTTGTTATAATTCTTTTTCCTGTATTAAAAGAAGCAAGCTGCACAGCTTTTGTCCAAGGCGTTAAAAAATTAGTTTGGAAAAATACTTGTTGAGCTTTTTTAGCAAAGCCTCCTTCAATACCTGCTCCTGCCAATCCTTCAATTCTATCCATTACTGATTGGTCTAACGCTAATCCTGTTTGATAAAGCTCACTCCATGCTTCGTCATCAATGTCTGAAATATTTCTAGTGCCTCCACTTTTTTCTACTCGTCCAGTAGCTTTATCTTTTACATACCCACTACTTCTTCTCATTGTTTGTAAGACTCTTTGTAGACTAGACTGTGATTGTTTTCCTAAAGCATATCCAATGCTTCCTAGAGCTTGAGGGCTTTGTGCCATTCCTACTCTATGCAATAATATTAAAGGTTCAGTTACACTAGAAAGAGTAGCAAAAGGTAATAGGGCTGCTTGTTGAGAAAGTAATGCCCAGTCTTTTATGCCACTTAACGTAGGATTATTTCTTAAAGGAGAATTACTAAAAGTTTCTAATCCTGTAGCTCTTTTAAACATAGTTTCTAATCTTGTAGCTACATCTTGAACTTCTGCAGGAGTATATTTTTTTCTCCCCTCTTTATTTTTAACTTCTCTCATTTGTCTTAAGATAGGCTGTAAAGTAGCTTTATCCCACTCAGCTAAAGTACTACCAAACATTTTTTTACGAGCCATAGTTTGTGATAAATTAGTAAAGTAACTACCTAATACAGATTCTAAATCTGATTCTAAAAATTTAGCAATATCATTATCTTTTAATTTACTAAACCTTCTAGCTTGCATAAACCCTGAAGCCATTGATGCGTTTTTAGATTGTAATTCAAAAGGAGTAAATCTTTGGTCTAACATACCCTGTACTATAGCTCTAGATTTTAATATTCTAGCTTCAGCCATATCCCCACCTGCATCTTTTATAAAATCCCTGCCAAAAGTTTCCATATCTAAACCAATATCTCCAGCTAAATTACCTTTAAATTTTGTTGGTGTAGTAACTCCGTTTTCTGTAACGTCTACTATAAATTCATGAATAGACACATCATTAATAGGGTCAGCATGTCCTGCTTTAATTAATTCTAATTCAAACTCATCACGATTTTTATCTAGTATATCATACCTATATAGTCTAGGAAGGAAACCTAGTTTTCTAGTTGTATCTTTTTGAAATAATCCAAGAAGAGCAGCTTCGTCATAGCCTTCATTTAATAAAACTCTTAGTTTTTTAAAAATTTCAATATCTTCGTTTTGCAATGTAATTTTATTAGTCTGTCCATCTAAGTTTATTTCTATTACTCCATCTTCTAAATAATTATCTATGTTTGATTTAAAAGTTGTCTTACCTGTTTTACTATTTGTTATTTTTTCAGCAGTTAATCTAGTGTCTCTTAATACAAGCATTAAATTTTTACTTTGTTCAAAAGAAAGATTTCCAAAAAAATTAAATTTTTGTAAAGGGTTTAAAATTCTTTGCATTCCATATTGGTATGTCCCAAACATACGACCCATTACTTCACCAAAAGAAAATTCTGTTTCTGCTTCAGGTCCGTTTGCAGTTTTATTTTTAACTAAACTTTTTTTTCCTGCTTTAAAAATCCCTACATCAAAGTCACTTCTAAATTTTCTTAAGTGGTCTGCTACTAAAGGAACATCATCTACATATTGTAAAAACTGTGAAGTTGATTTACCTAATAAAAAGTAAGAAGCTCTTGCACCTTTATTTTTAACACCATCAGCTTTTCTAATAATTTCTTCTGTTATAGGAATATCGGGTAGTTTTTTAGGAGTAATGGGTGTTTGATTACTTTCTATAGGAATATCATCTATAGGAAGTTCATCTAAAGCTTCGTCTATTTCAAAAATTTCATTAACTTGTTCTCTTACAGTAGGCTCTCCGGCATCGTCAAACAATGTTCCTTGTTTATTTTTATCTAGATTAACATTTATATCAATGTTTTCAATGCCTTTTTTATATTCTTTTTCAGCAAATCTTAAATAATGTATTCCTTGTCTTCCTTTCATTCCAGCAGCTATACCACCACCAAAAATCCCACCACCTATAGCTCCTATTCCTGTAGTTAAACCTACTTGCCCCATGTCAATAGAGTCTTGCATGTTTGCATCAACTTGTATATCTTGTAACATATAATTATGTAAGCCACCCCATGTAGCACCTTCAACAGCTGTAACTGCTCCTGTAGTAAGACTTTGTTTTAAACTTTCTTTTACTAATGCTTTTGTTCCTGTCTTTGCAGCAGTTCCTAAAAGAACACCTCCAGCAGCTGCAGCACCTCCACCGGAAGCAACTATAGCAGCACCAGTACCTAGAGCAGCAAGAATATTTAAAGGGTCAGCAACTACATCAATTCCTATATCTTTTATCATGCCTAAATTTTCTCTAAAACCTTTTACTTCAGCATTCGCAAATTTTTCTTTTATATAAGCATAGTCTTCTTTCTGTTGGTCAGTCCACCTGTCTGCTTGATTAGCACGAACTATAGAACTAGATAAACTATACTCAGCATCTCTTAAATATTCAAAAATATTTTCATCCTTGTCAGCTGCTAATAAAAATCTATCTGCTCTTTTAGAAAATTCTTTGTCTTTTGATAATTCAGTAAGGCTCATTTTTTTAGGCTTACCTACAGCAAAAGTATTACTAATTTTTTTATTAATATCACCCATTAAAGCATTATAGCCTACTGGATTTTCTTCACTATTTTCTTCAAGCGTTCCATCGTTTACAGATTTGTAAAACTGACTTAGTTTTTTATCTCTTAATTCTTTTAAATCTTTTTCAGAAGGAGAAGAAGAAGGTGCATTCATCTTTTCAAAAAGTGCTTTGTAATCTACTGCCATGTTATGTTAATATTTGAGGTGGAAACGCAGTTAAAAATTCTATCGGTGTCATCTTTGCAGGATTAGGTAACGTATCAAATAAATGTTCCATAGCCATATTTTTTTCAGTGTCTGAAATATTTGTATTATTATAAATTTTATTAATTTCAAAGCTATACATTCTTATTTTTGCATCTTTGTCTTTCTCATTATAGTAATCACTTCCTTCATAGCTAGAAGTTTTTTCATTAAAAACAATTCCCTCTCCCATTACTTCAGGAATTTTACCTTTGTTTCTTTTATATAAATATTTTTTTTGAATAGTGTCCATTGTATTTATGTCGTAAGTTTCTTCTTCTAGAATACTGTCTATTTTAGTATAGCTATCAGGTCTTAATAACCTGTTATCGTCTTCTTCCCTTGCCCCTACAAAACCTTCTCTTGCAGTTATGGCAATAGCTATGCTATGTCTAAATGCCGATGTAGTTATATTTGTTTTAAACTGTTCTACGTCTTCGTCAGTGTAGTCTATGTTGTTTGCATCTAAAGCTTTAAAGTAAGCTTCTTCTGCTATCTCTGGGTCTTCTGTAAATATTTGAGTAAGAACACCAATGTCTTCTTTCCATTGATTATATTCTATAGGGTTATCATTTTCATTTATATCATTAGTAAAAGCGTCCCAATCATTTCTTCTATCAACAGCTAATTGAAAATTTATATTGCTATCATATTTATCTGCACGAAAAGGATTCATTGTTCCTTTTTCCATTTGATTTGAAAAGTTGTTAAGGTATATTTCTACATTGTTTTGTGCAGTTTCATCTGATAGATATGCGTTTTTTGCAACTACTCCTTTCATCATAGGTCTTGATAAAGATATATCAGCAGCTCCTATTAAACTTCCATTAACTCTTAAATCATTTAAGACATCATCAAGACCAGCACCATCCATTGTAACATTATTAATATTTTTAAATGCGTTTATATTTCCTTTTCTTTCAGCTCTTAATCCTACTTGTTCTAAACCATCTTTTAAAGTATTAATAAATCCTTTGTTGCTGTATTCTTTTTTTCTGTTACTTATCCAAGCTTGTTCAGACTGGCTTAATTCGTGAGCAGTTAAATTTAATCCTTTTTTAAAAACATCTAGCCTATCCATAGAGTCTGGTAATTCAAATAAATCTCTCATTTGTTTTTCAAATTCAAAATATTTAGGTGTTCCGTCTTTTCCTTTTTCAAAGTAATCCCCTATTACAGCGTGTAAATGCTGATTATAAATTTGTTTATAAGTTTGACTTTGATTCTTTTTAAAAATATTCATTTCATCATCAGTAAACATACTACTAGATTTTATAAAAGAATCAACTACCGGAGTAAATTGTTTATAAACTAAACTATTTTGATTTTTTTCTAAATATAATTTAACTAATTCGTTTTGATTTAAATCTTTATTGTCAATAAAAAATTGTTTGTCTGGTAAATTTTGAACAAGTCTACTTACTTGTTGTATTTCTTTAACTTGACTGTCTTGATTACTCATCATAAAAAGACCTTTTTTATCAAGCTCGTCTTTTCTTTTATCATAAGCGTTTTTAAATATCTTTTGACCTACTCCTAGTACAGCTAGTGCTTGTCCTACTCTTTGAGATTTTTTATTTCTTTTATTATTTGCTGCCCTATCATCTGATTGTTTTTGTAATAAAGAACTTCCTAGTTCTTCCATACTTTTACTGTCATAATTAGACATTATATCACTAAAACTATCTGCCATTATCTGCTCCTAATAAACTACTTTGTGTTTGTGGTTGTGTTTGTGGTTGTGGTTTTTGTAAAATACTTTGTCTTACTTTTTCACTATCTAAACTTTCTAATCTTTGTTGTATGTCTCCACCCACAGAAGCTGGATTAATATTAGAAACTACTGCGTCCCTAAATCTACCACCCTCTTTTATGTAACTACGTTTTTCTTCTGTAACCTCTGGGTTTTCTTCTTCGTCTTCATCACCCTCACTGTCTACTACTGGCTCTATACCAGACTTCTCTGCAATAGCCATTATCATATACATAGTAGGTTCTAATAAATTTAACATCATGTCTGGATTAAACTTGCCTGTTCTAAAGCCATCGGTTAATGCCATTTCTGCTATTGCATTTACAGAAACTTCATTCATTAATAATTTTTGAACGCCTTGAAGTTTATCAGGTTTTAATAAATTTAAAAATATATCTTCTCTAGCTTTCTTAAGAGAAGTATACTTAGGTTTTCCTTCCCACGAATATGCTTGGTCAGGTGAATTAGTTAATGATTGTCCCGGAATAGCTCCTTCCATCATAACTTCTTGCATTTGTTTTGGTACTATATTATTTTCCATGAGTTATGCTGTTCCTAATATTCCACTATAAGAATTTTGTAAATTAAATAGTTGTTGTTCTGATGGGGCGTTATTATTAAAATCAAAATAAGATACATTAGAATCTGGATTAGAAATTCCACCTAGAGTAGCCATGGCTGTATCACTAAAATATGCAGCTTGAGCAGCTCGTGCTTGTTCTGCTTGCATTTCTTCCATATCTTTTGTAGCATTCATGTCAGAACCTACAGCTACAATAGGGCTTAATTTTTTAAAAGTACCAAATTCTGAACTACCTTTAACTCTTGCTTTAAATGAATCATAATCTCCTTCAGCAAATACGCTTTTTTTAGGAGCTACAACTTCTTTAGGAACAAGACTTTTATTTGTAAAACTTCTACTAGCTTTATCTTCATCCATTATATTACCATAAGTACCGTCTTCTAATGTTTCTTTTTTATAAAATTCAACTTTGCCGGGAGTTGGTTCTTTACGAACAAATGAGTCCATGTCATTTTTAGCTTGGAAAGAATCTACATCTCTTCTAAGTTTATTTTCACCTTGAAGGTCACTTATACGTTTTGCATCAGCAGGATTATTAAATTCCCCTGTTTTAAAATTTTTACTTAAGTCATAATCATCAGCATCAATTAATGTAGTTTTAACGTTATTACCTATTATTTTTGTTTCTTGTAAACCGACAGTAGATTTATCAATGAACCCACCGGTAGCCTCACTTACAAAATCTCTAAAAGCACTACCTGCACCTCTAGCTCCTGTAAGGTCTGGTTTCATAAAACGCTGACTCACACCATTCATGCCTCCTTCAATAGCATCTGTCACTCTATTAAATACTTTACCTACTCCGTTTTTAACTACCCCTGCTGCCGTCTTTATTCCTTCAGCTACAGTACCTATAAAACCAGTAACGCCTCCTGAACCAGCCATGCCGGTAAGGAAGTTACCAATTCCCGGAAGTATAAAAGATAATGCAATTGTTCCTAAAGGACCTAACTTTCCAAAAGCACCGGCTATTTTACCGAACCCACTTTTAAGTTTACGCCCTATAGATTTCATTCCTCTACCTATTTTCTTACCAATTTTTCTTAATTTACCCATAATATATCCTTAATTAATCCTCTAGCCAGCCGTTTAATAAATTAGCAAGCCCGTTCATGTTATCATTCCAAGAGTCTTTTTTATTTACACCTTGTTCATTTCCTAGTGCAGCAATAAGTAAAGAGGCTTTTCTTTGTTGGTCATTGTCCCATCTTTTAAAATCTTGGTCAGCTTCATCTCTAAGCTCTTGCCATAAAAAATTATTAGCAGAAGCAGATAGTCCAAAAGCATTCTGTGCGTTCTGTTGATTCACTGCATTAAAAGCAGCAGTGTCAGCAGTGTTTGATTTTCTTCTCCACTCTACATTAGATTGGTCTACAACCGTAGCTTGTTGAGTATTAAATTGTTCTCTAGCAGCATCTTGTTGACTATTAAATTTAGATACATCTGATTTTAATTGAGCATCTAACGAAGATGCCTGTAACGCATTGCTTGACCTTCTTGCTTCAGCTGAGTTTATATTTGAAACATTAAATTGTTCCATACCATTTAGCTGTGTAACATTAAATTGTTCCATTTGTGAAGCCATGCTTGCCATAAACTGATTAGTTTGATTTTCGCTTTGTGCATTAAATTGTTGAGAAGCGTTTATAGCAGATTGGTCAGACAATAATAATTGTTGTTGTTGTTGAACCCTCATCATTTCTGATTGTTGTTCGTTATTAAGATTAGCCATATCATAAGATAAAAAGTTTTTTGCACTTTCAACAGTTAATCTTTCTCTAGCATTTAAATTAGCAATGTCCATAGATGCTAATGCTGTTGCGTCTTGCATAATACCTTGTTGTTTTGCATTCATATCAGTTATAGATACTGTTTGCATAAACTTACTATTAGCTAACTCAACTTGTTGGTCTGCATTAAACTTAGTCATGTCCATATTAGCTTGAGTAGAAGCATTCTGTATTGCAGTTTGTTGGTCTACATTAAGCTGGGCTAGTCCTAAATCTTTAGCTATGTTAGCTTGAAGCAAATTAGACTGTAAATTTTTATTAAGATTAGAAAGTTCTGTTTGTTGTCTATTGCTAAGACTTTCTGAATCTGCTTGATTCATAGCAGAAAGATTTGCTAATCTCATCTGCTGGTCATTAGACATATTAGCTACATCCATTTGCTGTTTAAATCCAGCATTCTTAGATAAGAAATCTGCAGAAATTTGCATCCTTGCCATTTCTTCTTGGTTCAATGCGTTTTGGTCAGCACCTTGAATATTAGCTTCTATCTGAAGCTCTGCCATATTTATCTGTTGCTCATTACCTAAATTCTGCATAGCAGCTTGTTGGTCATTCTGAGATTTTATTACTGCTCGTTGCTGTGCGTTCTGTAAGTTTTGTGTTCTAGTTTGCTGTGTTTGTTCAGCACTAGTCATAACAGCTTGTTGAGTAAACTGGCTCTGCATTGTCTTCATTTGCTGAGACATTTGTGCAGTTTGACTTGTTGAGTCTTGACGATTAGCTAAGTTCTGTAATCTTAATTGTTGTTCTTGTGTAGCTTGTTGTAAGTTAGCCTGTTGTTCATTACTTAAATTTTGAGCTGCTCTAGATTGTAAAGCTTGTGCATTTCCTTGAGCTAAAGGTAAAGTACTTTGTATAATAGAATTAAATAAAGAGTCTCTTCCTACAGTAGAAATACTCATTCCTCTTGCAGCCATGTTTTGATTCAATGCATCTACAGCAGGTTTAGCCCACATAGGAATTTTACCGTCTTCCATGCCACCTAATAAACTTTCCATCTGTGAAGATACTAAAGCTTCTGTAGGTAACGCAGCAATAGCAGCATTAACTTCTACAGGGTTTGAATCTATTTGAGCTGCTACAGTTGCAGGGTCTTCTACAATAGCAGCAGCTATCTCTTGAGGTATAGTACCAACTTCTACTAACATGTTAGCAGCACTACCTATAGCTTCTTTTCCAGTAACAACTCTTTGTTTATGAGCTTCATAGCCTGCTATTTTTAAAATAGTAGAAGCAGTGCCTGCTGTTGCAGGAGTACTTGTTATAGCTGCTCTTTCTTTTGCTTCTGCATCTGCAGTAGGGGCAAGGCTTTCAACAGTATCTAAATTAACTTCAGGTGAAAAAGCATTTGAAGATAAAAATGCATCTATATTCTTAGCATCTGTTTTTGTTCTATCAACTACAACCTCTGCTGCTGTAGTTCTTTCTCCTAAAGTTGCAGGAGTTACTTGGTCTATTCCTTTTGATTCTGTAGTTTGTGCTGTTACGGTTGGTCCTCTACCCATAACTTCATTAGTTCCAGCAGTTTTAAGTCCTACTCCGTCTGTTGTTCCTGTTTGGGCAGTTCCTGTAGCTACACTTTCTGTGGTAGTATCAACAGTTCCTGCAGTAGCACCACCGGTGTCTTGCATTTCTTTACTACTATCCATTTCAAGTTTAGTATCAGTTTGTGTAATTTCTTGTGGCACAGGAATAGTAGGTATATCAGGAGACATAGTACCGGAAGCTATTACCTCAGCATTCATACCTGTTCTTAAAGTTCTATCAGTTCTGTTAGGGTCTGTTGCTCCTTGAACAGAAGGAGTTGTATTAACAGGAAGCTCAGCACCGGGACGGGTATACCGGGGACCTGTTCCCGTTGCTGGTGTTGATGCAGGAGTTGGTGATGGTGTTGGAGTTGGGTCCTGCTCTGGTTTTTCACCCGGTCTTGGCTCTCTTTCTATAGAAAACCTAGGGTTTCTTCTATCTTCTACATCTTGTACTATATTACCTTTAGCATAACCAACCCTACCACCTTTACTCATATCAAGTCTATTAGCCGTAATAGTTTTACCTTTATATTTTTTTAATCTTTTTTGTTGTTGTTTTTTTCTTGCCATTTTTTATGCCTTTATGTATATTCTACTTGACTTCAAAGAGTTTGTCAAGCTTTTCGCCAATTTTATCT
>TARA_R100001369_G_scaffold86377_1_pt1 | contig 12234 bp, 13 predicted proteins | sample TARA_R100001369 | Tara Oceans TARA_R100001369 (sample SAMEA2621528) | marine metagenome | biome: marine biome (ENVO:00000447); feature: surface water layer (ENVO:00002042); material: "saline water (ENVO:00002010), including plankton (ENVO:xxxxxxxx)" | depth 5 m | reverse complement strand
GACAGTATCATGACCCTGGCTTTACGTGATTCTTTGGGCCAAGTGATCGATAAGGTATCCAAACCCAACCCCGCTAAAGCGGGCGAAATGATAGAAACTTTTGCGGTTAACCCTACGAAGCTAAGTAATTGGAAGAAAAAACCCGGATCGCAACGGCTAATGCAGCTTGTTGATGGTCTGGCAGAAGATTTAACTGATGAAACTACCGCTAAAAAAGCTTTTGACAACATGTTGTCAGACGCTCAAGACCAGATTAGCCCCACCCGAGCAAGGCAGTTAGGCTTTAATGATGAACAAATGGAAGCATTGTATGATACAAAGGCTTTTCAGTGGACGTTACAATACGAGGACCCGGGTAAAGCGGTTGCAAACGCCCTTTCCGCGGACAGGCCTTCCCTTGCTTTAAACTCGTTATACAGAATTGCTAAAGAAACGGATTTGACGGATTCTGGATTTTCCCGCGAACAAGTCTTATCGGGGTTGAAATCAGCAATGATAAACAACGCTTTGGTTAAATCAAATAACCAAACCGGATTACCCAACGGCAATGTTCTGCAAAAAACAATATTTGGGCAAATGGAAGGTGTAGACCCTTCGGTTAAGTTTTCTATGGAAGACTTTATGCTTCAAAAGGGGTTGTCTACCAAAGAGGAAATGGAGACTTTGCAAAAAGCCGTGAAAACCCTGCGCGGGGTAGAGGAAGCTTATGCTTCTGGGGATTTTGAGAACGTGCTGTTCAAAAACCCCAGCTTGGCTAAACTTTTTTATCTTCGTATTGCAGGGGCTACCGCAGGTAGCGCCGTACAGAATAAAATGATGAGTCTTTTAGGGTTGCCTAGAATGAGCGGGGGTTTAATCGCCGAACAAACGGGCTCCGAAATTGTCCAAAAACTTTTGTTAAAAGGACCGGAAACACAACGTATTAAAGTTATGACAGAGCTGTTTTCTAACCCCAAAGCTCTTTCTGCGGCAATGAAAACGATCAAGACTTCCGAAGATTTAGATAAGACCATGGCCGTTTTAGAGAAAACTTTTGAAGTGCTAACTAAACAAATAGGTCGAAGAATACCCTTGGGTATAAGAGCCGCGGACGAAGCCCTTACGGAGGAATACGAAACGCCCGAACAAGCGCCTGCCGTACAACCCCCTTTACCTAACCCTGTTCCTCCGGCACCAGCGACACCACAGCAACCCCCGCCACAGATGCAGCAACAGCCTCCGCCACAGGGGGCAGCACCTCCGCCACAGGCGGTTGTATCATCGGGGCCGGTTGACAGAGCAAAATTTGCAGCACTTTTTCCAGAAGACCGTGAATTAATGGGTATCGGTAGCTTAATGGGAGCCGCTTAACAATGTCTATTTATGAAGAATCAGGGGGCCCTAGCTCCTATTACACGCAAGCCGAGTTAGATAAGCGAAACAACCCCGAATGGGCCGCCGACCAGGCAACCTACGAGGCGTTTGTCACAGCAGTTGATGCAAGCGCGGCTAATAGAATGGCAGCAGCCTCCGCGGCCCGCGAAGCGTTGACAGGGGGCGCTCCGTCCTATGTCCACGCGAGAGGACCCGGTGGAACGCAGCCAGGTTTCAGTTTGGCAGGAACAAGTGCTCTCTCTAGCGGTGGCCTTTCGGGAAGAGCAGGTTCAGCATCCGTATCAGGTTTCGGTGACGGTGGGGATGTGGCACCCGTTGAATACATGGGAAGGGGGGGAATGATAGGCTCCCCTTACGCAGGCTCTTTGGGCCAGCCAAGAGGACAGGGCGTAATCAGGGAAATTGCACAAATGCAGCCGCCGGAACATACGGGACAAAGGGAGGCGCTTTCAAGCGGCATTGGGGGCGTGTTTCAACAGAAAATGGGGGGCCAGCCTCTTAACGTTTACAAAGACTATTTGAACCAAACTTACCTGGGCCGCGAACAAGATGCCTTATCCCGTCAAGTTGATGAGTTTGTTGACTTAGTAGACCAAGCAGAACGCGCTCACTTTAACGCAGAGGAAAGTTTTGGATACGGAGGCGGACCAAGCTATCAGAATTTGACTAGTCCAATGCAGCAGAGCGTCGCAAGTATTCAAGCGCCTCAGGATTTGATTAGTCCAAGGTTTTACGACCTCCAAGTGCAGCCCGATATTTCACAAGCTATCAGAAATCGAATCCTTTAGGTCGGCGGCACAAAATGATTAAAAAAAAAGACCCGAGATTAACACGGGCCGGAGTTTCCGGCTATAACAAGCCTAAACGAACCCCAAAGCACAAAACAAAGTCTCATGTTGTTGTAGCCAAGGAAGGCGATAAGATTAAGACCATCAGGTTCGGGCAACAGGGAGTCACTACCGCTGGTAAACCCAAGTCCGGAGAGTCTGCCAAACAAAAAGCTAGACGAAAATCTTTTAAAGCAAGGCACGGGAAAAATATCAAAAAGGGCAAGATGTCAGCCGCTTACTGGGCAGATCGCGAAAAATGGTAGGTAGTTACCGCAACCAACTCTTAGTATCTTCCCCAAGCACCTGACCTGCTATATCTATTTTAGAGCGTAGCGCCTGTAGGATTTTCTCGTCTATCGTCCCAGGCGAGACTAAATCAATATATGTTACTTTATTTTTTTGTCCTATACGGTGTGCGCGGTCTTCGGACTGTAGCCTTATTTCAAGATCGTAGCTGTTGCTAAAATAAATAACCGTGTTAGCGGCAGTCAACGTGATCCCATACCCGCCTGTTTTAGGCTGTCCAATAAAAAACCGCAGAGGGCTGTTAACGTCCTGGAACTGTTCAACAATGGCTTGGCGTTCATCTTGTGGAGTAGCCCCATAGTAAGTTGCAACCGAATCTGGCCCAAACCGGTCTTTCAGGGCTTCGGCTACCTGTTGAATGTCATGTGTATACGTCGCCCAAATGATGGCTTTACCTTGTAACTCTTCCGTAAGGTCAAGTACCTCGCTCAAACGATTGTTCTTCAACAACTTTATCTCCCCTTCGTCTGGTTGCAAATGACCACAGCAAATCTGTTGAAGACGCATTATCTGTGTCAAAACGCTGACGGTAGTGACCAGTTCTCCGCTTTCCAACTGAGCAAGCGCAAGCTTCTTCATCTGCTTGTATACGCGGTCTTGTTCTGGGGTCAAAGCCACGTCTCGGCGGATATACACCTTGGCGGGTAAATCCAAGCAGTCTGTTTTTAATATCCGGTTGCTGAAAGCGTCTAACTTTTCCGTTAGTTCGTCCAAGCGTCTGTAACCTGTTATCTGCCGAAAGCTCCGAGGACCCATAATGCGTTGCTGCACAGTTGCGTAGCGGGACTGGAAAGCATAAAAGCTGTTGAAGCCCAGCGCCTTGTGGTCTAGGAACCCGCATTGACTAAACAAATCCATGGGGCTTTTCGTTATTGGAGAGCCTGTCAAGATCCGGCGGTATTTAGCCCTTTTCTGCAAAGACATGATGCTCTTTGTCCGAGCCGCTTTTCGGTTCTTAATGGTGGTCGATTCGTCAACAACGACAATATTGTCCGGATTTTGGTACAAGAAAGCTGTCGCAGCGACGGAACCGCGGGGCGTTGAAAACGCCTCAACGTTCATGACAAAAATCTTCAGGCGGGGCTCTTGATCAACAATAAAGTCGGTCAGTTCCTCCTCAAACTTTTTTGTTTTGGAAGGGGTCCAGCGACATACCTTGTAAGGGACGCGCGGGGGTAAGTGGGTTGGGATCTCCGCCTGTAGCCAATTGTCGTAAACACCTTTCGGAGCAATTATTAAGGCTGCTTTTAGCTTGCCCGCTTCCCACAAAACAGCCATGGTGTCAATAACCACCTTTGTTTTACCCGTGCCCATCTCCATAAAAAGCGCGTAGTATTCCGCGTCCCAGGATTCTTCGAGCGCGACCCGTTGATGAGCATAAGGCGCGGTGCCGTATTCATAATCTCGCATATCTTTCTCTTCTTTGTTAAATTTACTGGACAAACAACGATATTATCGTATATCATCGCTATGTCAAGACCCAAAAGGTGTCTTTAAAAACGAAGGAGAAAAGCGATGACTTTCGACTTAGCAGAAATGATGGAGAGAGATTTTAAAAATAAACGGGCAAACTTGTTGGACGATGTTGATCAGCAGGGTTTAAGCTCGGTAGCGTCAGTGGCGCGACAAATAAGAGAGAAGCAAGAGGCGGTTGAGACGCTTGAAAGCGTTCTCAAGGAACGTAAGAAACAGCTTCAAAAGCTTACAGATGAGGAGATGCCTGCCCTGCTTGCTGAAATTGGCATGTCTTCTTTTACATTGGACGACGGTTCGACCGTTGAAATCAAACAGACGTATGGTGCCTCTATTTTGGTAAAAAATCGTTTGGAAGCCCACAATTGGCTACGCGAGAAGGGTTTCGACGACATCATCAAAAACACGGTCTTGTGCCAATTTGGTCGTGGTGAGGATGAGGAGGCAATCGCCTTTGCGTATCTCGCACAAAAGCAGGGTTATATCCCGCAGCAGAAAACCGAGGTTCACCCGCAGACATTACGGGCCTTTGTGAAGGAACGTTGTGAGGCAGGTGAAGAGTTCCCAATGGAATTATTTGGGGCATGGGTAGGTCAACGCGCAGTTATAAAACGAGGAAAATAGAATGACACAAGCAAAAAACATAACCGAGAAGCAAAACACCGCCGTGGCAACGCTTGATCCAGCCATGTTTGAAGCAGATGCCGGAAAAGGCATGGAGAACATGGGCCAGGACGATGTTGCACTTCCTTTCTTGAAGATCCTGTCGGGCAACGACCCAATCTTGGACGAAATCGAACACGCTCGCAAAGGTGACATCTACAACACCGTGACGGGGGCTACCTATTCAGGGAAGACGGGTATTCGTGTGATCCCCTGCGCCTATCAACGTAGATTTATCCAGTGGGCTCCGCGTGGCAGTGGAAGCGGTGCGCCGACGGCAATTTATGAGCCCGGTCAGCCGCGACCTGAGACGCAACGTTCTTCCGAGGACAACAAAGACTATATCTCTGGCGACAGTGGGGAATATATTGAGGAAACTCACCAGCATTTTGTGACTTTACTTTTGGAAGAAGGCGGTTTCGAGACGGCACTCATTGCGATGAAGTCCACGCAACTGAAAAAGTCCAGAAAGTGGAACTCGATAATGGCTTCGCGGTCCATGCAAGGCTCGAACGGTCCCTTCACCCCGCCCCGTTACTCACACATTTACCATTTGAAAACGCTTCAAGAGGAAAACTCTAAAGGGTCGTGGCACGGCTGGGAAATGTCTTGCGAAGGCGTTATTGCCGATGCGGGTTTGTATGCCCGCTGCAAGTCTTTTGCGGAAAGCATCACAAGTGGTGACGTGATAGTCAAACACGCCGAGGACGACAGTGTAAAAACAGACATCCCGTTTTAACTCAGCAAACCGGCGGGGCATTTTATGCCCCGCTAATCTTTAGGTCGGCGGGAGAAAGCGATGTCAGCAGAAACATTTATGACCATTTTTGATGGTCTAAAAGAAGCGCACGGATATTTTAAGATAGAAAAAACAGGAGCCAACGGCAAGGCTCAAGGCAAAGCGGGTGTTCTGCGCAAACCCCGAACAAAGGAGCTTTGGGAGAATCACCTAGCGGGAAGCGGGAGTGGTCTTGGGATCATTCCGATCAATGAGGACAACAACTGCAAGTGGGGCTGCATCGACATTGACGAGTACCCCCTAGATCACAAATTATTGGTGGACAAAATCCGCCGGATGAAGCTGCCTTTAGTCGTGTGTCGGTCTAAATCGGGCGGAGCACACTGTTTCCTGTTCGCCAGCGCGTGGACAGAAGCGAAAGATATGCAGAAATCCTTGCAATCCATGGCAGCGGCCATGGGTTATGGCGAAAGCGAGATTTTCCCAAAACAAATTAAACTGCACTTAGACCGTGGCGATGTGGGTAATTTTCTCAACCTGCCTTACTATGACCACGAAAACGGGCTGCGCTACGCTTTCTTAGATGACGGCACCTCTGCGACGCTTGAAGAATTTATTGCACTGCACCAAAGGTTCGTTCAAACGCCCGAAGAAGTTGTCAAGCTCCAGGTCGTGGAGGCAGGCGAAACAAAACTGCTCCAAGACGGACCCCCTTGTCTGCAAATACTTTGTAAGCAAGGCATTAGCGAAGGCGGTCGAAACAACGGCTTGTTCAACATCGGGGTTTACCTCCGAAAAGCTTATCCCGATAGTTGGGACGCTGAAATACTGCGTTACAACATGGAGTTTGTCTCTCCACCACTCCCGTTAAATGAGGTTAATGTAGTGGCCAAGCAGGTGGGCCGGAAAGACTACGCTTATAAGTGTAACGATTTGCCAATCAACGCCCACTGCAACAAAGACCTTTGCCGGACACGTAAGTTTGGCATAGGCGCGGCAGTGGCGGGGGCCACTATAGCAAACCTAAGAAAATATAACTCCACGCCCCCTGTCTGGTTTATGGACGTAAACGGTGAGCCTCTGGAAATGGACACCGACGCCTTGATGAACCAAATGACCTTCCAGAAAGCCTGCATGGAGCAGCTTAACTTCATGCCACGGTCAGTCTCCAAACCCCAGTGGGAAGGCCGCATCAGTACCCTTCTCAACGAGATGAAAGACAACGAAAGTGCAATTATTGAGGTTGCGGTGGATGCCTCGGTGAGCGGGCAGTTCTACGACTATCTTGAGGAGTTCTGCCGACACCTGCAAGTCGCGCAAGACAAAGAAGAGATACTTCTGCGCCGACCGTGGACAGACGAAGACCAGTCTCTTACTTACTTTCGTTTAAAAGACTTTGAGAATTTTCTCAAAAAGAACAAATTCTTTGAGTATAAATCACACCGCATTGCCCAACGCCTCCGTGACATCAACGGATCGAGCGTGGTGCTTAAAATCAAAGGTCGAGCCGTTAGGGTGTGGCAGATACCGTCCTTCAGCGTCTTTGATGTTGAGATTGATGCGCCTAAATTCGGTTCACCAGAGGAGGCTTTCTAATGACTGAAGATGAGATAAGGAAGAGGCGAGATAAAGAGATTGTTGACATGATTGACGTTGAGCAGCGGACAATGACCGCCGTGGCTAAGTGGCTGCACATCTCGAAGCAACGGGTGCATCAGATTTACACCCGGGAGAAGGCCAAAAATGTTTAGGATATTTGGTCCGCCGGGAACAGGGAAAACAACGACTCTTTTGAACATGGTAGACGAAGCTCTTGAAGCGGGCACCCACCCACATCAAATTGCTTTTTTAGCTTTTACGCGCAAAGCGGCAAACGAGGCTAGAGATCGCGCCGCTGAACGTTTCGGCCTGGACGCAAAAAAAGACCTTATATACTTTCGCACCCTGCACTCACTTGCGCTGACCATGACGGACATCCGTCCAGAGAAAGTGATGCAAGAGTCTCATTTTCAAGAGCTGAGTCGGTCAATAGGTGTTACGTTGGGTGGCTCAAAATCCGCCAGTTTTGACGAGGATGCGCCCTCCGTGGTGGCGAGCAGTTCTCCTATCTTAGGGTTAATTAACTTAGCAAGATTGAGAAAAGTTCCCCTGCGCCAGCAATACAACGAGAGCACTTTAGCGCCTGGCTGGAATACGGTAAATTATGTTGATAAATGCTTGCGTGAGTACAAGGAGAGCATGGAGTTATATGATTTTACAGACATGCTGGATGAGTTCGTTAAAGGCTCCGACCGATATTGCCCGGACTTTGACCTGTGCTTCCTAGATGAGGCCCAAGATTTAAGCCCCCTTCAATGGGAGCTTGCACACATCCTCGATAACCACTCTACCCGCATGTATTGCGCGGGGGACGATGACCAAGCCATATATCGCTGGGCGGGTGCCGACGTAGACCACTTTATTAACCTGCCGGGTGGGTCCGAAACCCTGTCGCAATCCTACCGAGTGCCGCAGACAGTTCACCGCCTAGCGGAGAATATCGCAGGCCGAATTAAACGCAGGTTTCCCAAACGATATGAGCCGAAGGACGAGCAGGGCAAAGTAACGTGGGTCAACAGTGTTGGTTCTCTGGACATGTCCCGCGGCTCGTGGCTAATCTTGGCCCACGCCGGATACCACCTAAAACCCGTGGCAAGGGACTTGAAATCCAGCGGCTACTTGTTCGACTATCGCGGCCACCGGAGCATTAGTGAAAAGTTATCTGATTCGGTGAACGGTTGGGAGCAATTACGAAAAGGTGGGGAGGTGTCAGGGGAAGTTGCACGTAAGATATACGGGTTCATGTCCACAGGAACTAGGGTGGCGCGGGGGTATAAGAAGTTAAAAGGCATAGAGAATTTCGATGCCGTTACAATGACTACTTTAGTTGAGTATTTTGGCTTAAAGGCAGACAAAACGATGATCTGGTCAGAAGCGATGGATAAACTTCCAGAAGAAGACAGGGCATACATCACGGCATTGTTGCGCCGAGGTGAGAAATTCAACGGCAACCCCCGTATTACTGTCTCAACGATCCACGGGTCGAAAGGCGGAGAAGCGGATAACGTAGTGTTGTTCACGGACCTTAGTCCCTCAGCAGATAACGAGATGGGTGTGAACCCCGAGGACATGCACCGTGTATTTTACGTCGGCGTGACACGCACGAAACAAAACTTATTTATCCTCGACGCGGAGGATGCAACCAGGAGATATGAATTATGAAAGAGACGTTGGAGGGGAAGTTAAAAGCAGATGGGTATGACGAGGCTATTATGGGGATTGTCCAAAGAGCCGGTCAAGAGCCCGTTATCCTGTACGACACAGATAAGATTCTTGAAATCTTAATCTCTCGGGACGAGATGACGGAGGACGAGGCCATAGAATTTTTTGAGTTTAATATTATTGGAGCATGGGTCGGGGAACAAACTCCGGCTTTCTTTTCAAAGACAAGTTTAGAAGACTTTGAAGATGGTTTGATAAGATATAAGGGTTCGAGGTATAGATTATGAAAAAAGAAACTGTTTTTTCGGAACTGACCGACGCGTTGGCGGGACTGACTGGTGCGTTGGAAGGAAATAATGCGTTAAAAAAGTCGAAGGATTTAAATGCCGATTTAAATCCGGATTTTAAGACGGGGAAAGTTGACAACATGGTTTCTCAACCCGACCACTACGCCGCCGGAAAAGTCGAGTGTATCGACGCAATGGTGTCCGCTTTTGGTCGAGACAATGTTAATATTTACGCGGAAATTTCTGCATTTAAGTACGTGTGGCGTATGAACCGTAAGAATACAACTTCCGAGCAAGACAAACGTAAGGCTATCTGGTACCTGCGCTACTCTTTGAACGAAGATCCACGGCAAGATAAGCTGCCCCAAGACGGTAAAGTTTTGTCAAAATGAGTCTACAAATGGCAATGTTCCTCCCAAAATGTGAATGGGTGCCTCCGCTAGAGCTTCCTGACCTCACGTCCGCGTCCAAGATTGCAATCGACGTTGAGACACGCGACCCAAACTTGAAAAAGAATGGTCCAGGCTGGCCGACGGGTGACGGCGAAGTAGTAGGCTACGCCATCGCTGTCGATGGTTACTCCTGCTACATCCCTATCCGACACCTCGGCGGAGGCAATCTTGATGAGAAGATAGTTAACCGCTGGCTCAAGAAAGTGTTCGAGTGCCCCGCAGATAAAATTATGCACAACGCACAATATGACCTCGGCTGGATCAAACGCATGGGCTTCACGGTCAACGGACGGATCATCGACACGATGCTCATCGCCTCCTTGCTGGACGAAAACAGGTTTAGCTACAGCTTGAACGCTTTGTCCTACGACCTGCTGAACAAAACTAAATCCGAGAAGGCTTTAACTGAGGCCGCTCGGGAGTTCGGCGTCGATCCCAAAGCTGAAATGTGGAAGATGCCCGCTATGTATGTCGGTCCATACGCTGAAGCAGACGCGGAACTTACCCTCGAACTTTGGCACTACTTTTCCGTTAAGCTGGGCCAAGAGGATTTGTGGGGCATCGCTAATCTCGAACTGGACTTGCTTCCATGTCTCGTGGACATGACCATGCGAGGCATCCGAGTCGATGTCAACAGGGTGGAAAGGACAAGGGATGGCCTCCTTAAAAGGGAAAGGGACGTCTTGAAGCAGTTGAAGAGCGTCGCTGGAGCGGGCGTTGAAATATGGGCCGCGCAATCGCTTGCAAACTCTTTCGACAAACTCGGTATCCACTACCCAAAGACTGAGAAAGGCGCACCGTCGTTCACCAAACTCTTTCTCCAAGACCACCAACACCCCGTCGCGAAGCTCATCGTCGAGGCTCGGAATCTGAACAAGACATCCGGAACCTTCATCAATTCCATCATGAAACACTGTCACGCCGACGGCAGAATACATAGTCATATCAATCAAATTCGCTCCGATTCAGGCGGCACGGTTTCCGGCAGGATCTCAATGTCCAACCCTAATCTTCAACAAATCCCGGCCCGCGACCCTGAAATCGGGCCTATGATCCGTTCCCTGTTCCTACCGGAAGAAGGGGATAAGTGGGCGGCTATTGACTTCTCGCAACAAGAACCGCGCATCTTGGTGCATTATGCGCATGTGTATGGTAAAACGCGAGGAATACCCCTAGAAGGGGCGGCGGATTTTGTGGAAGCTTATAAAAATAAGCCCGAAACAGACTTTCATAGCCTCGTTGCCGAGATGGCTAACATCCCGCGCAAACAAGCCAAGACCATTAACTTAGGCTTAATCTATGGGATGGGCGTCAATAAAATGTCCGAGCAACTTGATATAACCGTAGAAGAAGCAAAAGTTCTGGTTAAGCAGTACCACGCCCGCGTACCTTTCGTGAAAGGCTTGATGACCGGCGTGATGAACCGACTCAATGCGAAGTCTTCGGGCGGTTCGCTACGGTCCCTGGAGGGAAGAAAGTGTCGCTTCGATTCGTGGGAACCCGACACCTTCGCCATGAACAAGGCGCTTCCATACAAAGAAGCGGTTGATGCGTATGGGCCCACGACCCGACTAAAGCGGGCGTATACCTATAAAGCGTTGAACCGGTTAATCCAAGCATCTGCCGCGGACATGACTAAGAAAGCGATGGTCAATCTTTATAAGATGGGGAAGCTACCCCTGCTGCAAATCCACGATGAACTGGCTATGTCCGTAAAAAATATAGAAGAAGCGCAGGAGATAGCTAAAGTGATGGAGGACGCCGTTCCCCTTGAAGTGCCTAATGTTTGTGACGTAGAAATAGGGCCTTCTTGGGGAGAAGCGAAGTAATTTATTTCTTATATAAAACAAAAAAGGAGAACAGATGTTAATAACAGATGACCATGCTGAACGCTTGGGTATTGCACTGCAACGAGAAGGCATTATCAAAGGCCGACACGGTGTTTTTAAAACCAATCGAGGCAAGTGTACTTTGCGGGAATTAGCAAAATTTATTTATAAAATAAATCAAGAAGTGGAAATTACCCTTCTTCTCGAAGAAGACCCCGGCTCTCCCGCTCCTGCCGTTTGGGGTGATCCAACTGTCGGGGGACTCGCGCTTGAGCCGACTGAGCTTTTCCGTGATTAACGCGGGCATGATGTCCAGCAAGACCTGCGAGTGGGCAACCCCGCAATATTTGTTTGATGACTTGGACAAAAAACACGGCAAATTTACCTTGGATGTCTGCGCGACCAAAGACAGTGCAAAATGCGCGGCTTACTACGATGAGGCCAAGGACGGACTTTCTCAAACATGGTCAGGAGTTTGTTGGATGAACCCGCCCTACGGGCGGCAAATAAGCAAATGGATGGAAAAAGCGTATAAAGAAACCGTGCTTAGGGGAAATGCAAACAGGACTGTTTGCTTGATTCCCGCTAGAACAGACACTGCCTGGTGGCATGACTATGCGGAGAAAGGTGAGTTTTATTTTTTGCGTGGCAGGGTTAAATTTGTGGGAGCAACGCACGGCGCGGCCCCTTTCCCCTCGGCCATTGTTGTCTTTAATGGGCGTCCTCGTTACTGACCTCTTTTAACTGTCCAGGTTGTCCAGGTTGTCCCACTCCGAAAAACAGAACTTGGACAGACAAACCTTTTATATATCAAATAGTTAGGTGGACTGTCCCGGTTGTCCCAATAAAGTAGCGTAAGTCTTCTAAATAAATAAATAAGTATATAGGTATATTTGTTGTTTTAAGGGGGTACCTCCCTGTAGTGGGACAACCTGGACACTTGGGACACTTGGGGAAGACATACGTTGGGCGCAAGAGGTACCCTGCGTACTTGACTTTTTTAGTTATTTTACTATATAG
>TARA_R100001369_G_scaffold591_1_pt1 | contig 12248 bp, 9 predicted proteins | sample TARA_R100001369 | Tara Oceans TARA_R100001369 (sample SAMEA2621528) | marine metagenome | biome: marine biome (ENVO:00000447); feature: surface water layer (ENVO:00002042); material: "saline water (ENVO:00002010), including plankton (ENVO:xxxxxxxx)" | depth 5 m | reverse complement strand
GAAAGTGCTGAAGGTGTTAAGAAGACGAATGGACTGTTAGAATTATAAGTCTCATATTTATATAATATTGAAGGAGGATTGTTTAAACAATCTTCCTTTTTTTTGTAAAAAATTAAACGAAATCATTGAAATATAAAATATTTATTTGCGAGTTTGACAGGTTAAACGGAACGGAACGTGTTGTAATGTAACCATTAGGGACGTTTTTTTGGGGCTTGGTCTAAAACTATTGATTTGTAAGAAATGCTTTTATATATTCGTTTTTTAACAAAAGAGTATTGATTTTCTCATGAAACCTATAAAGTGAGTTAACAGTAGATGTACTCTTTTTTTAAGCCCTAAATATGAAGTATCTAAATTCTCTTAATCATTACAGAGCACTAGCAATTATATTTATCATTGCTGTGCACGCACGAGGTCTTGCTGACATAAAATTAGATTCCTATATCAGTAGATTTCTTTTCAATACTTTAAGTGGATCAACCTTAAACTTTTCATTTATTTCAGGTTTTTTGTTTTACTTAGTGTTGTACAAAAGATATAATTACGCTAGTTTCTTTAAAGCAAGGGTTGATCGGTTTTTAAAGCCCTACTTGTTTTTATCTATATTACCAATACTTATTTGCTTAATTACGACTCCTATGTATTGGGGTAATTCTAATTTGGTAGAAGCGAATATTTTTAATGGCTTGTCATTGTACTTAATTTCAATATTTAAATATTTAATTTCTGGCGCACATATTACGGCTTATTGGTATATTCCTTTTGTGATGATTATGGCTGTAATGTCACCGTTACATGTCAAGTTTATTAAGTTAAACTTTAAACAGCAACTTATAATATTTAGTGTTCTTTTAATTGTTGCATCTTTTGTGCAGCGACCTTATACGCGCACATTTATATTTCAGGCTATACAATCAGTGATATATTTTACACCGCTATATTTAATGGGTATGATGTGTGCCATTCATAAAGACAAGATTTATAAATTATTAAGAGGTAAAGATATTTACTTGTTTATAATTGTGATGTTATTTGTTCTTTTTCAAACGAATAGAGGGGATGTTGGTCTTTATAAGAATGAGTTTTTGACCTATAGTGGCATAGACACCTTAGTCTTTAAAATGGTTTTTGTGTGTTTATTTTTTATGACATGGTTACATCGATTTGAACACGTTAGAAGCAGTTTTATCAATAGTTTGGCTAATACAAGTTTTGCCATTTATTTTTTGCACGTCTATGTTTTAAAATTATTATTAACCCTGAAAATCTATTTCAGTTTAAGTTTCGAAAGTTATTCATTGCTGGCTTATTTAATCATAATTATTCTTTCAGTTGCTTTAAGTATGCTAGCAGCTATAGGTCTTAATAAGCTTCTTCCTAATTATTCATTTATGCTAATTGGCTATGGTAAAAAGCCTGCTAAAGCATCTAAAGAGCTCAAACTTGCTAAAAACAGTTTTTTATAAAATTTAGTTTTAAGCGATACAATACATAGAGGTATAGATAAACCTTTATTTTTTTTCTATATTTGGCGCATGAAAATTAAGCTGCAATTTGGGGTTTTAGTTGTCCTCTTAGTGTTTTTAGGAACGTGCTTAGAGCAAACGACTGTGCCCAATCAGCAAATTGTTATACAGTTCTCTGATGCTAATATTTCTTCAGAAGATGCAGAAAATACTATTGAGATTGTTAAAAAGCAATTGCAGAGTATTGGTGTTACAAATATTCAAATTGGGCAACACGAAAGCGGAAAACTTAAAATTACTTACTATAGTAGGGCTGATGTAGAGCGCATTCAAACCATACTTTCAAAAGAAGACAGTTTCAAGTTCGCACACCAATCTAGCTCTAGTACATCTAAAGATTTACCAGATAATAGAAACGTAAAAAACTATGAGTTAGATATATCCGAAATTCATAATAATAATAATAGTCATATTAACTGGGGTTTTGAAGGGATTCAAATCGTAGAGCTTAACCAAAAGAGTGATCGCAATGACAACCCAAAGGTTAACACATCTGGATATCAACTAAATACTGAACATCGCAATACCATAGTAAACGTTGCGATTAAAGAGAATAGCACTGTTGCAATAGCACTAGCAAAGATATCTTACAAAATCCCAGAAGTCAGAGCAGGACCAGCTTTTAATGGGATTGTGTAATCTGAAATAATTTCCACTTCATCAAAAATAGCTTTTGTCATTCAATCAAAAAGTTAAAAAAAATCATTTATATCATTAAAAATAATTGTCATTTTATAGCGTAAACTTTATATTTGCGCCCATAAAATTGGACACTAAATAACATTAAAAATGCAAAACAAAGGAATAATTAAGCTTTTTGCAATTCTATTTGGATTGGTAAGTATTTATCAATTATCATTTACTTTTAAAGCAAATCAAATAGAAAGTGAAGCAGAAGCTTATGCTGTAAGCCAATACCCTGACACAGAAGCAGACTATCAAGAGAAAAGAGGTATAGCGGAGATCAATTATTTAGATTCTTTAAAAACATCTAAAATTAAAGTTGGTGATAATTTTGAGCCAATTAGTGTATACAATTTAGGCGTATCAGATTATACTTATGCTGAGGTTGAAGAAAATGCAATGAATCTTGGGCTTGATTTAAAAGGTGGTATTAATGTAACACTACAAATTTCAGTAAAAGACATATTAAAAGGATTATCAAGTTATAGTAAAGACCCAATCTTTAATAAAGCTTTAAATGATGCTGAAGAGCTTCAGAAAGATGCGCAAGAATCTTACTTAGAATCTTTTTTCAGAGCTTTTGATGCTATTAAAGGTGATACAAGATTAGCATCCCCAGATATTTTTGCTAATCGCGAAATGATTGGCACAATAGACATGGATATGTCAGATGATGCCGTTAAGGGTATTATTGAAACTAAAGTAGACGAGTCAATCGTTTCTGCATTCGAAGTATTACGTAAGCGTATTGATAAATTTGGTGTAACATCACCAAACATTCAACGTTTAGGAAACTCTGGACGTATCTTATTAGAATTACCAGGCGCTAAAGATATTGAGCGTGTAAAAGACTTAGTAACCACAACAGCACAGTTAGAGTTTTGGGAAACCTACAAAACAGAAGAAGTAGCACCTTATATATTACAAATTAATCAATCTTTAATTGAAGCTGCGCAAGCAAAAGAAACTCCCGAAGAAGGAGACGAAGTTGATGATGTTGTTTCAGAAGAACAAAGTGAAACAAATTCTATTGATGAGTTAACAGGTCAGATAGAATCTGATTCTACAAATGTTGCTGAGCAGAATCCATTAGGTATTCAAGGATTTGGTAATGGAGGACCAGTAGTTGGTATTTTCTTAGTAAAGGATAAGGAAAAAGTAATGGCTGAAATAAACACGCCAAAGAACAGAGCTTCATTACCAGCAGAAATGCGTTACTTAAGATTTGTTTGGGGTATTCAAGAAAAAGACTCTGAGTTTGTAGAGCTTTATGCCATAAAAACAAATAGAGAAGGACAACCAGAATTAAGTGGTTCTGTAATTACAGATGCAAGACAAGAATATGACCAAATAAGTAGACCTGCAGTAAGCATGCAAATGAATGCTAAAGGAGCTAAGATTTGGGAAGAAATGACCAAAGTTGCTAATGCTACAAATGGAAATATTGCTATTGTATTAGATAATCTTGTGTATTCTGCGCCTGGTGTTACACAAGCTGGTGGAATTTCTGGTGGTAATTCTCAAATTTCAGGTTCGTTTTCTTTAGCAGAAGCTGTCGATTTAGCTAACGTTTTAAGAGCTGGTAAATTACCTGCTTCTGCTGAGATTGTACAAGCAGATGAAGTTGGTCCTTCATTAGGACAAGAAGCTATTGATAGTGGAATGAAATCATTCTTAATAGCCTTAACGTTTGTTTTATTATGGATGATATTTTACTATGGTAAATCTGGAATTTTTGCAGATATCGCTCTACTATTAAATATCCTATTAATATTTGGAGTATTAGCGAGTTTAGGTGCTGTATTAACATTACCTGGTATTGCTGGTATCGTATTAACCATTGGTATTTCGGTTGATGCAAACGTACTTATTTTTGAACGTATACGAGAAGAATTAGCTAAGGGTAAATCGCAAAAAGACTCTATTAAAGATGGTTTCTCTAATGCATTATCTTCAATCTTAGATGCAAATATTACAACCGGTTTAACTGCATTAATTTTATTCTTATTTGGTACAGGTCCAATTAAAGGATTTGCGACAACGTTAATCATAGGTATTTTAACATCACTATTTACGGCGATATTCATTACACGTTTATTAATTGATTGGTATTCTAACAGAGGTGGGAAATTAGATTTCTCTACGAGTATGACTAAAGGGTTATTTAAAAATGTAAATATTAACTTCCTGAAGAAGCGTAAGGTTGCTTATGTGATTTCTGGAGTATTAATTTTAGCGAGTTTAGGATCTTTATTTACAACAGGTTTAGATGAAGGTATCGACTTTGTTGGAGGTAGAACGTATCAAGTTCGTTTTGAGCAAGAAGTAAGTATTGAAGAAGTTAAAGGTGATCTTAATGCGGTCTTTAATAGTGCTGAAGTTAAAACTATCGGTGCACCAAATCAGTTAAAGATTTCTACGAAATATATGGTTGAAGAAAATTCAACTGAAGCTGATGAAGAGGTGCAGTCTAAGTTGTTTGAAGCATTACAGAAGTATCTTCCTGCTGGAATGACATATGCGGATTTTTTAGAAGGATCTGGTAATGCTAAAATTGGTAAGATGTCTTCTAGTAAAGTAAGTCCTACAATTGCAGATGATATTAAGAAGTCTTCTATATGGGCTGTTTTAGGATCTTTAGTAGTTGTATTTTTATATATCTTAATTAGATTTAAGAAATGGCAATTTTCACTTGGTGCTGTAGCAGCAGTATTCCATGATGTATTAATTGTATTAGGGATCTTCTCAATAACATGGAAGTATATGCCATTTAGTATGGAGATTGACCAAGCATTTATCGCAGCAATCTTAACGGTAATTGGATATTCCTTAAATGATACGGTTGTTGTATTTGACAGAATTAGAGAATTCTTAAACGAACACACAAGTTGGGAATTTGATAAGACGATTAACCAATCTTTAAATAGTACGTTAAGTAGAACATTAAATACGTCGGTAACTACTTTAGTGGTGTTATTGGCTATGTTTACTTTTGGTGCAGACTCACTTAGAGGTTTACTATTTGCTTTAATCGTAGGTGTATTAGTAGGTACATACTCATCGTTGTTTATTGCAACACCAGTAATGTATGATACGGCTAAAAAAGGTGATGCAGCAGAATCATTAAAGAAAAAAGTAAAAGAAGACGAAGAGGAAGCTTAAGTCTTTAATATAATTATTATTCTGAATTTTTATTTCAGAATCTAAAATGCCTTTCTTTTAAGAAAGGCATTTTTTGTTTTGAATCAATTTTTAATCTGTTCTTATTAGATATACATTCTCAAATCCACCATCTTAAAGTCCAAGATGACCAGTTTTGCCTGCTCTGTAAAGTCTGATTATTTAGACTTTACGACCATTCATATTTTTCCAAACACTATCAGTTTTTGTGGCTGGTTTAAATGAATTAATCCAAATTTTATTTGAACCATTTATAAGTCCCTTATTTTCTAAACCAATATGTAAGTTTCCTAAAATTCTTAGCGTATCATTATTAAATTTTATTGGATTGTTTTCTAGGCTAGATATTTCAGTAAGTTCAAACTTTTACAATAGTTTGACATTTCCATATTCAAAACTTTTAGAGTCACATAAAAAGACAATAATAATTTGTAAACGCACATGTTTTGACAATAACTAAGTTTAGTTGTCTACTTCAAAACATCAAAATCAATATGATCACCAATTTCAAGTTGCCACTCATCAGAAAATCCTCCATTTATTTCTAACACATACTTTGCTGGTGCATCAGATGGGAGCGCTGTTTCATCAAAAGGTTGAGCGTTTTTTTGAAAGCTAATAATAGTCTTATTTTTATCTATATAAATGATGTCTAAAGGAATCTTAGTATTCTTCATATAGAAACTTCGCATTTGTACATCAGGAAATATAAATAACATCCCTCGATTTGCTTCAAGTTTAGTTCTATACATTAATCCGGTTTGAGTTTCGTATTCGTTATCTGCAATCTCTATATCTAATGTTTTAACAATAGAATCTGTTACTGCTTTATTTATAGTTAAAACACCTTCTTTTTTAAAACTAAGAACAATTTTATCTTCAGACTTTAAGGGTTTGTCTTCTTTACAGCTAATAACTGATAAAAGGACTGTGGTAACTAAGGCATATTTTAATAAAGCTTTTAATTGCATTAAACCGATTTTGTTTTTGGTTTATAAAGAAACATAAAGTAAAGTCCTATTAATATAAACGGTATACTTAATAGTTGGCCTGTATTTAAGAGCCAATCCGCACGTTCTGGATTTTGTACTACTTTTATATATTCCACAAAGAATCTAACGGTCCACAGTAAAACTAAGAACATGCCAAATAAGAAACCTTGTTGCTCAGACTTTTTAGTTCTCCAATAGCAATAGAATAAAATTAAGAATACAAAAATATAGCCAAATGCTTCATAAAGTTGACCTGGGTGTCTAGGCTGTGTATCACCTAGTTGTCTAAAAATAACACCAAATTTGCTATTGGTATATTCTCCAATCATTTCAGAATTAAGAAAATTTCCGATTCTTACAAATACCGCACCCAGAGCAACTGGTATTACGACTCGATCTAAAATCCAAAGCACAGTTCTATGTAATACTTTTTTATTATAAATATACATTGAGATAATCATTGCTATTGCAGCACCATGACTAGCTAAACCTCTGAAACCTGTAAACTCAAAACCACCTTTAAATTTGAAAGGTAAAAAGATGCTAAAGAAGTCTTCTGTAATTAATTCGGGTTGATAAAATATGACATGCCCTAATCTAGCACCTAGCATAATACCAAGGACAGAGTAAATGAATAAAGAATCTAAGGATTCTTCAGACTCACCTTCATTTTTGTAAATACGCTTAGTAATGTAGAAACCTGAAATAAAGGCAACAATCCACATCATACTGTAAAAATGAAGTTTAAAAAATCCTAAGTCAATATACTTTATAGGATCCCAATCAATTTGTAATAAATACATAGATATTCTATTTATGGTGTAAATATAATATTTTGAGAGGTTTTGAAAATGAGATTAACGTATTATTAATTTTCTTTTGAAGGAAACAGGATCAAAACCTTTATCTCGCACAAGAAGACAGAGCGTTAATAAAATGTATGGAGTACATTTTTAGTGAATGGGAGAACTTGCGCGTAAAGGCAAATTTTTAGTTGTCATCCTTTTTTGGGACAGCATCAAAACCTTTACCTCCCCAAGGATGACAACTAAAAATCCGTTTTATAGCGAACCAACCTCCTTTAAAAAAACCATGAACCTCTAAAGCTTCTTTAGCATAATGAGAGCACGTTGGCTGATACCTACAAGTTGCTGGAGTTATAGGTGATATAAAAGTTTGATAAATTTTAATTAGAAGTAAAAATGGATATGTTAATATTTTTTTCACGATTAGTTAGTCGTAAAAGTAGTGCCATCTTTACCGTCTTGTAATTGAATCCCAGCGGCTATTAATTCATCTCTAATCTTATCAGATAAAGCAAAATCTTTATTAAGTCGTGCTTCTTTTCTTAAATTAATTAGAATGTCTACAGCTCCAGATAATTTATCTATGCCAGTGTTTTCTTTTGCAGTATCAACTAAACCTAATACATCAAAAGTAAATGCTTCAATAGTTTCTTTTAATAGCTCTAAGTCGTGTTGCGATAGTGTAGCACTTCCGTCTTTTATCTGATTTATAAACTTTGCAGCATCAAAAAGTACAGCGATTAAAATAGGAGTATTAAAATCATCGTTCATAGCATCATAACATTTCTGTTTCCAATCAGAAACATGAAATGACGATGTCGCAGCACTCGGCTTTAGTTTATCTATTAAACCAATGGCATCCATTAATCTGTTAAACCCTTTTTCAGCGGCTTTTAAACCATCATCAGTCAAATCTAACACACTCTTGTAAGAAGCTTGCATCATAAAAAACCTAATAACACTTGGGTTATAAGCTTTAGACATAATGTCATTATCACCAGATAATAATTCAGCCGGATTTATATAATTGCCAGAAGATTTACTCATACGAGCTCCATTAAGTTCTAGCATGTTGGCATGCATCCAATATTTAACAGGGTCTTGGCCTTTTGCTGCTTGGTTTTGAGCAATCTCACATTCGTGATGAGGAAATTTTAAATCCATTCCTCCACCATGTATATCAAAATAGTCACCAAGATACTTAGTACTCATCGCTGTACATTCTAAGTGCCAGCCAGGAAAACCATCGCTCCAAGGAGATGGCCAACGCATAATATGTGTAGGTTCTGCTTTTTTCCAAAGTGCAAAATCCTGAGGGTTTTTTTTATCACTTTGTCCATCTAATGCCCGTGTATTATGTATAAGGTCTTCTAATTTTCGTTTACTTAAAATACCGTAATCGTTAGATTCATTATACTTATGAACATCAAAATATACAGAGCCATTGACGTTATAAGCAAAGCCATTATCTATAATATTCTGAATTAGTTCAATTTGCTCAATAATATGTCCAGTTGCCGTTGGCTCTATGCTTGGCGGTAGGAAATTAAAAGTGTTTAGTACATTATGAAAATCAACCGTATAACGCTGAACAATTTCCATAGGTTCTATGGCTTCTAATCTCGCTTTTTTAGTGATTTTATCTTCACCAACATCATCATCATTTTCTAAATGACCAGCATCCGTAATATTACGCACATAACGAATCTTATAACCTAAATGCTTAAAGTAACGGAAAATCATATCAAAAGACATGAATGTTCTAACGTTACCTAAATGAACATTACTATAAACCGTTGGTCCACAAACATACATACCTATATGTCCATTTGTAATAGGTTCGAAAACTTCCTTTTCACCAGAAAGTGTGTTGTATATTTTTATAGTATGATTGTCGTATAACGGCATGATGCGAATTTGAAAAATTTGTAAACAAAGCTAAACAACTAGTTTCGAGAAAACAAGTTAAAACTGAGTGTCCAATTGTATGTAGTCTAAAAATTCTCTACGTGTTTCTGTTTCTTTAAATTTTCCACCAAACTCAGACGTTACAGTGCTACTTTCTATATCTCTAATTCCTCTAGAATTTACACATAAATGTTTAGCGTCCATAACACAAGCAACATCTTCTGTATTTAATACATCTTGAAGCTCTTTAACTATTTGAATTGTTAAGCGCTCTTGTACTTGAGGTCGTTTTGCAAAATAATCAACAATTCTATTCATTTTAGATAAGCCAACAACAGTGCCATTAGAAATATAAGCAATATGCGCTCGGCCTACTATTGGTAATAAATGATGCTCACATGTAGAATAAACTGTAATGTTTTTTTCTACAAGCATTTCCCCATATTTATACTTATTATCAAATGTTGATGCACTTGGCTTCTTATCCGGGTTTAACCCTCCAAAAATTTCGTTAACAAACATTTTAGCAACACGCTTTGGTGTACCACTTAGGCTATCATCATTAAGGTCCAGCCCTAATGTTTCTAAAATACGTGTTACATCACCTTTAATACTATCAATTTTTTCACTATCAGATAGCTTAAAAGCATCAGCTCTTAAAGGTGTTTTAGAAGAAGATCCAACATGGTCATCTCCTAAGGCATCACTATCATTAAAACCACTATCGATTTTCATTTCCAAAAGAATTATTCGTTTAATAAAAACAGATGGCAAAGATAAACAATAAATACAGTATCCTTAAGGTAGGAGATTTATTATTATAACTGTTATATATTTAAAACCGTTGAACTACTAAATATCGTTGACTAAGTAACATTCATATTCCTAAAATTTTCTTAATTTTCGAGATTGAATAAAACCACAAAAAATGAATCTTAAATTATCAGTTCTAGTACCTTTTTTAATAGTAAGCATTTTGACATTTGGTCAAGAAAATTCAAAAATTCAAATAGATTATCCAACTAATGTTGAAGCACCTTTAAATAAGAAAGAGACCGCAATGATTAAAGAAGTCTTTCAATCAAAATCAAAGGAACTGGTTTTTAATAATGAAACATTTTTAAAAGATATAAAGCACTTACTTAGAAATAGAATTCTTATTTATGAAGAAGTAAATGCTAAAGCGCAGAAGCAAACAAAAATGTTATCTGAAATACCGTTGTTTGACGACCACAATAAAAACCTAAAAAGAGACTCGAAATTTGATATTTCAAATTTTAATCCATTGAAGTACAAATTAGATTTCTTCGCTAACGGAACTTATGTTTATCGCATAGATAGCACAAATTACTTTATTCAGGTTACTTCACAATATAGAACTCAAAACTAATTTTAACTGAAAATTCAGTATAATGAAAAATATTTTACTCCTATTTATCCTCATTTTTACATCTATTTCATTCTCACAAGATATCACTATGCAGAACGGTACATTTAGTCAATGTACAGATGTGTTCTATGATTCAGGAGGTGAATTTGGCTTTTATAGTATTGATGAAAATTTAGTTACAACGATATGTTCTGATGTAGTAGGTGATTTTGTGTCATTAGAATTCACAGAATTTTTTACACAACAAGGTCTGAATGTAGACACAATGAATATTTATGATGGTGATGATATTACTGCACCATTATTAGGCTCTTTCGCAGGTCCTGTTGGTGCTTTTACTGTTAGTGCATCAGAAGCTAATGCATCAGGTTGTTTAACTATAGAGTTTATTTCTAATGGTACTGGAACTGCTGACGGTTGGGCTGCAAACATACAATGCTTTACGCCATGCCAGACTATAATAGCATCTATTGACAGTACAAACCCAGCAGCAGTTGCAGGTACTGTTGAAGTAGATCCAGGTGAGCAAATTATATTTGATGGTAGTGCTACGTTTTCTACTGATGGAACAGGTGCGACTTATACATGGGATTTTGGAAATGGTGATACACTAATAGGTGAGTCGGTTAATTATGCTTACCCTAATCCAGGTACATATATAGTTACTCTTACGGTTACAGATACTAATCCTTTAGGTTGTTCAGCAACTGATAGTTCAATACAAGTAGATGTTTTAGATAATGATTCATGTGCTGGTGCTTTGCCAATTTGCTCTGGCATTAGTAATGTACCTTCACCTACAGGTTCAGGAAATGCTGAAGCAGGTATTGATTATGGTTGTTTAGGAAGTGAACCTAACCCAAGATGGTATTTTCTTCAGACAGGTGATACTGCTGGTAGTTTAAGTTTTACATTAACACAAACAACAGGTCCAGATCAAACAGGTGCAGGAAATGATGTTGATTTTATTATTTGGGGACCTTTTACACAACCAGAATGTGGTGCAGATGATTTAAATGCGACAACTGAAGTAGATTGTAGTTATTCAGGATCTGCAACAGAGCAGATAGATATACCTAATGCACCTGCTAATTCATTTTTCGTTTTACTTGTAACTAATTTTAGTGGGAATGCAGGGTTTATTAATTTAGAACTTAATCCTAGTTCTACTGCTACTACAAATTGTGATATTATTTGTCAAGTAGATTTAGGGGATGATCAAGAATTATGTAATGGTGATAGTTATTTAATTGATCCAGATTTTAGTGGAACTTTTAACACGTTTGAATGGCAATTAGATGGTGTAGAAATACCAGGAGAAACAGGCTCTACATTAACAGCTACTCAGTCAGGTACATACACGCTGATTGCTGATGGTGTTGATGCCATTTTTGGAGACCCTTGTACGTCAGAAGATGAGGTGATTATAGCTATTGCAGATACATTTACACTTAATGATTTAGTTTTAGCTGAGTGCAGTCAAACTGCAACTGCTGATTTTAATTTAGATTTAGAAATTGCTAACATATTAAATCCTTTAGCTGAAGCAGATTATACAGTTACATTCCATAATCTGCAAGTAGATGCTGATAATGGCGCAGCTGCAATTGCAGGAACTAACCCTTATAATGGTGCAGATGGTGAAGTTGTTTTTGTAAGGGCTGAAGCAAACGGAACAAATTGTTTTGCTACAAGTATTATTACATTAGGTATTTCCCCTCAACCCGACATAAACCCAGTACCTAATTTAGAGTTATGC
>TARA_R100001369_G_scaffold83684_3_pt1 | contig 12297 bp, 28 predicted proteins | sample TARA_R100001369 | Tara Oceans TARA_R100001369 (sample SAMEA2621528) | marine metagenome | biome: marine biome (ENVO:00000447); feature: surface water layer (ENVO:00002042); material: "saline water (ENVO:00002010), including plankton (ENVO:xxxxxxxx)" | depth 5 m | reverse complement strand
CGGCTGAATCTGCAATAATCTCTTGGCGTTCAATTCCAAGATCTTTCATTTTTCTTATCAGATCATTATTTGTCAAGCCAGTTTCATACAAGTGTTCTTCAACATATAGATCCAGACCATCTTTGTACACCGATATGAGTGCACTGGGATCATTTGTAAATCCCCAATCTAATCCAAATGAAATGAACTGTGCTCTGTCTGGAGTTTCATCTACCTGATTGAAATGTGGAAAGATAGCTGCTATGTTTAGACCTCTTTCACCCAGTCCATATATTCTCCAATAGTTTTCATCTGTAATTTTTAAGTATTCAATTTCTTTAATCGTGTTTTCATCCAAGAATGGATTGTCCAGATATGTTGTCTGGAAGAAAGTTGCATCCTCTCTGATCATAACCTTGTCATATATCCATGAAAATACATCTGATGGGTTAAAATCCATGATCAGGATCTCTGATGTTCTCAGAATTGTCTGAGTGAAATCTTCATACGTTAATTCATTGCACTCATTCAAAAATGCAATGTGTCTTTTCCTTCCACGAATACGCTGTGGCATATCGATTGAAACAAATTCAATCATATTTCCAAAAAGAATATATTGTGAGTTTGATTTGTTGTGGTTCGCTGGAGAATACCATTCTTCTTTTTCTAATATCTGAAAGAAGTCTCTCATCACACTGGCTTTCAAACTTGGCATTGTTTTTCTGATGATGGTGATCACCCATCCAGCATTTGGATTGTTTACACACCATTCAATTAATGTCTGACATATGGAATAGGTCTTGCCAGATCTCGTTCCTCCCTGATGGATTTGGATTCGAGTATCACAGTTCTTGCAGTCATAGTATGATTTACTCTGCTTCATCCTCGCTTGTGATCCAGCTGGGTTTTTTATTTGGTTCTGAGATTGTCAGATCTTGCGTTTCTACATAGCCACGTTTCTTTCCTTTCGTCTTCAAATAGAAGATCGTACTTGGGACATTTTCCTGACTGATTAGAGAGTGCAATTTGCTCTCAGCAAAGTCAATTGCGATCTCTGCAATGTCATCTGTTTGTCTTTTGAAGTCTGGATCATCTTTCAGCCATTGATAGTATTGTGTTCTGGATACACTGGCAATTTTACACGCTTGAGTTACCACACCAAGTGATTTTTCAAGTGCCTCCATCATTGCTTTCTTTTTTAATTCCGTTTTATTCATTTGATCAGTTGCATAAATTCGTTACGTGTTTTGCTTTCATCAAAGAATTTTCCCATCATCTTGCTGGTTGTTGTTGTCACTCCATGCTTCTTCACGCCTCTCATCGCCATACAGAGGTGTTCTGCCTCCATGACGACTGCTACACCCTTTGCGTTGAGTTCGTCCATTAAACGCTCTGCAATCTGTTGTGTGATGCGTTCCTGATTCTGTAAGCGTCTGGAATATGTTTCAACTGTTCTTGCCAGTTTACTTAATCCAATAATTTCTCCATTTGGGATATATGCCACATGAGCCACTCCAAAGAAGGGAGCAATATGATGTTCACACAATGAAAAGAAAGGTATGTTTTTTTGAACGATCATATCATCAGTGCCTTCATTTTTAAAGCTGGTGTATTTGAAATCAGGAGGTGAAAGAAATTCTTTCATGAACTTCAGATACCTCTTGGGAGTTTCAACAAGTCCTTCACGCTCTGGATCTTCTTTCAAATATTGAAGAACTTTTGACAGATATTCTTCTGCTTGTTTTTCTGTTATAGTACCATCCATATTTTGTGATTTTGTACACTCAATCTCCACTCTGGATTGTCCAAACATAATTGAATGCAGTGCTGTAAGTTTTCAGAGTTGATATCCATTCCATCACTGTGTGGTGAAATACAATAGCTGTCTGCTGTAATTGTAGGGACTGGGACGCTTTGACCTTTGTGACGTACATATCTTAATTCATCAACGTGTTTAAAGTTCTTTGCAATAACATGTTCAGCTACCTTTGGAGAGATTGTGACATAATCAAGCAGATCAGTAACTGGAAACAAACCAGATGTTTCAATACACTGATAATATCCTTTGTCTTTGAACCATTTGACCACATCTTCATTTACTCTGTCAGCTGGTTCTCCACCAGTCCAGATGATGTTCATACAACCTTTTCCAAGATCTTGAATCATGTCGTGTATTTCGTCCAGAGTGTAATCTGTTCCACTGGTAAATTCTGTGTCACATCTTATGCCTTGAGCATAACAAGCGTGTTGAGCTTTGCAGCCTTGTATTCTGACAAAAGTATTCGCTGTGCCAGTTCTCAATCCTTCGCCTTGTAAGGAGTAGAAAATTTCGCTAATTGGTAGGTTCATAGATAATGTTTGAGGATTCTGTTTCTGCTAATTCAAGTCTTGAAATTGGCAATCCAGTTTCTTCGATTTGATGATATAGATGTTTTGCCATGTTCTCTGCTGATGTCTCAAATGGAAGTGGATGGAATGGTTCATCTGCATCATACAAAACACTTGCCAATGGATCGCTAATATAAAGCAATAAGAAGTGATCATATAATTTCAGAACATTCTCACATTTCTTGTCAATTTCTTGAAATAAAATTGAGACATCTTTCTTCCACTTTGGAAACTCCAGATGAACTTTCACATGATATGTGTGACCATGTAATCTTCCACACTTTTCTCCAGCACATTTGTTTCTGTGAGCTGCGTAGAAATGATATTTTTTTATGATCTTCAAATCCAGTTGTTCTTTTTAGCTTCATAGAAGCCATTTACACGAAGTTCTGTTGCTGGGTTGTCTATTACACCCATTCCCCATTCATTCTTCTTTAAATTGCCGTTATAGTCAGTCAGAGTGTCATTGATGATGACATCTACACAATCAAGATTTGCTGCCATTTTCCATGTCTCTGCTTTTGTTAGATACATTAATGGAGTGTGGATCCGTATATCACCAGCTCCTAATCCTAAAGATAATGTCAATTGCAAAGCATCCATTGTTGATCTTCTGCAATCTGGATAACCTGAAAAATCTGTTTGACATACACCAGTGATCAGATCAGTCACTCCATGATCAGTTCCAAATGCAGATGCGATTGATATGAATAATATATTTCTTCCAGCAGTGAATGATGATGGCAAATCTTTATTTAATTTGCTGGGTTCATTGTGATCTGTGTGTTCTGTCAAACTACTTTTTCCAACTAATCCCTCAACATTAAAAATATGATACTTTACATTAACCGCATCTGCAATCTTCTGTGCTTGTTTTAATTCTTGTTTGTGTTGTTGTCCATAATCGAATCCGACTGCTATCACTTCATCAAATTTTTTCAACGCCCAGTATAAACATGTGGTTGAATCTTGTCCACCACTCAGTAGAATAATTGCTTTTTTCATAGGTTTGTTTCTGCGTATTTTTGGTACTTGATCCATTCATTGAAATTATGTTTTGCTGCCTCTCTGCCTTTCAATCTTTTATTTTCTGGTTTTATCTGGTTCATGTTTACACCATCAAATTGATAAAGGTATCCACCACGATTTCCATACAGCCATGAAGTTGAATCAACGGAATAAAATTTATACTTTTTCATGCCACTCATATTTGTATATCCAAGGCCATGCACTTTGCATTTGTTATTGTATGCTATTTTTAACAGTTGTGTGAAAATACCATGTTCCTTTCTTTTAATCTCTTTTGTCACAATCCCTCCAATTGCAACATAATTGTATTTTTTTGTCATTTGATGCCAGTATTCAAGTCCTCTGGATCTGTGCCATACTGGAATACATTTTTTGTTTGTTAATTTTTCAAGTTTTTCTCTCAATCTTTCTACTTCTTTCAATCCTACTATTGGATCAATATCCAATTCAAAAAACAGATTAACATTGTATGTGTTTATGAACTTGGCATATTTCTCAGTGTATTCATCCCAGTTGCATTTTTCTGTATTTCCGTTCAGAAATGTAAACGCTCCACTATCAAGTAAGAAATCTGTGAAGTGAGTAAACATCTTTTTCATGTACTCTGTTTGTTCTCTCAAATAATAAAACGATTCAAGAATATAAGGTTTGTTCTTTTCAATTGTTTCATTGTGATCACCTGACCACTTGTGCCCATCATTACTTCCAGCAATGTATAATTTCATATGTTCTTTTAATAGATGAGGACGAGAATAAATTCCAGCAAGATGAACATTCATTTCATCAACAACTCATATATGACATCCTCATCACTGCCATCTATTTGATCCAATTTGTTGCGTATTATTTCATATTTTTTTTGATCATATTGCAATTGAATCTTATATGTTTCTGCATCATCTGTTTGTTCTGGATCTGAAAAGAAATCATCAAGATCAATTTCATTTTCAGGTTGCCAGACATCCAGTCCCCAGTCCACAAGTGGATGTACGTCCCACTCATTTGCCAATATATTCCAATCCCATTCTCCAAATCCTACATTGTCTTTGATGATAAACTCTGTCTTTCTTTCCTCGTTCCAGTTTGTACATCTAATCACTGGCAGATCTTTCAATCCAGCTTCAATACATGCTTTCAATCTCATGTTTCCACCCAGAACAACATTGTTTTCATCTATAACAAGAGGACGAACATGAAGCATCTCTGGAAAGTTCTTGATGCTTTCAACAAGTCTTTCAAACTTATCTTCTTTGATGATTCTTGGATTGTTTTCATTTGGTACAATCTCTGATATTTTTATCGTTTCAATTTTCACAGCTGTTTTCATAAAGTTTTTCAATTTGTTCCATAAATGATTTCACACATGAGCTACAATTTGAAAATTTTCTTTTCTTGTTTGTGCTTCTGATCCAGATGTCTATTGCCAGACGTTGTTCTGTGGCTGTAACTTTTCCACCTCGCTTCCATGTGGTTAAATGTTTGGAATAAAGCTCACGATCTTCCACACTCATATGTGCTCCATATGGAAAGAGTTTGTTTAATTTCTCTTTTCTCTCATCACATCCACAATCTTCTCCAAATACTGATTCCACTGCTGACTTCAGGCCAAGAAATTCTGTGACCTTTTCAATCGTGTCACCAAGTCCTTTGCTTGGCTTGTTTTTTGAGCTCATTTTTTGTGCGTTTTATTGCTTTGAATAATGTTGTGCGACTGATTCCAGTATCTTGTGCCATCGTTCTCAGTGAGTGATTGTGCTCATAGTATATTTCTGTCACTGTCTTGTCAAAATATGGGAGATCTGAAAGAGTTGAGTTGATGAAATCAATCTTTTCTTCATCTTGGATCTTCTTTTCCATGTCAGAATCAAACCACAGAAGAATATCATCCTTTGCAAGTCTATGCCTCTCAGCTGGTTTTCTGTAAGTGTAGTGAAAAGGTGACGTACTGGAGTTGTATTGATTCATCATCATCCTTGCCATCCAATATCTGAGCTGTTTTTTTTTGATTAATTCCTCAATCTTGCTCTGATCACTTTCCAAGATACTCAAAACAACAATATGACAGAGTTCTTCACAGTCAATCACACTCTGTTTCGCAATAGTACACGCCATTTTTTTGATGGCATCATAATTCTTTGAAATGTAGTCTTTTACCACAACTTCAAATATAAGCACATAAGTTTTGTTTCCTAATACTTTTCAAGCATTGATTTTGCTCTCGCTTCAAATGAGCTCGTTAGATCGCGTATCTCTTGAATTGTGTACTTGTGTATCACATTGGACATTTGAACGACTGTATCGGCTTTATTTGGCCCATAGACCTCATCCATCTTCTTTCCGAACTGATACGAATGGCCTCCATTACTCATGTTGCATTGTTTACACTGGGCAGATGCATTGATCAATCCGTTCTCAGGTTCATACAACCATCTCACAGAATGTTTTGCTCTCGTTTGAAAGTGACCGCAATCAACTTCGTTCCACATCTTGCGCTTGTCACAAGTGAAACAATTAATCATTCCAAATTCATCTGCACATGACAATCTCACAAATCTGCTGAATGCTTTATCACATGCTTTTTTGGCTTTGCTTCTCTCGCTCATTTGTATATGAAATCTGTGATCATAATTGTACATTCTTCTCCAGCTGAAAGAGCATCAGATATGTATTTGTATATCCTGAAATAAGCCTGAGTGCTTTTTCCAACAAATCCATTTTCTCTGATGTTGTTATTCTCTTGCGTGTCTCCAAGCAGTAAACATCCAGACGTGTCTTCATCTGTATTGCCACAATGTATTAAAATATATTTGAAATTTGGCACATCTTGAATCTCAATCATTCCCACATGTAGCTCTGGAAATCTAAAAGCATATTTGTCATTTAATCTTCCAACCTTTCGGAATCCCAGATCGTAGATCCCAACTGGAATGCAAGTCTCTCCATTTACTTTTACTTTTCTGGGTTCATCTTCCAGAGTGTAGCACAGAAATTTCGGTTCATTTGTTATGTCAAACAGAATCCCATTCGTTGAATCTGAGCTGTTATTGAATCTTAGTAATTTGAGTTCCATCATTTGAATTTTGAGTATATGAGAACGATATCAACATCACACTGATCATTGACACAGCTTGAATTTGAGACAATTCCATCGCCTTCCATTTCATAATCTTCATATGAGTCATCTCCACCCCAGCACAAATTTGTTTTACATATTGGACATATCATTCTTGTTTGTTTTGTTAAAATTATACATTTCTAAAATATAATCCTCATCATAAGATTCATTTCCTTCGGCGAATCTTAAACGAGTTGCTTCATCTTCTTGTGGCAATAGATTAATCCTTGCCCACTCATGTAGTTCATTGTTTGTCATGATTTCATTCTGTTGTATGTGGATGATGTATGTGATCCCATCTCCCTTTGTGATTTGTATCTGGTTCTGGAAGTTTGAGATCTTTCACTATCTGCTTCATTATGATTCTCTGATCATCTGACAGTGGTTCTGGTTCGATTTTCTTTGTCTCCTGATAGTTGTTCTCCATCATGATTGATCTTTCATCTTCATACTTCAAAAATGCCTCTCTTAATTCTGGCAGTTTGAGACGTTCAAACATATTGCCGAAATATCCAGCTTTGAATCTGTCCATCACCACTTTCCATTCCTCTAATTTATACGCTGGAAATTCATTCAATAAAACTGAAACAGCATGTTGAATCTCGTCTTGTGTTCTGAGAGTTTTATTCATCTCAAGATAGTCCAGCATGTCTTTTGTAATGGCATATAAGGCCGCAAAAGTTGTGATCTCATCGTATTTCATTGCTGTCCTCACATTCGTTCCCTGATGCCACGCATCAACTGGTTTAAGAGTTGCGAGTTTGTTCAAGATGATTAAGCAGCTTGTCTTTGTCGAATTTTTGTGGAGCTGTATTGTTTTTTCCTTTGTTGTTAATTGGAAAGATCCCTTGATATCCATTTGCTATTGAGTTTTGTATCATTTTAATTGCTGTACTCTCATCATCATTGCTTTCATCTTGCAATTTTTTGAGAGCCGTTTGTTCACCTACCTGAGTATACTTTTTGATCTTTCTATTTTTGCGATCTTCTTTCCACATATTCCAGAGATTTAAAAACTCATCACTATCATAAGGATATACTATCTGTGTTTCTATCTTGTCTCTATCTTTTGTCTCTATCTGGTATTGGTGACGTGGTTTCGCCACATCCATTTTGCGTTTCTTCACTTTGCATTTCGTGGTTTCACCAGATGCATTCTGTACTTTCTCAAATTGATAAAATTTCTGTACTACTTCAGAGACAGTGTACCACTTTGTTCGATCCCATCCAGCTCTGTTGTGAATAGCAGATATGACAGCTCCCTTCTTTTCCAAGCTCATCAAAATTCTTCTGATCTGATCCTTTGACCAGAAAGGAAAGATCTCACTGTAAGCTCTCGCACTGTTCCATGTCCAAGTATGTCCATCAATTAGATTGACATTATTGAGCTTATTTCTGAACACCCAAAACGCAAGGTGGTGAAGCATCACTGCCTCATCTACACCATACGTTTGAGCAGCTTCAGAGCTGAAACAAAGATCTCTGTTCAACTTACCTGATCCTTATGATATAATACCTCAGACATAAGTTCCTGAGCTGTTGTATCACATTGTCTCAGGATAGTATCTGAGTGCCTCAGCACTGGCATCGGGTTTTTATTCACCCAGTTGTTCACTGTGTTCGTTGAAACGTTCAGCGAGTTTGCCATGTTTGATTGAGATCCATACATCTTCACGATATATGACTTGAATCCGTTTGTGTTCTTTTTCATTAGTTTAAATTATCGCGTTCAAGTAATAAAATTCGTGCCAAGATAGCCATCTGTTCCAGATATTCATCATAGGTTTCAGCTTTACATTCTCCAATGATCATCACAGCTGTTTTGATGGCCCATGAATTTTCAATGTTTTTCTTCACCTCATCGTTTTTCGGTGCCCCATTTGATGTTCCATTGAATGCAGATGGATCATTCTTTGTGACCTTCAATACATCACCAAAATTTGTGGATCTTGTTACCTCATAGAACACCGTATCACCAAGTGCGTATGGTGGTTCAGCTGTCTTGGCATTACATTGTCCAACTTGCTCATCTTCAAACTGGATCTCGAAAGAGTACATTGTATCACCTCGCTTTGTTTCCCACGTTCCATTGCTTTGCAATGCTGTTATTTTTGAATTTTTCATTTTAGTTTATTTATTTTCTTTGATTGTGAATCCAGAATCATCGTGTCTGGATTTGAAATTGATTTTTTGTGTTTTACTCTTGGATAAAACTGAACCACGTACATGCGTCCAATAGTATTCATTGTCCTGATCTGAAGATCTTTCACAATAAAACTGTTTTGGATCATATCCTCCACATGCTATGAGCACGATCGCATGATATCTGCAATGTTTCTCACTGTTATAATCACCCCAATATGTAATCTCTGAAATATCATCAAATTTCTCTCTGTTATGTTTGAAATAAATGAAGGAGGGAGTATATCCCCATCCAACATATTGTCCATTCACAAGAGCTGTGATTGACTTGTTGTATTTGTGAGCAAGATCATACGCTGAAATCGTGTCAGTTGTTAGAACGTTTCCAAATACATCCAGAGACTGTCCTGAATTTACAACTTCACCAGTTAGGGCTGAAATATGATCACTCATTTCAGTATGTATTGATTGAGTAATTTCTTCAGCATCTCTGTTTTGCATTCGATGTCAAACAAAGTGGATTCAATCATGACCATTGGGTTGTCATATGGCATCCCTTTTGTCTCTCTTTCATATCCGATTGCATTCAAACGTGCTTGACATTCCATCCACTCAGCCTCATGTAAAGCCAGAAGGCCATCTTTTAAGCTGTCTTTATCAATTTGCCTTGTATTGCTATCACTTTTGTTCATCATGCTCTGTATTGCGCTCTAAATTGCTTTGAGCTGGTTCAACGTGCCAGTTAATGAGATACTGGATGAATTGTTGTGCGCTGTATTTCCTTGATTCTTCAAACGCTCCATCCGTTCTGATGCCTTCAATGTAGTCCTGAAGATAGAATGCAGCTGTTTCTGTGTTGATCTCTTTACTCATGATTCCTCAGTTGAAAATTCACAGTGCTCTAAGCAGTCAGGACATATTCCCATTTCTGTTTCTGTCGTTTCTGCTCCGCAACAATCGCTGTATGGATTATTCATGATCGAAAAGATTGAGAGCTGTATCTGGAGAGATTGTTTTCATATTACCTTCTTTCTTCAAACACCATTTGTGTCCAGAGTGCCAAGCAGTCAGAAGTTCCTCAGTTTCATCAAATGTCACTCCATACAATCTACATGTCTCATATGTGATTTCCAGACTGTCGATCAGATCCAGAACCACAGCACTTTGATTTGCCTCTGTTGTTGCCATGTCTGAAACTGTTTTGAATAGCAGACATGATCCATTCAACATACTGATCATCATCTTCCATCTGGTGTTCTTTCTTTTGAATTTCTTATCATCTCCCAGCTTTACAATGTTGGTAGTAAGAATTGATTCTGTTGCCTTAGAAAGTAATGAAACTTTCTCGTGTATTTCTGTGTTAAAATTTGTCATCTGTTTAGCTTATTTAATTTTGAGAGCTTTCTGCAAAGCTGCTCCGATTATTCCAAGAGATGTTGAGAGTTCAATCATCACTTCATTGATTTCTTGTGCTGTCTTGATTTGTGACTCTTTCTGATTGTCCTGAGCTCTGTTTGTGAGAGCTGTTGCGATCTCTGAGATCTTGCCAGTTTCATTCGTCATCTGGCTCAAAATTTCAGCCATAGTTACAACAGTTTTTTGGAGCTGTTTTGCCTCACTTTTCTTGATTCCCATGTTTTATGTTTTAGGGGTTTATATTAAAAATTCTTGTTTGTCCAGTCTTCATATTCCTTCTGCCTCTGAGTGTTCCTGATCGCTTGCCTGATTGCTTCGATTTCTTCAGTGTATCTGATCATCCTTTCCTCATTCGCTTCAATCCACATTTTTGTGTTGGAATCCTTGATACATTCTTTCTTTGCATCATCCAGTCTCTTGCCATTGTATTCAATAGAGTATTCTGTTTGATCCAGTAATCTATTCAATACCTCAAGTGTTTTCCTTATGTCCATTTTATATCTGTTTAGATTGTAAAGGTACAAATAATTTCACAATAAATTCATGTCACTCAATAATTCTTCGCCCCAGATATACACCAACATATTCACAGTTTTTTCTGCATTGTCATATATTGTTACTTCTCCAAAATTATCTTTCTCATATTCCTGACATGTCTGGATCGCTTCCCATTCGCTGATGTTATGATCTTTCAGCCATTCAGCTGCTTGGAAATATCCAATGATGTAATAATCCTCATTGAACAGATGATGATGCAGTTCTGCCATCTCTCTGCCATCATATCTCTGGATCTCTTCAATCCTTTCAGTGATGTATTCACTGAGCTCTTTTTTTACTGAATTTTTCATAGTTCTTCTATTTTATTTTGCAACTCGTCTATTAAACTCAAAATATTATTAACTTTTTTGCTGTCTCCGAAGACAAGGACATCACTATAAACTTCATCCAACTTTTTTATTAATTTATTCATTTTGCTTGATCTTGTGCTATTAGATTGAGTGTGTCCATCACACCCTTGAAATATTGTTTTGCTTCGTTGAATTTAGCTTGAAAGTGTAGCATCGTTCCATTCTCATGTCCTTCATCAATACATTCATTCATACGATTGCGATAATATACCATTTCTGTTTCTGCTTCTATTTTCATAGCAACCATTTTGTTTTTGAGATCTTGATTCATTTTGATTTGATTTTTTAGTTCCACTTTGATCCCCAAACTGATTCACTTGTTCTGGTTATTAGATTGATCCCTCCATTGCTCCAGAGAATAGTTACGCTTTCGCCAATTGTGAGATCCTTGATACGTTCTATTGTAAAGTCTGCACTGAATACAGAGTCAGATGTGAGTCCAGCTTTTAGTGAGTCGTAGATGAATGTTGATGGATTTGTAGTTAAGTACATGTTTTCAGTGTTTATGTTTGCGTTATTCATGCCTCAAAGATACAACATACTTTGTATACTTTCACAATGATCCTGTACTTAATTAGTATTACCTTCGATTTTAATTGAAAAAAAGTGGAAAACTTACGCATTGTCTAAGTTTTTATCTTCAAACCACTTTTAAATTATTTCTTAATTTTGAATTTTGTATTGTTATGGATCTCCACTTCTATATCCTGAAGATCTCCATGTCTTAACATTTGCAATTTTTGGAGCTCAAAATATAAAGTTTCCATTTTATGGAGATCAGAATATAAAGTTTCCATTTCTTCGTTGGTGAGCTGAGCACCTTCAGCATTCACTTCATCATCAATCATTTGCTCAATGTTCATGATCTGGATTGCAATATTTTTCATTTTGATTTGATTTTGATGTTTAAAAAATGGGGATCCCAAGTTTTTATTTACTCAGATCTATAATTTTTTGCTCTAAGTAATGCTTTAAATTTTCATTATTTTTTCCATCAAACATTGGACGATCTAACTTATTTTTTATCTTCTCAATTTCTTGTTCTAAACAATCAATTGTATTGTTTACTGACAATGCTTCACTAAACATCTTATCCCCATTCTCAAGCCACACATAATTGTCATGGAATCTTACCACCTTAGACTCCTTATATATTGGTGAATTAAAGATTGATGTTAAAGTGTAGTTTACTTCTGTACCGATTGCTAAATTTTTCATAATGTTTGTTTTTTTACGTGTTTAATTATACCCAAAGATACAACAAACATTTAATAAAACAATACTTTTATTACATTTTATTCAAAGTTTCTTTGATTTCTT
>TARA_R100001369_G_scaffold2152_1_pt1 | contig 12314 bp, 13 predicted proteins | sample TARA_R100001369 | Tara Oceans TARA_R100001369 (sample SAMEA2621528) | marine metagenome | biome: marine biome (ENVO:00000447); feature: surface water layer (ENVO:00002042); material: "saline water (ENVO:00002010), including plankton (ENVO:xxxxxxxx)" | depth 5 m | reverse complement strand
TCATAGAAGCTAGCATGTCATCCATAGCTAGAGACGTAGCTCTATCAACAAACATCATGTTTTCTTCAATGGCACCATTGGAATCAAAGGTTGCTAACATAGCATCAAACTCAGCTAAATCAGTAGCAGCATTAACACCAGTAACACCAGTAGTTTGGTGACCTCTTGTGGTAATAGCTTTGAACAAACCTTCTGTACCAGCGTTATTAACACCTAAATCAGCACCAGAAGACAAAGCGATAACAGAATCAGCATGAGCTAACTCACTCTCTAATAAAGCCATTTCTAAGTAATCAGTGAACCTTGATTTAGTATCACCAGAAGCTTTTAGGTACCATAAGTAACCATTTTGACCTTCTTCACCAGAAACTTCTACCCATCCAATTGCAGATGCATCAGAACCTGAAACCTCGTAGAAGTCTTTCAAGATGATGTGCTTATTTTGGTGAGATACAAATTTTGGAGTATTAGCCAAAGATCTACCGTCTTGCCCTTTCGAGAATTCAGAACCATAAACTAACACTCTGTAAATATCTGCAGTAGTTGCTGTACCTAAAGAATCTATATTGGCCTGTCCATAAGGTTGTAGAGTAATTCTATTGTTAGCAGTTCCAGTATCTACAGATGAAACGTAACACTTAAGTGTACCAGCGGCATTAGATAAAAGAATTGTATCACCTACTCTAACACCAGCTTCGTTGTTCGCAATTGCAGCACCATCTACATCTTTAGTAAGATTGATAATACCCGTGCTCACATACGTAGCTTGGTAAGATAGATGTAAACGCCCTTGTTCCGACCAAAGAACTCTGTCAGAGGAAGAAGCTTCTTCAGCACCTATTTGTGATAAAAATCCTGAGATTGTTCTGTTACCATAAATCTCAGCTTCCTTCTCCATTAAATCTGGAAGGTATTGTTGTGCCCACGACCCAGCAGCAGACGTAAAGTCCACGTAGTTCGATGATAGCGCTATTTTTCTTGGAGCCGCGTCTGGAGCGTTTCCACTTGTAATTGCCATAATTTTTTAATTTAAAGTTTAATTATTTCTTTTTTCTAATCTTGAATTTGAAATCATCTGAACCTTCACCTAGCACTCTAAACTTTGTACCACCTATGTTTGTTTCACCATGAGTGCCACGAGCCCCGACATTAATGTTCTTACCTTTAGCTACAGTATCTTTGATTGCATCTGCTTTTCCTTGCTCATAAAAATGTTGAGCAACAGCATCAGCATTCATTGCTGTAAATAAAGACTTGTGATAACCCTTAGCATCTTTCATCTTATTATCTTTACCCAAAAACTTTTGGACGAAGTTATTAAGATCGCTTTGAGTATTCTTAACGTCATCTACGTTTTTAACATTAAACCTGTACTTCTTTTCTCCGACGCTGTAGTCAAAACCTTTGAACTTGTCGTTGAATAGATTATCAGTCTTCTGTTGAAAAACTTGCTTGTTAGTCTCTGTTAGCTTGTTAGTCTCTTCAGATTCCTTATTGTAACGATCGAAGAAGTTAACTGCTTTCTGTTGCTCATCAGTGAGTTTACTTCCAGCTTTAATCTCTTCGTAATATTTAGACTTTTGCCCGTCTATATAGGCCTTCGCTTCAGCAACTTGCTCTTTCAAAGCGATTTTCTTTGATCTTATTGTTCTGTCATCATCTACGTCTTCATCGAAACCATATTTATCTTCCAATAAAAAGTTTCTCTCTTCAGCGGATAAATGAGATTTAGTTTTTCTATAATACTCATCGAGTATTTCAGAGTCATCTAATTTAGATGTGTCTCTATTTAAACTCACGTAGTCGTTTAAATCTCCACCAGTGTCTTCCATAAAGTCCACTAGTTTCTGGATATTCTCTGGTAAAGGTTTTCCAGTAGCTTGTGCTTCAGCTATTGCTTCTTCAACTTGCTCTTCTACTTCCTCAACCTCTTCATCAGTGATTTCCTGCAACACAGTATCTTCTACTTCTGCTACAACTTCTGTTTCAGGTTCTCCCGTAACTTCTTCAACTACTTTCTCAGTTTCAGTCTCTTCGACTTTCTCTTCTTTCTGAACTGGTGGTTTACTTAAATCTACCTTAAGTATACTATCGTCTCCAGCACTCTCAAACTTTGACTCGTCCACTTGTTCTACAACTTCTTCGGTTGTATCTACTTGATCTTCTGCCATAATAAAATATTATAAAATTAAAAAATAAGTGGGGCTAGTATTTACTTAACCCAGCTCCACCTCCAACTATATCATTACCTGATGATTCAAACTTTTTAAGTGTTTCACCCTGATTTTTTCTATCTACTAAATCTTTTTGATATTGAGCTTGCTTATCTACTCGACCATCTTTTCTGTCTTCCCTCATTGCTTCTTGCCTATCTTTCAACTCTCTTTCTCCAGATTGTAATCTAGAGTTTAACTCAAATTCTAACTGCATTAACTCTTTTTTAACTTGAGCTTCTTGTTGTAGGTATTGAATCTTCAATTGAGTTTTAGTCTGTTCCAGTTGAGCGTCAGATTGAGTTTTAGCTTGATTCTTTTGAACTTCGGCTTGAGCTGCTGATTGTTGCGCTTGTTGGTTAGCTTGAGACTGAGCTTGAATATTCTCTTGCTGCATCTTTTGATCTCGCTCAAGTTTCTTCTTTCTCTTAATCTTTAACAGTTGGTTTGCTAACTTAACATTCCTAACATCCCTAAGATCAATCGCGTCATCTAAATCTATTAACTGTTGAGACAATGCTATTTGAATATTATTCTCAAGCATTTGTTTCTCCTCCTCATCAGGCATTAACTCTATAAATATACCAAAATCATATAAGTGTAACTCACCCATCTCCTCCAAAGTAGCTACGTTATGTGCTCCTATAGATTGAATGAATGCTTCTTTAGTTGGGGAATATTCTATAATGTCTGAAATCCTTAGTGATAAAGCTTCCGCTGACTCTGAAGCTAATAACAACATAGACTGTAATATATGTCTAGTTGCTGTATTAGAATTAGCAGCTGCTAACTTCTGAATACCTACTAAAGCATTTTTATCCGGTGTTGACGCATCTCTAGCTTCATTGAGCCCAGTGACATCACGAATCATTTGCAAATAGTAGTTGTATGTTTGTATAAGACTCTGAATCTTATTACCACCACCACCGTTCTGTATTTGTTGGATAGGTACTTTACCAGGGTTTTGATCACCCTCTGAAGTAAAGCTTCTACCTATAACAGAACCTGTTTGGAAGAACATGTTTAAAGCTTCTTGTGGAGAATAGTTTGTACCATTCCCTAAGTCAATCTCGGCTAATCCATCAGCATCTAAATAGACACCATCTGGAACCATACGAGAAAGAACTTGTTGAAGTTTTAAATGGGTTAACTGAATCATATCAGCAAACCCAGTTATTCTACTAACTATAGACTCTATCTTACCGTTGTACATTCTAGGTGCAACGATACTGTAGTTCATTTTAACTTTGTCAAAATTGGATTTAGTTCTAAGCATGTTCTTAGCCATCTCCCATTTCAACAACTTATCTGTACCTAGTATTAATACACCCTCGTACAAGCATTCCATAACTCTCTCAAGCTTAGAATAGTTACCATCCATATCCATAGGTGGATTAAAAGTGTCATCTTTCTCGATAACTTTAGTAGCACCTGATCCTGTCTCTTTTACTTTGTAGGTGTTATTTTTGTGCGTTTTGTAATTAAAGTATAATACACTAATCTTATTCATATCTCCGTTGTGCCTAGTCATTGACTTGACAGAACCCTTAGAACCTTCTACTATATCATAAATCTCAGACTCAGATAAATTAGGGAACTCTTTCACTAGTTCATTAATTGGAATATCTTTAACTTCGCCAACATAATATATGTCCTCAAAATATGGAGACTCAGTGTATGAATAAACTAAATTAGCTGGATCAACATATTGTATTCTAGCTCCTTCACTCCAATCAAATGTAGTTTTAACAGCGCCAATACCTATAGTAGTTAAATCGTATAAAGATCTTCTTTTAATGAGGTCGAATTTACTACCTTCCATTAAGACATTTATAGCTTGCTCCTCAGCTAGTTCAACAGCTTGTTTGTAATTAAGTTGCATGTGAAGAGCTAACTCTTCTTCTGTGTCAGGTAAGGTTTCTTTTTGGTTCTCGTAAATATCCATCTCAAAACCTTCCTGGACCATATCGTTATACTCTTTAGACTTAATGTCTTTAAGCATTGACTCCATGTACTTAGTCCTCTTACTGATGCCATATGAATCTTGAGAAAAAGCCTTAACATCGTATGCTCTTTGAGCCATACCATTAACTACAATGTCAACAAACTTCGGTACGATAGGCACCGGTTTCCAATCTAGGTTTAAGTAGCTTAAGTCACCATTTATAGATAGTTCATTCTTATATTTCTGTACTGGTTGCTCCCCTCTAGCATACAACCTCAAGCTGTGAAAGTTGTTTATATTACCACTATACTTAGATGTAGCGCCAGAGAACCATTCGTGCTCAATAGCTCGAGCTACTTTCAGCCCGTATTCTTGGGTCATTTTCTCTAAATCACTAACTGCTTGTGAAGGGAAATTCCTTATCGCAGACTCTGCCATAACTTACTTTTTAATTATTGTTGAATTAAATCCGGTGTTAGTGTATTTCGATATACTTATACCTAATGGTTGTTTTTTAACTTCTGGGTTTGGTCGGTATAAATGCCTATTGCAAGCCATGATCGCTAGACCAGAGCTAATAGCAGCATCGTACTTTGTTCTTTTATTTATATCAAACTTACTCCAATCATTTAATGTTTCACTGAAATAAACAGTACCATAAGTACCATCTTCTAAGTGACCAACATGATCATTGATATACATTTCAATTGCAGCAGCATGTGCTTGCTTTATATCTTCACTAGAATTTGGCATTCCACCAACCTCTCTTTCTGTTACAGATAATTTATTCCAAACCTTATCAGGTCTATTCATACTAAAACCTCTATAACCTCTTCTACGTAAATAATACAATAGACGAGGTTTATTGTTCTCAGCGAGTATTGGCATCCCGTAGAATACAAGTGCCATTAGGATGTCTTCAAAGAAGATCTCAGCAGTCTGAGGCCTAGCAACATATTCTAAAAAGAATGTATTAGCTGGAGCATCTTCCATACTGAATTTCGTTAATCCATGTAGCGCTCCTTTAGAGCCTTTACCATCCACAGTACCACTAATGTCGTAGCTGTCACAGCCAAACGCACCAACGTGTTCGTTTCCAGGGTATTTAACTCCATTCTTTAGTATAACATTATTCTGCATTCCTCTACTAGGAACCCAACTTACTTTAAATCTACCATTAGGATCTGGGTTGAATGTTACTTGAGTATCTTTAACTCCATTCTCCCATTGGAAGTTACCAGTGGTTAATACTGAAGAGTTTCTATTCCCCTCATTATAATCTATTTGTTCGTATATCTTAACGAGGTTAAACAAACTATTCTTCGTCTCATCTCTAAATGCGTGCTCCTCTGTTCTAGGGAATTGTCTGTAGAATTCATTTAGTCCGTCTTGATCACCTCTTAAGCCATCAACTTCATTCTCCCAATAATCAACAACACCTATGTCTATTAGTTCACCATGAGGCCCGTACCTTTCATCGTCTGGTGTATCAAATACTGGAACTCCGTGCTGGTCAATAAATCCTTCATAGTTCCACTCCATTGGCACAAACAAAGAATATAAACCAGATTTAGTCTGTCCATTTCTATTTCGCTTTGTGACGTTAGAGTCTCCATACAGTTTCTTAAAGTTATTACCACCTTTATCTAACGAGTTGGAAGTTGAGCCCATCATACACTTACCAACTATTCTACCACCTAACCTTAAACAGGTTTTAGTAACTCTCCAGTTGTTTAAGATATTATCAGGCCTCTCCCATTTACCACTTTCATCGTGGACCAATAAGGAGAGCTTTTCACCATCGTAGCTATTGTCTCCGGTATTCTTCCAGTCAATAGTAGTGTCAAGACCCTCCATACTGTCTTCAACCTCGGTCTCCCTCATCTTTCTTCTAGTGAACTTCTTAGCTGGAACACGGTAAGCCAGCTCTGACTTAGGGCGATCCATACCATCTTGTATAGGCTTAAAGAAAAATGGATAATTAATACTTATAGGTACTATTTTATCTGTAAACATCTTCTTCGCATCACCACCACTTTTGGATAACACTCCAAATCTACTATCACTTGCTAGAGTAGCTAAATTAACGGTTTCAGCCGAACTCATAAAAGAAAAACCTGAACGTCTATTCTTTAAATAGCACATCCCGTAGCAACGTTGATCAGCTTTACAAGCCTCCCAGAATATAAAGAATAACCTATTAGCTTCTCTAAAATCAGGGGCTCCAACATCTATCTTACTCCACTGTAAGTACATATAGTAACTACCAGGAATCCAAGTTGGGATACCGTTATTTGTAAACCAAAAACCACTATCCCTTCTTTTAAACTCTTCGTCGATGTATTTATAATGTAGTTCTTTAAATTCTTTTGGGTAATCGTCCCAGTCGAATCTAGTCTTTATCTTACTAAAAGCTTCGTTAGGTTTAAACCTTCTCCACTTTTGTTCTTTACTATTTTTTGAACAACTAAATACTTCTTTAGGTACTTTAGGTAAAGCTATCTTTAACCCTTGTATCTCTATTACCTCACCAATCTCACCGGTCTTAGACACTACAACTACATCGCTGCCTTTGTCATAACCGTACTTCCACTTCTTGCCCTTGTTGAGTCTCTTAATGGTGGTAAGCTTAACTGGTTCTATTATCTTATATAGTGATTGCTCGTACATTACTTGCTCCTCCCTTCTGCGAATCCTTGGAACTTAGGTTTGTTTAGATCTTTTTTGGAACTCTCTAAATCATTTATAACCTGCTCCTCTTCTTCTATTCTATTAAGTATCTCAAAAGCATCGAATATAGCTAGCTTTTTTGTAGCAGCAGCATTCTTAAGCCTATCAGCAGATATATCGTCGTCTGAATCTACAATAGCTTCTTTAGCAACTTTGATTAGTTCTTCAACTGCTTTATGCCCAGCTTGGATTATACTCCTCTTCGTTTCCTTTATATTCATATTTAATAGTAATAAATTGGTTCATAACTCTGTATAATCTCTTACCACCAATTACAAACTCATATTTAGAAACTGGAGTGAATCCTACTAGATCACCTTGCTTGTGAGTGCCATCAGTGTACTTCACTATACCTATTAGAGGCTCTTCAGTATCTACATCGAAGTCTTCTGTGGATTTTAATGGTTGTACAAAACAATAACCGTCTGTAGCATTCCAATCATCAGAGTCTTTTGATTTATGTAAGAATATTTGATCATCACTTATTGTGTATTCATTCTCATTCATAAACGATCTACTGTTCTTCTCTATTCCCTTGACATTGTGCCATCTTCTAAAAACGTTGTGGTGAACTACAATTTTATCACCTTCCTTTATTTTAGATTCAGTAACTACAGGTGTTTTTAATACAACAGCATTCCTGTTTACATATTGATGATTAAAGATCTCAGTATTTAAAATGAGATCTTTATCACCAACCTTAACAGAGTTATTGTATCTTTCCCCGTCTGGAGATACTATGAAGTTGAATAAACTCCTCATTAGTATTCCAAGTCATATTCCACTGATATAGCCATGTTCTTATTAAAGTCCTTCCATGGAATAACTATATCCTTCTTTCGTATATAAATAGAGTACTTAGTCTCTTCCTCTAGTATATCACATATCGTATGACCACCATAGACATTTTGACCAACAGCGTAATGCATAGCATCATTCTTATAGTCTTTACCTATAGTGATCTTTCTAATTACGTGGCTTTCCATCCTCAGGGTAGTTAATCGAGCCATCTGATAAATCCACATCAAAAGTACCATACTCCTTACTAAACGTATTTTGAAGTTCTACTATCTTAGATTGAATCCCAACTTGTTGGTGTATCAACTCATGTTTTTGAGCTTCTAATGCTCCGACACGGAACTGAATAGCATTGTTGTCATTAACTACAGCTTGTAGTTCTTGTAACTGCTCATCAGTTATTTTTTCTGCTTTTGGCTTTAAATCAACCATTTCTTTTACTTTACCCATCTTAATTTAATTTAATTGTTACTTTTTTGTTTTTTCTAAAGACCTACCACCGAAGTAAGCCCCAATCACTGTTATTAATACTAGTTGCAATAAATCTGTCCACTTAGGTTCCACTACAAACTTAATAGTTCCAGCGTCAATGAATATCATTAATACCGTTGACACTACTAGAAATATAAGAACTAAAGGTCTAACATTCTTAGATAACCAAGAGTCGGACTTCATATCCGCTTCCCATCTATTGGAAACTTCCTTTTGCATTTCTTGCTCACGATTCAGAACAAGTTCTTTTATTTTACGAGCCGCTTCTAGTTTTTCTTCTTTAGTTGTGGTTAGACTATCTAGTACACCACCAACACCTTTAACTAACTCCGTAGCTCCTGCCGAAAATATCTTATTTAGTATACTCATCTGTCTTTATCTTTAATCATGTCGTCTATAGCTTTGTTCATTACCTTGTCTGTATATGACTTGTTACTATAGTAAGGATTTGTTATGGAAGTAGGTACATCTTCTTCACCTAGTAGTATTCTATATATTCTACTTATGAGATGATTACACTTAAACGATGTTTTGTAAACTGTGTACTTTATAGTAGTCCTATTCCTCTGTCTCCAAACCTCGACCCATCCTGCTTTTCTTAATCTCTCCCATCGGTGTTTATCCCAAGTGTAAGCGTATACTCCGTTGATGAAATCATCTCTAGTAAACCTAGTTAAGCAGTTTAAATATATCAAGAGCTCTAAGTCAGCATCTTTTATATCATTAGCTTTGCACGCCCATTTCCGAACCAGTCTATAGTACTTGAGGAAATGTGAATCTTTAAGATCTTGAGATGTTATACTCCTGTTCATTCTACAAGAACTACATCCCTAAGTTTGATAATTCGGTACATAACATCGTCATATGAGATGTCGTGACCTGCGTGCATATCATACATCACTGTGCTACCTTCATCAACTACCTCAGCTAGATTACCTACAGAGATAACCTTAGCTTTCTTGTATCTATTATCTACGTCAGTGTCATCAGTAAGTAGTAGACCACCTGAAGTAGTCTTCTGCTCCTTAATTCTTTCTACTACTATATAATCGTTAATTGCCTTCATTTACTCTTACATTTGAGATTACACAATCTGCTGATACAATAGTTAACGCTACACTTACAGCATTCTTAAGAGCAGTCTTAGTTACTAGTACAGGATCAATAATACCTGATTCTACCATATCAACAACTTCTCCAGTTATAACATCGATACCGTATCCTTCAAATAAGTCAGATGCAACCTCTATTCCTGCGTTGTTTAATATTGTCTGGTAAGGAGATTTTATAGCTTCTAATAAAGCCGTATATCCCACGTTAGTGGGAGAGATTTTTTGAGATGCATTAAGGAGGGCAATGCCACCCCCTGACACAATCCCTTCTTTCAAAGCAGCCTTGGTAGCGTAGATAGCATCTTCCACTCTATCTTTCTTTTCTTTAAGTTCAACCTTAGAATCAGCACCAACTTTAACAACACCTACACTACCCGATAAGGTGGCTAATCGTTGTTCTAGTTTCTTCTTGATAAAACCATTCTTCTCATCAGCTATCTTAGTTTGTACTTCTACTATTCTTTCTAATACAGCATCACTAGGTCCATCTAAAGTTATTGTAGTATTCCTATCATCTGTTACAGAGAATTCAACCTCACCTAAATGCTCAGGTGTTATAAGGTCTAGATCATCTCCTAACTCTTCATTGATAACTGTAGAACCTGTTAATATAGATAGATCCTCTATGGCATCCATTTTAGTAGGTCCGAACCCAGGTGGGTCAACGATGTTTACTTTTATATTACCTTTAACCTTATTCATTAGTAGTGCAGACTTAACTTGCTGCGATACTGGTGCTACAATAAGTAGTGAGCGGTTATTTTTAATAGCATGCTCTAATATCCCTTGAATCTTACGAATGTTAGGTATTTCAGAGGAAACTGTTAGCACGAGCGGGTTATCTAACTCACATATATGCTTCTCAGTGTTAGTAATGAAGTGAGGCGAGGTTAAACCACAGTCTATCTGCGCTCCGTCCACTACTTCTACGTATGTATCCTCAGTAGGACTCTCTTCTAGGAGAACTACACCGTGTTTACCTACTTTTTCGTAAGCTTCAGCAATAATATCCCCTAAAAATACGTCATTATTACAGGAAATACTAGAAACAGCTTTAAGCATATCACCATCCACTTCAACGGACGATGAATCTAAATACTTCACTACATCTGCTAAGCATGATGTAACCCCTTCTTTTATATCTCTGATCTTTGCACCCGCAGCGACGGCGGTGTGTATAGAATTAATCAAGGCTTCCACTAGAACAGTGGCGGTAGTTGTACCGTCTCCAGCCTCTCGTACTGTATTTCTGGCTGCTTCCTTAACTAGAGTTGCACCCATGTTCTCAACCGGATCAAATAAGACTACGCTTTCTGCAACGGTTACTCCGTCTTTTGTTATGACCGGTTTGCCTCTTCCATCTTCGTAAATAACGCATTTTCCCGATGCGCCTAATGTGGATTTCACGGCTTTAGCTAGTTTATTTACCCCAGCTATTATTTTATTCTCAGCTTCTTGGCCAAAGTCTAGTTGCTTGACCAATTCGCTTGGTAAATTGTACTCCATAATGTATTGAATTGAATTTAATTAAATTGCTTTGTTAAGCTTAAAATGTCTTAACTACTTTTGGTCCGTCAAGGAATTCCACTTTTTTACCAAAGTGTTCTACACTGCCATTGATAGCAGCTTCAGCCCCATCGAGTGTTTCTCTACGTGTGACATCAACCCATCTTTCTTCGTCACTTGGGTTGTTGACTTCTGTTTGGTAGTATCCATTTGCTAACTGGGTAATTCTCCAGTTCTTTTTATCCGCCAAATGTTTCCATTCAGCAAGTTTGTCTTCAGTTACCTGAGGTTTACCAGTATTTAGTGTGCTGGTTTTGTAGTAATAATAGGTCATGTGTTTGATTTTGGTTTGTATTAATTGTCATTCACTAGTAAGATCCATCTTTTTTCTTAGGCCCCTTAGTAGTCTTATTTTTATCTGATTTCATAACGCCTTTGCTGTCTTTTCTAGAATTATATGCCACAGCCTTCTTTTGGAATTCGCCGTATCCACCTTTAAATCCAGCTTTCTTCTCAGCACTCATACCATCCCAAGCGGATTTGTAAGTTTTACCAGTACCTCTTTTAGTTTTAACTTCTTTTTTAGCAACTGGCTTTTTAGCTTTAACAACTTCTTTTTTAGCAACTTCTTTTTTAACAACTGGTTTAGTAACTTTAGTTGGACTAATCTTCTCTGCTTTAGCTTCACTTCTAGCAGAAACCTTAACAGCCTTATTAGCTAATCTATCTGATCTATTAGCAGTTCTACCCTTGATAATGGAGTCGTCAGTTGACTCAGACTTAGCTTTATTTTTAGCGGCCCTAGCGTTTAACTTGTTAGCTTTTTCAGCCCCACGAGCAGTAACTCTAGCAGCACGATCTTCTTTTCTCTCAGTCTTCTTAACTACTTTAGATGCTTTACGTTCAACTGTCTTAGCTCTATTCTTAGCAGCAGCCATATTAGCCTTCTTCTCTAAGTTGGTATTTCCTTCAAAAGTATCTAACTTAGCTTGCTTCATTTGCTTGTTAGCTTGTCTAACTACCTTACGACTCGACCCTGTGTCATCACCAGCGTCGTAACCTTTTTGTTTGAATAATCCCATGTTTATATTTATCGTTGTTATTGTTTCTTATCTTCACACTTATAATCACATCGTTATAGAATTATTTACTACTGTGACAACAGCCTGTTACTAGTACCTTATATAGGCTAATGTCACACTACTGAAAAAATTTTATTATAAATTTTGGGGTTTTGCGTTCCCCCCTCCCCCTGGGCCCCCTCCCCTCTATATCAAAATCAATATATCAACCCCACCCCTACCCTCTCCTCTCCATATCATATATACCAATCTATATATACTCCTTATCTACCTAGCTAGTTATCTATCTACCTATCTATATATATAACTATCCATATACTCTACTATATTTAATACAAACTAAATACGACTATTAATAGATAATATATATGTAATCGAACGAACGACTACTACTTAAATATCAAATCAAATGACTAATTCAAATCAAATTACTACG
>TARA_R100001369_G_scaffold92579_1_pt1 | contig 12326 bp, 9 predicted proteins | sample TARA_R100001369 | Tara Oceans TARA_R100001369 (sample SAMEA2621528) | marine metagenome | biome: marine biome (ENVO:00000447); feature: surface water layer (ENVO:00002042); material: "saline water (ENVO:00002010), including plankton (ENVO:xxxxxxxx)" | depth 5 m | reverse complement strand
GTCCAACGGTTTTTCTATATCATGATAACAGATGGTATCCAATATCTGCTTTTGCTGATCCAAAGTAGCCAATTTAAATTCGGTTCCGAAATCGGTATTGCTCTTATGGTCCAACCACATTAGTCCCCCTTTAAGGGTCAACTGCAACTCAGGGATATCCTTGCCCATAAATTCTATGAATTCCGGCACCTCCGCCTCTATTGGCCCTCCATTGGGCTCCTTGGGAGGAAGTATTATGATGCTCAATACCGCTATGGTTTCCATTTCGTGTTCGGTAAAAAGCTGTTCTGCATTTAATTTTTCAATCAGCTCCAACTCCTCGGGGGTACGGCCAAAATAATGGGTGTTTTCGGCCGCAGCTACTGCTTCCTTTGCCGTATCGGGCCCATCGGTCTTACACCCATGAAAGGCCAAGGCAGAGGCACCCGCACCTAGAATTATTGTCTGTATACTCTTTCTTCTATCCATGGTCTAGATATTTTGCTGTTTTAATTGTTCAATAATATAATCACTGGCGCGCCAAGACAATGCCAAAATGGTCCAGGTACAGTTCTTATCCGCTTGGGAGGTAAAAGGTCCCGCATCTACAATAAATACATTGTCCACATCGTGCAACTGATTGAATTTATTGGTAACCGATGTTTTGGGATCATTGCCCATTCTAGTGGTTCCTACTTCGTGGATAATACGCCCTGGAGCTTCCAGCCCATAATCGCGATCTTTACCTGGCTTTTCCCCTAAAGGCTCTGCCCCTATATTGTGGAAAATCTCCTCAAAGGTGTCCTGCATATGCTTGGCCTGATTTTTCTCAAATTGAGACCATTTGTAATTAAACTTCAATACGGGAATACCGAACTGATCCACTGTAGTAGGGTCTATCTCACAATAATTCTCCTTACGGGCAATACCTTCGCCCCTTCCGGCAATACCTAGTACGGACCCATAATATTTTTTAACATCGTCCCGTAAGCTATCCCCATAACCTCCAACTTTGAGTCCAAAGAATTTATTAAACTCATTGGGGTTAAAACTAAAACCATATCCTGGCATCTTCATGCCACCACCTACTTCGATATGATAGCCCCTTGGAAAATCCAACTTGGAGTTATCACCCCACCAAGGAGAGTATACATGGTTACTACCTACTCCGTCTTCATTATACGATACCTTTCTGTTCATCAATGCCGGTACAAAAGCAGCCCTACTGGCACCAGTGGAATCGTGCAAGTATTTACCAACCAGGTCACTGCTATTTCCCAATCCGTTAGGATGTTGTTTACTTTTCGAATTCAATAGAATACGGGCAGAACTACAGGCGGAAGCCGCCAATACCACAACCTTGCCCCTTAATTTATACTCTTTTCTATCGTCCTTACTAATATACGATACCCCTGTTGCCTTGCCTTCTTCGTTGGTAGTCACTTCCCTTACCACACAATTGACATATAATTTAATACGCCCCCCGCTTTTTTGAGCAGGGAATATTAAACAACTTCCCGATGAGAAATCGGCATAGACCGAACAGGATCGTGAACATTGTCCGCAATAGAAACAAACACCACGTTCTGTATTAATTCTTTTGGTAAGCATGGAAAGCCTTCCAGGAATAGTAGGTATTCCTGCCTTTTTGGCCCCATTTATATAGAAAATCTCGTGTAATCTTGGTTTTGGTGGAGGCAGAAAAAAACCATCTGGATCATTTTCCAAGCCTTCATTGGTACCAAATACCCCTATTAGTTTATCTACCTTGTCATAATATGGCTTTACATCCTCATAGCCTATTGGCCAATCCTCACCATGACCGTCTCTAGTCTTCCCCTTAAAATCCTTTGGCCCAAAACGAAGGGAAATCCTCCCCCAGTGATTGGTACGCCCTCCCAACATATGTGATCGGAACCAATCGAATTCGGTACCAGGCTCACGGGTATATGGTTCCCCTTCAATTTCCCAACCGCCATAGGCAGCATCAAATTCCCCAAATGCCCGAGTAGTATTCGCTCCCCTTCTTGGAGATTCATAATTCCATTTTAACTGATTCATGGTTTTCGGATCTGCCGGGTCAAAAAATGGCCCAGCCTCGACCACTGCAACATTGAGTCCGGCATCGGCCAATTGCTTTGTGGCCATACCGCCACCCGCACCCGAACCAACGATTATTACATCATAAATTTCTGAGGATTCTTTTATCTGCATTTTGGAATGAATTAATTATAAACTTCAATATAATTTTAAAAACGAAATCAAATTAGAATTTTTTATCCAAACAACCTGAAAATTCATGTATTTTGATATAAAACCATCAATAATTGATAATATGTCATTATTAGGGCAACATCCTTGAAAGGGACAATAGAAAATACAGCTCCAATCCTTTGATTGAAACCTTAGTAACAAACAAAAGGCCTCCAAGCGGAGGCCTTTAAGGTCTATATCTACGAATGGAATCTTAATTATTTTAAACCTTCCAAATACCTTAAACTCTTTGGAACTTGGTCTACCACCCTGGAACATTCGTCCTCTATAAACATATACTTTATGCCCATTTTTTTGGCTTCGGCCACAACTCCGGCTATATCCACTTCTCCAGTGCCCAAAACCACATTCGTTTCCACATCTGCGTGGCCAGTATTATCTTTCTTGGTCCCTTTTTCCATATCCTTTAAATGCAATAAAATGAATTTGGAAGGGTACTTTCTAAGCAATTTAAGGGGATCCTCACCTCCGTGATGCACCCAATAAACATCCATTTCAAAATCGAAATACTTGGCATTCTCCGCCATATAATCAAATAAGGTCCCATCCTTATAGGGCCTGAATTCAAATCCATGGGTGTGATATGCCAATTTTAATCCATTATCCTTTAAAATCTTTCCAGCTCTATTGAATACCTCAACAGCCTTTTTGGTATCCACGATATCAAAATTGTTGCCATCGTGGGGGATCCACGCACACATCACATAGGTAGCACCGTAACTTTTGGCCTTCTTTACAACCTGCTCCGGTGCATTTGCCAAATCGTTGAATCCGGCACCTATACTAACAACTTTTAAATTATTTTTGGCAAGCAGCCCCTTAAACTCCTCCTCGGGCATTCCGTAGCTATCCCCTCCTTCCAGAACGGTAATACCCCAGTCATTTATCAATTTCAAGGTACTTGGAATATCTTCCTTAAACTGATTTCTTAGGCTGTACAATTGCAACCCCACCTCTTGGGCCGTTAAATTTGTAGTTCCGAAAAAAATCATGGTTATTAAAAATAACCCCAGGAGCTGTAATTTTTTCATATTTTATATAATTACCTATATTCCAAAAACAACCTACTAAGTTCTAGGTAAGCAAATTACCTTCGTCATCCCATTCTGCCATTTCGTTACGCTTACTTTGGTCCACACATTTGGCAAGCCATTCGGGATCATAGGATTTCCCATGCTTGGCCAAAACGTCTTCCGGCACCCCGTCCCAAACATTGGGGGAATTACCTTTATACCCCAAATCCTCAATACCTTCCTTGGAAGTATAGTATCCCGTAACGGTTAAATTGCGAATCAGGGAAAAGAATTGTTGCTCGTATGTTGGATTTTCTTTGTCCGGAAAGGCAATGGCATCCAAAATCTCTTTCTGCTGTGCCTCGGTGGCCGTTTTAAATTCCACTCCGTAGTCTTTATTGCTTTTGTGGTCCAACCACATTAAGCCACCTTGCAACGGTGTTTGATAAGCAGGGATATCCTTGGCCATGAATTCAATAAAATCGGGCACTCCGGCATCGGTAGCACTGCCATAGGTACCGTTAGCTGGCAAAATCAAGGCACATAAAACACCCAAAGTTGCCATTTCATGTTCATTAAAAAACTGTTCCGCATGGAGTTTTTTCAACAACTCCTTTTCCTCTGGGGTCCTCCCAAAATGTTTTTCTTCCTGTACCAGGGCTTCTGCAGCTCCAGCTTCCCCTTCTGTTCCGGGCTTACATCCATTTATTGCCAATCCACCTGCTACACCTCCAAGAATAATGGATTTTATACTTTTTCTTCTATCCATAATACTAGATATTTTGTTTTTTCAATTGCTCAACTATATAATCTGATGTTCTCCAGGCAAGGGCCAAGATGGTCCAAGTAGGGTTCTTATCCGCTTGGGAAACAAAGGGGCCCGCATCAACAATAAAAACATTGTCCACATCGTGCATTTGCTCCCATTTATTAACGACAGAAGTTCTAGGATTATCTCCCATCCTTGTGGTACCTACCTCGTGGATTATTTCTCCTGGATTAAGCAAACCATAATCCCTATCCTTTCCTGCCGGTTTGCCTATAACCTGTCCGCCCATGTTGTGGATTATTTCCGAAAAGGTTTCCTGCATGTGCTTGGCTTGCAGACGTTCGTGATCTGACCACTGGTAATTAAAGCGCAATACTGGAATACCAAATTCATCCACTTTTCCTGGGTCTATTTCACAATAGTTGCTTTCCATGGCAATAGATTCGCCACGACCTGCAAAACCGATCATTGCTCCGTAATATTTCTTTACATCCTCCCTAAGGACATTGCCATAGCCACCAACTTTTTCACCAAAGAACTCGTTCATGGCATTGGGGTTAAATCCGAAACCGTAGCTTGGCATCCCCATTCCACCCCATATTTCTATGTGATAACCTCTGGCGAAATCGAGCTTCTTATTGTCTAACCACCAAGGGGTATAAACATGCATCCCTCCTACACCATCTTCGTTGTATGTCTTTCTATTCATCAATTCAGGGACAAATCCGGTCATTCCTCCCCCTGTGGAGTCGTGCAGGTATTTCCCTACTACACCGCTACTATTTCCAAGTCCCGCCGGATGTTGCTTACTTTTGGAATTCAACAGGATTCTTGCAGTACTACAGGCCGATGCGGCAAGCACAACAATTTTTCCCTTTAATCCATATTCCTTTCTATCTTCCTTGTTGACATAAAGCACCCCTGTGGCCTTGCCTTCGTCATTGGTAGTCACCTCCCGCACCATGGCGTTCACAAAAAGATCTATTTGACCTCCATTCTTTTGCGCAGGGAAGATTAAACAACTCCCTGATGAGAAATCGGCATATATCTGACAAGACCTGCTACATTGCCCGCAATAAAAACAGACCCCGCGATCGTTGTTTATCTTTTTCGTAACCATGGACATCCTTGAAGGGATGACGGGAATATTGGATTTCCTTGCACCATCTATATAGTACAGTTCATGTAATCTCGGTTTTGGAGCAGGAAGGAAAAATCCATCAGGTTCGTTTTCCAAGCCTTCTTTTGACCCAAAAACACCAATTAACTTATCTACCTTGTCATAATAAGGTTTTACATCCTCATAGCCTATAGGCCAGTTTTCCCCAAGACCATCAATATCCTTGTGTTTAAAATCGCGCTGACTAAAACGCAGGGAAATGCGTCCCCAGTGATTTGTTCTACCCCCCAACATACGCGATCTGAACCAATTAAATCTTGATCCATTTTTTTGGGTATAAGGTTCCCCTTCAATTTCCCAACCACCATAGGCAGCATCATATTCCCCAAATGCCCTTGTGGTACTTGCGCCTCTACGGGGAGATTCATATGGCCATTTCAACTGTGTAATTTGTTCCGGATTCTTAGGATCAAAAAATGGACCCGCTTCTACTACGGCCACTTTTAACCCTGCCTCGGACAATACTTTTGTGGCCATACCACCACCGGCACCGGACCCAACTATGATGACATCATAAATAGTTGATGATTCTTTTATCTGCATACTATAGAGAATTAATTTTGAAGCTCAATATAAGTTTAAAACGATATTAAATTAAAATTTTTTATCCGAACAACCCGAAAATTCATGTAATTTGACACAAAACCATGGATAATTGATAAAATATTATAGGCAAGGACAGCTAACAAAAATATGAATTCAGGATTAATTTCCAGAACAGTGATATTGCGTCTACCCCTTATATAATGGAAATCCTATCCTTAAAAATTCTTCAATTGCTCCAAAGCTTCCTTAGCGGTAGCTACCGGGAGCTTACAGGTATGATCCTGACAAACATATATATAGGTTCCATCATCCGCATAACGCCCTTTGAACAAGGGCATATTACTATCCTTACTACTGCCCACAATTAAGGTATTGGGCAAATTTTGTTGTTGTAATTCAACTAACAACTGTTTGGCATCCGTGCCTACAACAGCAATTTCATAAAAGGGATACGCAGTTTTTAACAGGAGGGAATTCCATTTGGAATAATTATAGGCATTTTCCTCCAATACGGAAATCATGGAGGAAAGCATAGACCGTGCCTTTAGCGTAGCTTCCTTATCATAATCTATATGTCCCAAAAGAAACAGATTTTCTGCCATGACCGCATTGGGTGAAGGCAATACCCCATCATCGGTTTTAATTATTTGGGCAATTAATTCGTCATCAGAGTTAAAACTGTACATCCCAGAATTTTCATCCGCAAATTTGTCCTTGGCTATTTGATTCATTTTTTTGGCAAAGTCCAAATAGGAAACGGACATTGTTGTACTGTACAATTTTAAGGAAGCATTGGCCAAAAAGGAATAATCTTCCAAAAATCCATCGCTTTTTTTACTTCCTTTTTTGTAGGTATGGATCAACTGATCTTTGTCCAAACTATTTTTTTCAATAAATCGGAATATCTCCTCGGCTTTTTTCAAATAGGCCGTTTCCTGAAAAACATTGTAGGCATCCACAAATCCATTGATTAACAGGGCGTTCCAGGAAGTAATGATCTTGTCATCGGTATTGGGCCTAATTCTTTTGTTCCTTGCCGTCAAAATTTTCTTTTGCCAGCGTTCCTGATATTCTGCCCACTCCTCCCAAGAGATTTCGTTCTCCTTAATAAAATCTTCGTCACCGGTAGTCCTAAAAAGAACATAGGAATCATTTCCCAAATGTTGGAGCGTTTAATGTTATAGTATTTAGCAAAAGTTTCAAAATCGGATCCCAAAACCGACTTTAACTCCTCTTCTTTCCAAATGTAAAATTTACCTTCCTCGCCTTCACTATCTGCATCAATAGCTGCATAATAGCCCCCCTCTGGATTTTTCATCTCCCTATCCAAAAAGGCAATAGTCTCATCCACAACCTTCTTATACATAGGTTCCTTAAACACCTTATAGGCTTTGGAATAAAGGCTCAATAATTGAGCATTGTCATATAACATTTTCTCAAAATGCGGCACCTTCCATTCCGCATCGGTACTATACCTATAGAATCCGCCCGCTATATGATCATAAACACCTCCCCAAGCAATTCTATCCAAGGTGGTCTTAACAAAATCCTTAGCTTCATTATCCTCTGTTAAAACGGCATAATCCAACAAGAAATCCAGATTTACGGGAATCATAAATTTCTGTGACCCTTTATTTCCGCCCCATTTTAGGTCCCAGCTATCCTTCCATTTATCAACGCTATTTTTTAGGACCTCAGGAGTCAGCATCCCCAAGTCGGATACCGGCTGAATTATATTTACTTCCTGAATGCCTTTAGCTACCATATCGGCATATTCATTGGCCTTTTTGGGATCCTCCTTATATAGTTTGCTTACTTCTGACAAAACTTGGCTCCACTGTTCCTTGGTATGGTAAGTACCCCCATAAATGGGCTTGCCATTGGGCAGGGTAATTACGTTCAGAGGCCAACCTCCGTTCCCTTTAATAAGCTGCAAAGCAGTCATATATACGTGGTCCACATCGGGTCTTTCCTCCCTATCTACTTTAATATTTATGAAGTTTTCATTCATCAATTTGGCCACTTCCTCATCTTCAAAGGTCTCCTCTTCCATGACGTGGCACCAATGACATGAAGAATAACCAACACTTACCAATACAAGCTTGTCCTCTTTTTTGGCATCTTCCAAAGCACTTGAACTCCAAGGCCTCCAATTTACCGGATTATGGGCGTGCTGCAATAAATAAGGGCTAGTCTCATTTATAAGATCATTGGTATACTTATGGTCGCTTTTCTGACCTTTTATATCGGAGCAAGAAAATAGGATAATTGCCATCAATAAAAATAGATTATAAAAAGAAAGCCTAAGGCACATATTTCGGGTCATACAGTGCAAATATTGTTCAGTCTTGAAAAATACAACAATTGAATTCAATTATCCTAGATTTAATCAAAGTTCTACGCCCATTAAACTGTTAATTTTCAACCGGGACCTGCTTTTTCTGCGCCAAAAACCAATCGTATAGTTCATTGTTTTCATAGGCCCTGTCCCAAGCATTATGACCTACTCCCTTGTAAACGGTAAAATCCACATTGTATCCCATTTCCTTTAATTTGGCCACCATTTCAATGGATTCCGATATGGGGATCGACTTATCCTGGTCACCATGAAAGACCTTGATGGGCAAATTTTTATTTATCCAAGAGGCATAGGGCACAGGAGTCATTCCGCAAACCACCGCCAAAGCGGCAAATTTATCCGGATATTGCACGGCCATTTCCCAGGCCGCACCCCCACCCCTACTAAGACCGGTTAGGTATATTCTATTCTCGTCCACTTTATTAGTGGCAACGATACTATCCAAGAGTCGGTTAACGGCCCTGGTGTTCCACCACATTTTTTCTTCTGGATTCTGTGGTGCCAAGATGAGAAAAGGAAATTTCTTGCCTCCGGAAATAAGTTTTGGAGGACCATTTCGCTTCACGGATTTTAAATTGCCCCCGGATTCTCCCCCGCCATGTAAAAATAGTAACAGAGGAAACTTCTCCTCCGGATTTACCTCATAATTACCCGGGTAATATAGATAATACCTAAGGGTTTCCGAGGTTACAACCTCCATTTCGGAATTGATCAGTTCTGGCGAGGACTGGGAGGCGCAGCCTTCAAAGATAAATAGGCAACAAAATAATAATACTATAGTTTTCATTCGTTCTTTTAAATTGTTTGATGTAGGACTCCCCGTGTTTGTTTAAGGCAATATCCAGAAATTATCATTGTTATCAATCAGCATTCCAAATTGGTTGAAAATCCGCAAATTGATGCATTTTTCTTTAACTTACCTCCTGATTATACTTTTATTTAACATTCAGGATTATTCCCAAAACAAAAAACAGGATAATAGTTATAATTGTCTAAATGTATTTTCTTTTCGGGTTTTCGTTTTACTTTGGTACATTTATCCAGCAAACAAAAAATTTAGTATGAAGAAAGTCATCACTTTCGGGGAGATTCTCCTAAGGCTGTCGACCGAAAGACACCTTCGGTTTTCACAAGCCACCAATTTTAACGCTACCTACGGAGGTGGAGAGTTTAATGTAGCGGTATCCTTGGCCAATTATGGTTTTAATGCCGAATTCGTTACGCGTTTGCCAAAAAATGACATAGGGGAATGCGCCCTTCAGGAAATTAGAAAACATAACGTGGCCACCACCAACATACAGTTTGGGGGAGACCGTCTCGGAATTTATTTTTTGGAAACAGGTGCCGGAACTAGGGGGAGCAAGGTAGTCTATGATAGGGCCAATAGCGCCATTGCGGAAATAGAGCCGAATAGCATAGATTGGAAAGCAGTATTTAAGGATGCCGATTGGTTTCATTGGAGTGGGGTTACCCCCGCAATTTCCAGTAAGGCTGCAGCCGTATGTTTGGAGGCCGTCAAAGCTGCCCATAAAATGGGGATTACCATTTCATCGGATTTGAATTATCGTTCCAAATTATGGAAATACGGAAAAGAGCCAAAAGATATCATGCCTGAACTTTTAAAGTACAGCAATGTTATTTTAGGGGATTTGGACACGGCCTTTTTTATGACAGGGCAAGAACCACAGGACCCGGACTATCAGGATATGGACTCCTTACCTGAACTGTACGACCTACTTTACAAAGGCTCTCCAGACCTAAGTTATGTAGCTACAACATTGCGTTATTCCGTAAATGCCTCCCATCAAAAAATAGGCGGTATTTTATATGACGGAAAAAAAATACACTATGCAAAAATCAGGGAGGTAACCCCTGTTGTTGACCGGGTAGGAAGTGGTGATGCCTTTATGGGAGGCTTGATATATGGACTCTTACAGGATAAAATAGATAATCAAAAAACAATAGATTTTGCTGCGGCCGCATGCTGTATCAAGCATACGATTACGGGAGATTTCAACTTGGCCACACTTGAAGAAATTGAGCAATTGGCAGGAGGAAATTCCTCTGGAAAAGTAAGCAGGTAAAACATATAAACTTATGTCACAGTTTTCAAGAATTGAAGTAGCTGCATTAATGAAAGAAACGGGTCTTGTACCCTTGTTCTATCATCCAGATGTGGACTTAGGAAAAAAAATATTAAAAGCCTGCTATAATGGTGGTGCCCGATTAATAGAATTCACGGCACGCGGGGATTTCGCCCATGAAGTTTTTGCTGAACTAAATAAATTCGTCATTAAGGAATTGCCGGAAATGGCCGTAGGTGTAGGATCGGTAACCGATGCGGCGGCGGCATCCCTTTATATGCAAATGGGAGCCAATTTCATTGTAACCCCTTCCCTGCGCGAGGATATTGCCATTGCCTGTAACAGAAGAAAGGTATTATGGAGTCCGGGATGTGGTTCCCTTACGGAAATTAACAAAGCCGAAGAAATGGGCTGCGAAATTATAAAATTATTCCCTGGTTCCAATTTTGGACCAGACTTTGTAAAAGCTATTAAAGGACCACAACCATGGACCAGTGTTATGCCAACGGGCGGTGTAACCTTGGAAGAATCCAATTTAAAAGGATGGTTCAGTGCAGGGGTTACCTGTGTAGGTATGGGTTCCAACCTAATCAGTAAATCGGTAGTAGAAAATAAGGATTACAGTGGCCTGGAGCAATCGGTAAGGGAAACATTGGCCCTCATTAAAAGAATAAGGAGCTAAAACCACATATATCATTTGCCTATCTTTGGCTCATTAAAAAAGTAAAACCTCTTATTGTTGAAAATCAGAGGTTTTTTTGTAGTTCCAAATATCTTTTTCCCAGAAAAGGAAGGTTGGTTTATTTTATAGGGATCTTCTTATTCCCAATTCCAGCCCCCTTAACTCTGCAAGACCCCTAAGCCTTCCTATGGCAGAATATCCAGGGTTTGTTTTCTTCTTAAGGTCATCCAACATTTTATGACCGTGATCTGGCCGCATCGGCATCCTCAAATCCTTTCTTCCTGCAGCACTTCTTTTTTGTTGCTCTTCCACCAAAGCTTTTAGCACCCCGAACATGTCTACATCCCCGGCCAAATGATCGGCCTCGTGAAAATTACCCTTTTCATCGCGCTGCGTACTTCTCAAGTGCATAAAATGTATGCGATGCCCCAAGCGCTTCACCATGCCTACCAAATCATTATCGGCCCTAACCCCAAAAGACCCGGTACAAAAAGTGAGTCCGTTGTTGGGACTATCCACTGCATTATAAAGATCCAGTATGTCCTGCTCTGTACTTACTACCCTTGGCAATCCTAAAATTGGATATGGAGGATCATCTGGATGTATGCACATACGCACCCCTGCCTTTTCGGCTATAGGAATTATACTTTGCAAAAAGGAGAACAGATGATGTTTAAGTTCCTTGGCTCCAATATGGTCATAGGTTGCCAAAATCTGATTGAACTCCTTTAAACTATAGCCCTCTTCCGCCCCAGGCAGTCCAGCTATAATATTCTTTACCAATTTCTTTTGATCCTTCTCCGAAGTTTTGTCCAAATATTCCTTGGCCGCTTTCTGCTCTTCCCCGGTATACGATTTTTCAGCCCCCGGACGTTTCAACAAAAAGAGTTCAAAGGCAGCAAAGGCATCCTTTTCAAACCTCAGCGCGGTAGACCCATCCTCCAACTCGTAATCCAAGTTGGTACGCGTCCAATCCAATACCGGCATAAAGTTATAACAGATGGTATCAATCCCACAGGATCCTAAATTGGTGATGGTGGTCTTATAGTTTTCCACATACTTTTGGAAATTGCCTTGTTGTGTCTTAATACTTTCATGAATGGGAACACTTTCTACCACGGACCAGGTAAGGCCCACCGCCTCGATCTCCGCCTTTCTCTTTTTAACTTCCTCAACAGGCCAAACTTCCCCATTGGGAATATGATGTAGGGCAGTAACCACACCGGTAGCTCCGGCCTGTTTAATATCCATCAAAGAAACAGGATCTTTGGGTCCGTACCATCTCCAAGTATTTTCTAAAGTCAAACTCATTAATATTATTTTTAAAAATAAAACATTACTTTATTGGCGGCATTGCGACAATCTTTTTTAAACACAGGTCTTTTAAGTAAATAATTTACCAAGATATTAATTTTAAAAGTATTGCACTGACCATTTTGT
>TARA_R100001369_G_scaffold92926_1_pt1 | contig 12368 bp, 11 predicted proteins | sample TARA_R100001369 | Tara Oceans TARA_R100001369 (sample SAMEA2621528) | marine metagenome | biome: marine biome (ENVO:00000447); feature: surface water layer (ENVO:00002042); material: "saline water (ENVO:00002010), including plankton (ENVO:xxxxxxxx)" | depth 5 m | reverse complement strand
GCCTCACGCCTGCCGAGATCGGTGAGATCGCCACCCATCTGGCTTTCTATGCTGGCTGGCCCTATGCCATCGCCGCTGTCTACGAGATGCACGAGGTCTTTCAGAATCAAGGCGTTGAGATGCCAGTAGATGCCGATGGCACACCGCTGGAACTTAACTCGGAGGCCGAAACCGAGCGACAGCGTGAAATGTCGGAAGGCATCACTGCGACAGTGCCGCAGCTCGCGGACGCGACCAATGAGGTACTGTTCGACGGTTTATGGCGTCGGCCTACGCTCAGTACCCGAGACCGTAGCTTGGTGACTATCGCGTCCCTAGCCGCTACCGGTAAGGCCGAACAACTCCCCGCCTACCTCAATCGAGCACTGGATAATGGGCTAACACCAGCTGAGGCGAAGGAAGCAATTCACCACCTAGCCTACTATTCAGGATGGCCAAACGCGGTATCCGCAGTCCCGGTGCTTGAAAAAGTCTTGTCGGCGCGTGAGACAGCCGAGACGTCAGCCAACATTACGGTTGTGCCCAGCACGAATGCAGAAACCACGACAGGCGGTGAGGATAATTTCACGGGAGTAGCTGAGGTTAGCCAACGCTTTTCTGCCCCCCAACCCGCCCGCCTCGGGGGAGGCGTAGTGAGCTTTGAGGCGAGCGCACGAACGGCTTGGCACACCCACCCTCTCGGTCAAACGCTTTATATCACCGACGGATGCGGCTGGGTGCAAAGTGAAGGCGAAACGGTCCAAGAGGTTAAGCCCGGCGACATCGTTGTCATACCACCGAATACACCTCACTGGCATGGTGCTTCCGCATCTGACGCCATGACTCACCTTGCTATATCAGAAGCGCAGGATGGCAGCTCTGTAACGTGGATGGAACTCGTCACTGACGAAGAGTATTCACAAGGAGAGAGCGCTGAGAGTAAGTGCAACGTCTAAACAGGTGATCGGATTGACTCAGTCGTAGCTCGAATAAACCCATCAAAGACTCCTCCATCAAGCGCTGGGGGAGTTATAAAGTTAACAACGTTAAGGAGTCAGCTTGTATGAAATCGAGATGGACAACGCCATTGTCTGCTGCCTTTATTGTCAGTGCTTTGAGTTCACCGTTTAGCCTCGCGGCCGAACCTGATACTCAAGAACCGCTGGTGATCCAGGAGCAAGGTAGCTTCACCGTGGGCGGCTCCATAACTACGGAGCCAGGAGAGTTTGACCCGCTGAACCCTACTCAGCCTGATGGTCAAACCTTTCGAGGAGACCACCTTTATACGTTTTACCAGATTCCAGACGAAGCTCGGCAACTGCCTATCGTTATGTGGCACGGCTTTGGGCAATTCTCCAAGACGTGGGAGTCCACCCCGGATGGGCGTGAAGGCTTCCAAAACATCTTTCTTCGTCGCCAATACCCTGTTTATGTAATTGACCAACCGCGTCGTGGTAATGCTGGTCGCAGCACGGTCGGTACCGAAATCGAACCCACCCCTGATGAGCAGTTTTGGTTTGGGCAGTTTCGCGTGGGCGTCTGGCCAGATTATTTCGAAGGCGTACAGTTCCCGACCGATGAGGAGACGCTCAATCAGTACTTCCGCTCTATGACACCAGATACTGGCCCATTCGATATCGACATCATGTCCGATGCCGTCTCTGCCCTGTTTGACGAGATTGGCCAAGGCATCCTGTTTACACATTCTCACAGTGGTGGCATGGGGTGGTCTGCAGCCATCAAGAATGAGGATATCGAAGCTATCGTTGCCTTTGAGCCAGGCAGTAACTTCGTCTTCCCAGAAGGCGAAGTACCTGCTCCTAAAGAAAGCTCCTTCGATACGCTGGAAGGGGTAGGGATTCCAATGGAAGATTTCGAAAAACTAACCGAGCTCCCCATTATCATCTTTTATGGCGACAATATTCCTGCAGAGCCCACCGATATTCCCACCCAAGACGCTTGGCGGGTAAGACTAGAAATGGCGCGCGAATGGAGAGATGCCGTCAACGAACATGGCGGCGATGTCACGCTGGTTCACCTGCCTGAGATTGGCATTGAGGGTAACACCCACTTCCCCTTCTCGGACTTGAACAACATCGAAATTGCCGATCAGGTTTCTGAGTTTCTGGCCGAGAAAGGATTAGATTAACGCTTTCTTCCGACTTTAATCATCAGCATCAACACTGCAATAGGACAAGGATGTCCTAACCCCGCTACAGCCTGTAATCGCCAGCAAAGCTGCTCAAAAATTCATGAATTTACCTCATCGGTTCATGCTGGATATCGGGCTTAATCTCATCAGTCAACTCCCTTACGCTGCTGTTAAAAGTACGCTCATCACTATTAGCGCGCTTTAGGTACCGTTTGTTTAATCTTTCAGGAGCACTATATGAAACACACTGTATTAAAGGCTGCCGTTATGGCAGCAATGACCAGCATTTCAGTGAGTGGAGCTTGGGCAGCGGATTACCAAAACAATCCATTTACCTTGACTTATGAAGGCGCAATTACTGAAAACGTAAATGGCGAGGTCAATATTCACCCGGTCAGCTATGAACTCAATGGGGTAGATATTGCAGCTAACGTCTACACACCCGCTGGTTATGATCCAGAACAGAGCTATCCAACGGTAGTAGTGGCACACCCGAATGGCGGGATAAAAGAACAAGTGGCAGGTTTGTATGCACAACGCCTAGCGGAACAGGGCTACATCACCATTGCCGCGGACGCGGCCTATCAGGGTGAGAGTGGTGGCGAGCCGCGCAATGTGGACACGCCCACAAACCGCATTGAAGACATCCATGGCATGGCGGATTTCATCACTCAATATCCGGGCGCCAATGAGCAAAGCTTAGCCTTACTCGGCATCTGTGGCGGTGGTGGATATTCATTGGCAGCCGCCAAAACGGATAAACGCTTCCAGTCAGTTGCAACGCTCAGTATGTTCAACTCGGGCCGCGTTCGTCGCAATGGCTATGTGGATTCGCAAATGGACACGATCCAAGAGCGACTGCAGGAGGCTTCGGAAGCTCGCGACCAGCAAGCGGCTGGCGGAGAAGTGCTGTATGCAGCTGAAGGTTTCACTGAACTGACTGACGAACAGATTGCAGAGCTTCCCTTTGAGCTCTATAGCCAGGGGGCTATCTATTACGGTAGAACCCATGCACATCCGAACTCGACTGCCCGATACACTCAGAGCAGTTTGCTAGATTTGATGCGCTGGGACGCTACTGACCAGATCGAATTGATCGACCAGCCGCTCTTAATGATCGCCGGTAGCGAGGCCGAAACCCTCTACATGACCGAGGATGCATTCAGCATGGCCACCGGCACAGAGGATAAGGAATTGTTCCTAGTTGATGGTGCGACACATATCGAAACCTACTGGGTTCCCGAATATGTCGATAGCGCCGTCGATGAACTGACTGAATTCTATGCCCGAACATTGTAATAGAGAATTGCATCACGGTCGGGCTGCTATCTGTGGCCCGACTCGCTCATATGGCCAATGAAGGTGTTGCAGTCATCACATCGAAACCGGCTTAAAGGAACCAGTGATACCCAAGTGTAGGCGAACATTAACTTCCTGACTTCATCCCTTATTGAGTACTGAAATGAAGAAGTATGCCCCCTATTTTGCCTTGTTTGCTTCAATTCTCTATTTACCCAGCGGGCAACTGCAGGCCGAGGAAAACCGTGTCCAGTTTCCTGATCTTGATGAGTTGGTGCACTACACAACCGTAAGGCGTGGCGATGTGATGGAACATATCATGACCACCCCCGAAGCCATGGAAGCCGTAGAGGAAGGACGTTCCATACCCTACGGAACGCATTTTGTGCTCGTTGACCATCGAGATGGCGAACTCTATCGCTACTTTGTCATGGAGAAAGGCGAAGGCTTTGGTGATGACTACGATACGTCACGTAGAACCGACGACTGGCAGTTTCAATGGTTTTGGCCAGATAGATCAATTAATACCGATGAAAATACAGCCCGCTGCCAATCTTGCCACCGTCGACAGGCGTCGAGTGATTACCTGTTTACTGGCTATCGGATACCCCGATTTGATGGTTCACCTGTCGAGTAATGTTAGGAGCACCACGTGAGTTCAATTTTTTTGATGAGGCTGATATTTGACCTCACTGCGGCAGGTCTGCTGCTGTTTGGCTTTTCTTATTGGTGGCTTGGTAATCTTGCCCATGAAGTAGCTGGGACTGCACTGTTTCTTCTCCTTATTATTCATAACCTTTTTAATCGGCGTTGGTATCGCACGATCCCAAACGCACGACGTGAACCGCGCGTGCTGTTCAACACCGTTGTAACGTTCATACTGATGGTTGTGATGTTGGCACTGATCGTCACCAGCGTGCTGATTTCTAATGCTTTATCTAGCGTTATGTCAGCTTATGGCGGCTTTACGGTGATGCAGATTCACACCATGGCAGCTTATTGGGCACTCGTCATCGTGGCCATTCATCTAGGGTTACGCTGGCCATTGCTTATGGGACTTGCTCGTAACGCTTTGGGCCTACATCGCACTAACATCGCGCGGACTGTTGTACTGCGATTAATCGCTATAACGATTGCGGCCCATGGTGTGTGGAGTTCGTTTGAGCTGGGGCTTGGAAGTAAATTATCCATGCAAATGACACTCGACTGGTGGAACTTCGAAGAATCAGTGGCAGGCTTTTTCATTCACTGCATAGCGATCGCCGGACTCTTCATGCTCTTGTCCTATTACACGTCACAAGGGTTGCAGTGGCGTAAACGCAAGGCAGGTAGGTCAATCCCCCATTTTTAGAGACACATTCAGAGGCTATTACGCGTTTTACCCCGCTGAACGCGTAATACATCAGCCATCACAGCAAGGGCTATTTCGGCCGGTGTTTTGCTACCTAACGACAGGCCTATGGGCATATGAAGACGCGCTATTTCAGCTTCGCTGAGCCCACCTGAACGACGAAGCCGCTCAGCCCTTGCGTGGGAAGTTCGTTGTGACCCCATGACACCGATGTAAAAAGCAGGAGTGCGCACGGCTTCAATCATGGCTAGGTCATCAATTCGAGGGTCATGCGTCAGTGCGACAATGGCGGTAGCGGCATGACAAGCGCCCGATGCAATGAATATAGAAGGTAGTTGAGCACGCACTTCCACACCTGGCACCTCAAAACCAGCCAGCGCCTCCTTCCGTGGATCGCAGATAATCACTTCATACCCCAACCCCAGAGCGAATTGAGCGCAGACCTCGGAGACAGGAGATATCCCCGCAATAATTAAACGGGTAGCTGGCGTTAAGCGGATGTGCGCCACATTGGTATTCGCGTCCCAGGTCACTCGCGGCCCAATGCCATCATCAACAACGAAGCTTCTCGTATTGCTGTTAAGTTCAATACACCGCGCCAATGCTTTTTTGCCTAGCAAGGTGTCACGGAATACTTCAAGGTGAGCTAAAGCATCTTGCTCAGGTGGCAGTCGTTCAATAAGAACATCGAGAATACCCCCACAAGGAAGGACAACGCCTGCGCCTTCAACACCGCCCTCACCATAGCGAAGAGTGGTCATTGGTGTGTCAAACTCACCCGCGGCCAGCCGTTCAAGAAAGTCCTCCTCAACACACCCACCTGACAGCGACCCAACAGACTGCCCCTCGCTACTGACAACGAATAAAGCGCCCGGTGGACGTGGCGAGGAGCCATAGGTTGCCATCACCGTGCATAGCCACACGGTGGCACCGTCACGTGCCCAAGCAAGCGCCTGCTCGATAACCTTTAGATCAAGATGCTGCATTTTCACCTCGCATCAACTGGCTAAAAGGGAAGGCAGCCAATGCATCAAAACCTAGAAGCCATCGTGTTAAACGTCATTTAATTAAACAGCTGATTAACTCAATGCTCTCGTTGCTGCGTTTGATGCTAGCACGATCATGAATAGCGCCACCAATAGGGCTATGAACACCATGATGCTGCCTCCCAAAACAGCCACTGAGATTTGATGGCTGAGCAGAGTGATTCCCGTTAAAGGTGCATTGCTGGCATGGGCAAAAAAAGCGATCAAGATACCAAGCCCCAGTGTTCCACCCATTTGGTGGGCCACGTTGACCATGCCTGAAGCTGCACCTTGATCGTCAGAATGGACTTGGCTAACACCGGCGACGGTCAGCGGGCCCAGTGCTGAGCCGTTTCCGAGTCCAATCAATAACATGGGCAACGCTATTCCAGACCAATAACTGGCATTCTCATCGGCTAGCGAAAGCCAAAACATACCCACAGCGAGTAGCGCTAAAGAAAGGCATAACACGCCACCGTTGCCAAAACGGCGCGTTAATATAGGCACCGAAAGTGCAGCGACAAAGGTCGGTATGGTCATAGGTAAGAAGCCAATACCCGCTTGCAATGGCGAGAAGCCCAACACGAGCTGCATAAACTGAGTGGAAAAAAAGAAAAAACTTACCATCGCCCCAAGAAACAGTAGACGCCCTAAATAGGCACCGACCCTTTCGCGACTGGCGAAGAGCCTTAAGGGTAGCATTGGCTGAGCTACGCGCTGTTCAGTAACAATAAAAAGTGCAAGCAACCCAATCGAGATGGCTAACACTCCCAAGGTGCTCATTGCCAACCAGCCCACCTCAGTGGAGTGAACAATGGCATAAACCAATGCCCCCATACCGAGGGTAGAGCTGACTGCACCTACCACGTCAAAAGCCCCTTTTTGTCGTGAGGTCTCGCTCAATACGCGCATTGCCATGGTAATCAGAGACAAGCCAATGGGAACATTCATAAAAAACCCCACTCGCCAAGAGAGCTGATCAGCAAATACTCCCCCTAGCACCAGCCCCAAGCTAGCACCGCCTCCCGCTACCATCGAATAATATGCCAATGCCCTCGTCCGCTCAGGCCCTTCGGGAAAGGTCGTTGAGATAAGCGCTAATACTGAAGGGGCTAAAATAGCTGCGCCTATTCCTTGTATCCCCCGCGCGATCACTAGCCAGTAAGGCGTTTGTGCCAAACCTATCGAAAGCGATGACAAGGTAAATATCCATAGTCCTACTAACAGCATTCGCTTACGGCCCAAAAGGTCGCCCGCGCGAGCGGCTAATAATAAAAAACCACCAAAAAAAAGTGTGTAGATATTTTGAACCCACGACAGACCCACTGGAGTAAAGCCGAGATCATCACGTATCTCAGGCAATCCCGTTACGACAATGGAGATGTCGAGAACAATCATTAAATAACTGATCAACACCACACCCAACACTGCGCTGGGGTGACCATTAATTAAGCGGCCGTCAGCCGACTCACTTGACGACATTATTCACTCCTTAAACCAAGGCATCTATTCTTAACCTGCAATTAGCGGGCATGGCTCATAATATTCAGGTGTCCTGAATAGGGTGAGGCAGCGATGGCGATACAGCGCATGCTGGAGCGTTGTGCTATGGCCTACCCATCAGCTCCGTAACAGCTAGTAGCGGTGCAAAAAGTAGTGATAAGACTTTAGCAAAAGGCAATTTTTATGATTAGATAGCAAAATATGGATGAGCTAATGAAGGAAATTCATCAATGTCGCGCGATAATTTCAATGATTTACACGCATTTCTCATGGTCGCCAAAAAGGGCAGCTTCACGCGGGCCGCTGCAGAGCTAGGTGTATCACAATCGGCTCTTAGTCATGCCATGCGCGGTTTAGAAGCAAGGCTGGGCATCCGCTTGTTAATGCGTACCACAAGAAGCGTCTCACCTACCAACGCAGGTGAACGGTTAATTCGCACCATAGGTCCTTGCTTTGAAGACATTCAGTCAGAGCTAACCGCCCTCAACGAACTACGTGACAAGCCAGCAGGTACTATCAGGCTTTCAAGTAGCAGCCACGCTGCCGATTATATTTTAATACCTAAGCTACAACCGTTTTTAAAGGAGTACCCAGATATTCAAGTTGAGATCAATGTAGATAATGGATTAACGGATATTGTCTCTGAACGGTTTGATGCAGGTGTCCGGCTTGGCGAACGCGTCGCGAAAGATATGATAGCTACTCGTATAGGCCCTAATATGCGGATGGTTGTTGTAGCAGCACCAGATTATTTTGAGCATTATTCACAGCCAAAAGACCCCCATGAGTTGACTGAACATAATTGTATTAATTTCCGGTTTCCAACCCACGGTGGTTTATATATGTGGGAATTTGAGAAGAAAGGCCATGCAATGAACGTATCGACAGAGGGACAACTTATCGTCAACAATACACAACAACAAATAAATGCCACGTTAGCGGGCGTAGGGTTAGGTTTCGTCCCAGAAGATATGGTGGAGGAATACATTAAATCTGGGCAGCTAATTCAAGTGTTAGATGATTGGTGCCCTTCCTTCCCTGGATTTCATCTCTATTATCCAAATCGACGTCAACCATCGCCCGCTTTTTCACTGCTATTGGAGGCATTACGCTCATCTTCATAGGCGCGGCAATACTATTGATGAGTTAAATTCATAGCCACATCCCAATTTATACCTCTAATGCTTATTACGGCATGGCATTATGGTGATGCTATCTGATACATATTTTTAAAAATCAATCGCGTATCGGTCTAAAATCGCTACTCACTTGAAGGGGTATGTAGTTGAAATCTCGTTGGGAAAAAATTCTAGGTGTTCTATTACTTCTGGTTTTAACAATTGGCGTAGCTGGGTATGCTTACCTTCAATCTCCAAAATTTGGTGCGCCGCCCGATCAAGAGAGCTTAGCGCTTTTTCAACAATCTCCAAATTATTCAGACGGGATTTTTCATAACCTAGAGCCAATCCCTGAGATCACAACGGAATCAGACTCCGATCGCGGCTGGTTAGACTTTTTCTTTACTGGAGATAGCGGAAGAGCGCCCTCACAGGCGTTACCTACGGTAAAGACAAACTTACATGAATTAGAACAAAGCGAAGACATCATTGTTTGGTTAGGGCACTCCTCATTTTATGTACAAGTGGCGGGGCAACGTATTTTAATCGACCCAGTCCTTAGTCAAAATGCCTCACCTATCCCCTTCACCATCCAAGCATTTGAAGGGACGAGCATCTATACAGTAGAAGATATCCCTGATATCGATTATGTCTTAATTTCCCATGATCACTGGGATCATTTGGATTATCCCACGGTGATGGCGTTACAAGATCAAATCGATAACGTTATCGTAGGGCTGGGTGTGGGTTCACACTTTCGAAGCTGGGGATTTAATAATGATCAGATTATTGAAACCGATTGGAACACTCAAATAAGACTGGATGACGAACTAGTTATCCATGTACTTCCCGCACGTCATTATTCAGGCCGCCTGTTTCAACGTAATCAGACGCTTTGGGTATCTTTTGGCATTCAATCACCACAAAGGCAACTGTATTTCAGTGGTGATAGCGGCTATGGAAGCCACTTTCAAGTTATAGCCAATACGTTAGGCGCAGTAGATGTAGCCATGCTTGATTCAGGCCAATACGATGAACAATGGCGTTTTACGCACATGATGCCTGAAGATGCCGCTCAAGCGGGCCGCGACCTAAGGGCGACGGGGGTTATACCGGCTCATGTAGGAAGGTTTTCGCTCGCCTTTCACGATTGGGACGACCCATTTAACCAGTTGGCAGGTCTTGAGCAAGATAAACCGTTCGGGCTGTTAACTCCACGTATTGGTGAAGTTATTGAGCTAGATTCTTTGTCAGAGCTTGATTTCACCCAATGGTGGGATATCGACGGCACTTCAGATGACTAAGAATAATTGGCTATTAAACCGTCTATTTAATGGATAATACCCTATGATTTATTTTCGTTTTACCTTATTGATGGCTACCTTATCAGCCTCTTCCACTCTATACGCGCAAGAACAGGAGAGTGAGAGTGACCTTCAAAGCGACGATGCGAATTTAATTGTCTATTTAACACGAACCAACAATACGAAAGCCGTCGCCTCTATGATTCATGAAGCAGTGGGCGGAGAACTTATTGAGCTAGCATTAGAATCGCCCTACCCTGAAGATTATGACGCTATCGTATCTCAAGTAGACGAAGAGAATGAAACGGGGTACCTTCCTCCTCTTGAGACAACCATCGATAACATAGAGCAATACGATACCATTTTTATTGGCTTTCCTACCTGGGACATGACACTACCTCCGCCAATGAAAAGCTTCTTGAGTGAATATGATTTAAGCGGGAAAACCGTTATCCCTTTTAATACTAATGGTGGTTACGGTTTAGGCAGCACATTGGAGGTTATTGAAGAATTGTGTGCTGGATGCCAGTTATTAGAAGCATTTGAGACGAAGGGTGGTTTAGAAAGGGATGGCATTCTACTAGCTATAGAAAATGAACGACAAGAAGAGGTTGAGGCTGACGTTTTAGCTTGGTTGGAAAGTATAGGCTACTCAGCATTGAGATGAGAGGCTGAGCAGTTAGAACTGTTGTGCGATTCTAGGCACTAGCGATTTTTTTCCAATTGCCAGTATGGCATCCCCATTATCTCATTAAAGTCTCTGAGAAATAGTGTATGCACATTTTTTGAGAATCATACCAAGTTTAGGTGAGAACGACAGAAATGTCGTTCTCAACAAAACTTGGCATAAGCGTAACGTGAAAACAGAGGCATATCGACGTCACCCCCTGATTGAGTAGCGCTACACTTTAGAGTCCGATCCTATGCGTCAGGAGATTGGACATGAAGAAGCGTTTTAGCGAAGAACAGATCATTGGTTTCCTGGGCGAAGCAGAGGCGGGACTGCCCATCAAGGACCTATGCCGTCGGCACGGTTTCTCGGAAGCCAGTTATTACCTTTGGCGCAGCAAGTTTGGCGGCATGAGCGTTCCCGATGCCAAGCGACTCAAAGAACTCGAAGCCGAAAATGGACGCTTGAAAAAGCTGCTCGCGGAGTCGTTACTGGAGATGGAGGTCACTCGCGAGGCACTGAGAAAAAAGTGGTGAGTGCCCCTGCACGCCGAGACGTGGTGCGCTTTATGGTGTCACGTGGTCTGAGTGAGCGCCGAGCGCTCCATGTCATCCGTATGAGTGCCAGTGCCTTGCGCTATCAATCGGTCCCTGACCGCAATGAGGCATTGCGTGAACGCATTGTTGCCTTAGCACACCGGCATCGTCGCTACGGTGCTGGCATGATCTACCTGAAGCTGCGTCAAGCCGGTGAACAGGTCAATCATAAGCGCGTCGAACGCCTCTACGCTGCGGCTCGGTTGCAGGTAAAACGGCGCAAGCGCAAGAAAGTTCCCATGTCGGAACGAAAGCCACTTGGCCGCCCTAGTGCCGCCAACCAGGTCTGGTCAATGGATTTTGTGTTTGACCGTACCGCAGAGGGACGAGTGATCAAGAACCTCACCATTGTCGACGACGCTACCCATGAAGCCGTGGCTATCGTGCCCGAACGGGCCATTGGCGGGCTATCTTTAACACGGATTCTGGATCATCTGGCGTTAAAACGTTGCCTACCTAGCGCCATTCGTACGGATAATGGCAGGGAATTCTGTGGGCGCGCCATGCTGTTGTGGGCTCATCTACATGGCGTTGCACTGTTTTTAATTGAACCTGGAAAACCCAATCAAAACGCCTACGTAGAATCGTTCAATGGGCGCTTTCGAGATGAATGTCTGAATGAGCATTGGTTCACCAGTCTTCATCACGCCAGAGCCGTCATCGAGGCGTGGCGACGGGAATACAACGAGGAAAGACCGAAGAAGAGTCTTGGCGGACTGACACCTTCAGCCTATGCCGAGCAACTGGTGTTAAAACACGATAAAGTTACTTCTGACTCTAAACTCGGGTGCTACTGAAGATGGGGTGACGTCGAACCCAAGGCTTGGCAGTAAGGAAAGAACGTTTCTCACTAACGAGCGGTGCATATCAAAATGTTGACATAGCGTTCTTTCGGACGGAAGTTTTAACCGGCCATCCTTAGGCAGTTCAGAGACGGAACAAACTCCTTAAGCCTCTCCAAAAGGTTCGGATCGATCTGGCTCATAACGACATCCAATAGACGATGCATACCACCTCTGCTATTTCATCGAATGCCGTTCTGGATGCAAGTCAAGCATCTCGCCGGCAAGCATTGCTAATCGCACCCTTCACACGCTGAGGAACACCTCTTAATAACCTTTGACATAGCGCCTCATAAACCCCCATCGCCAATGAGAAAATGATTTCTAAACATTATGACGATACAAGTTCTTCATGGATAAATACTTTTAAAAGGTGTCCACTAACCTGCTACGCAATAGTTAAAACTTTAAGGTTATTCGTGCCCCCGTGTGCATTCATCTCGTCACCACGAGTCAAGATCACATGATCACCTTTCTCAGCGATCTGAAGTGGTTATAGTTTCCCGGACACACAGACGCAGATAATATT
>TARA_R100001369_G_scaffold38424_2_pt1 | contig 12385 bp, 12 predicted proteins | sample TARA_R100001369 | Tara Oceans TARA_R100001369 (sample SAMEA2621528) | marine metagenome | biome: marine biome (ENVO:00000447); feature: surface water layer (ENVO:00002042); material: "saline water (ENVO:00002010), including plankton (ENVO:xxxxxxxx)" | depth 5 m | reverse complement strand
TTTTTTTTGGACATAGGTTGGAATCTTATTATAAGATACTAGTTGCTATTTGTTCTAACCACTAATTTATGAAATCCAGTCTTCGAAATACCGACTTGTGATGATTTTAAAAAAATAATTGGACAATTACCCTGCAGTTTATTTTTAAGCAGCTAATTAAACTTTAGGTTGTTAAGCAATAAACCTGAACCCGGTGCAACATATGTCAATACGGTATTGTTTTCCTTTTTCAAGGACTCCTTTATGTCCGTTGCCGTAAGTTCGCCCTTCCCCAGTTGAATCAATGCTCCCATTATCATCCTGATCTGATATCTCATAAATCCTTCCCCAGTAATATGGAGGGCATAACTCACTTCCGGAAAAAAATTGGCCGTTAGTAATTCGTTTCTTTTTATTTCACATGATTCTATGGTCCTAAGCACTTTAGTATTGGGCTGAAGTCGGGCCGTATAGGATGAAAAATCATGGGTTCCAATAAATAACTGGGCACAATCGGTCATAAGATCCACGTTGAGTTGGTCTATGATATTTGCTAAAAAAGGTGCGCAAAAGGGGTGGTTTTTTTGTCCAAAGGAAAAAAGATATACATATTCCTTTAACTTGCTTTCTTGGATGATATTGAAGTTTTCATCGATCTGGTCTATACTGATAACCCGAATATCCGGTGGTAGGTTTACGTTAAAATCAGACATAAATTCCTGAAGGTCCTCTAGGGGATCCTTATCCAAAAATAGTTCAAAGGCCGTGTTCAAGGCGGATACCTTGGCATCTGTGCGTCCGGCTCCCAGGATCTTGAATTTGGAATTGGGCAAAACAAATTTTAAGGTCTTTGTCAGCATTCCCTCCACCGTTTTTTGGTTAGGTTGCTTTTGCCAGCCACTATACCTAAAGCCCAAAAATTGAACATGGATTAAATAGTAAAAACGGGGTATTTGCATTTGGTTTATATTGCTTGGTTTTATCCGTACAAACCCCCAGCGCAACTAGCATAGGGAAGGTTGGATTAATGTTCGTTCCTAGATCGAATTTTAAAATCGTAAAGTTATAAGTTCATCGTGCTTTTTTGTACTTCGTCCGACCCCGCTTTTTTCTATCTTAAATTTCTATATATTCAACGAAATTTTTCCAATGGAGTAGGAATTTAATTGTAATTATGCTAAAAATTGTCCTATAATCTTAAACCGTAATTATGGAAAATTCCGTTAAACGAACCACTCCCCTAATTAATATTGTCCTTACCATTGTTTCACTGGTATCCTTAATAATACTTGGTTTTTATAGCATGTATGGGAATACCTTTGTTTTTAATAAACTGGGGAGCTATGTTTTTCCTTTATTGACAATGATCCATTTTGTTTATTTATATGTACTATGGTTTAAGATTACGGAAAGGGAATACCCTGATATGATCATGAAAAATATTGAGTATGTCATGTACGGTATCTTATTGGCCTATGGCTATAATATTTACGAAACTATTTTAATACTTGGGTCCCAAAATGAATTTCAGGACCATGTTATTCCAAGTTCCTTCCTTCCTATGGGCATCTTGATTACTTCATTACAAACCCTATTGGTCCTACTTACCGTTTGGTCTTTTGTTATGAGAAAACGGATGGTGGGCAAATATGATTTTGATTACCTGAATAACCATATTGATGCTTGGGAGTAAAATTTTATGTTCTACAACCCCCTAATGAAACTGCCGTATACATCCTTTATTTGGTAGCCTACGGTATATCGCTGTTTACTTAATTTTTTATGGGCAACAAGCCCCCATAATAGCAATTCTTTTAGAAAGTAGGTGTCTTCCTTGTTAATGTTGGGTTGGTGTTTTGTAACCAATTGTTGAAGTGGGATAATACTATCCAGCTTTTCCTTGTATTCCTCATCGGTAGCGTCATCCAACAAATCAAAGCCTTCCCCATCAAAAAACCAACTTATCAGTTCGTCATAAGGACCTTCGGCATCCTTGCGTTCCAGTTTATCTATCTTCGGAAAATAATTTAGGAAGAGCGATTTTACGGCATCTTCGATCAATATTTCTGCAACACTGCCCGAACCTTCCTGTTCCCCTTCATATACCAATTCAATTTTACCGATAATGGAGGGAATCACCCCCATAAAATCGCTCAGTCTTATCATGGTAGTTTCTTGGCCATTCTTCAGTAGTCTTCGTTCCGCAGTACTCATTAAATTTTCGAAGGAAGTTATGCTCATTCTGGCGCTAATACCACTTTTGGCATCTACATATTCACTTTCCCTGGCTTCCCTGCTTATTTGTTCCAAGAGATCCTTGGCCAAATCCGGGACATAAATGACGTCTGTTTGGCGTTTATCCAATTTGGATTCCTGTTCCGTAATTTTACGGGCGGTTTCAATGTCCTCGGGATAGTGCGTTAAAATCTGGGACCCTATCCTATCTTTTAATGGGGTTACTATACTACCTCTATTGGTATAATCTTCCGGATTTGCGGTAAATACAAACTGTAGGTCCAAAGGCAAACGAAGCTTAAACCCCCTTATTTGAATGTCGCCCTCCTGTAAGATATTAAAAAGGGAGACCTGTATCCTCGCCTGTAGATCCGGCAATTCATTGATAACAAAAATACAACGGTTGGCACGTGGGATCATTCCAAAATGTATAACCCTGTCATCTGCATAGGACAACTTTAGGTTGGCGGCTTTTATAGGGTCAACATCTCCAATTAAATCGGCCACGGTTACATCTGGGGTAGCCAATTTTTCATAAAATCGATCACTTCTGTGCAGCCAGGCAATAGGTGTTAAGTCGCCGTGTTCCTTAATGGTTTCTATGGCAAACCGTGAGATTGGACTTAAGGGATCATCATTTATCTCCGAACCGGCGACTATTGGAATATACTCATCCAATAAATTTACCATTAACCTGGCCAAACGAGTTTTGGCTTGGCCCCTAAGCCCCAATAGATTAATATTGTGCCTGGACAATATTGCTCTTTCCAATTCTGGCACTACGGAATTTTCATAGCCCCAAACCCCGGGAAATGTAATTTCGTCCGATTTTATTTTGTCTATAAGATTTGCCCTTAACTCATCCTTTATTTTTTTTGTTTTGTATCCAGCCTTTTTAAGTTCTCCTAGGTTGGTAATTTCCTTATGATTCAATTTCATCTGTAAATATTTATATTTTGGTCTCCCTGTACCTAGCGGTCATTAGGGTTCGTTGCTTAATAGCTTTTGCTAATTTTTGTTTTACCTCAATTATCCCTTTAATCTTTTTCTCCTATTTTGTTCGTAGTCCTCAAAAATCATTTCACCGAGTCCTTTTAAGCCGGTAAAGAAGGCCTTTCCCTTATTGGCTTCCGTAAAATGCCGTACGAACTGTGTTAAATAAGGATCCTTGGCAATCATAAAGGTGGTTATGGGAATATGGAGCTTTCTGGCCTGTCTGGCCATGTTGTAGCATTTCTCTACGATATAATCATCCAAGCCCACACTATTTTTATAATAGGTGCCATCAGCCAATCGAATACAGCTGGGTTTACCATCGGTTATCATAAAAATCTGTTTGTTCGTATTTCGCTTTCTACGGAGCATGTCCATTGCCAATTGCAATCCGGCAACGGTATTGGTATGATAGGGCCCTACTTTTAGATAAGGCAGATCCTTTATTGGAATGGGCCAGGCATCGTTGCCAAAAACCAAAATCTCCAATGTGTCCTTTGGATAACGGGTGGTAATAAGTTCTGCCAAGGCCATAGCTACCTTTTTGGCTGGAGTAATGCGGTCCTCGCCGTAAAGTATCATACTATGGCTAATGTCGATCATCAGTACGGTACTCATTTGAGCTTTGAATTGGGTGTCCTCTACCACTAAATCTTCTTCACTTAAATGAAAATTACCGATACCATGGTTTATCTGGGCATTTTTTAAACTCTCCGTCATGGAAATACGCTCCAAACTGTCGCCAAATCTATATTCCCTGAATTCTCCCATATGTTCGTCCCCCCTGCCCGATAGGCCGGTTTTATGATTGCCAGAACCGCTTCGTTTGATCTTACCAAAAATTTGATTCAAGGCCGCTTGCCTAATGATCCGTTCCATTTTGGCCGTTATGGACAAATCTGTCTTTTGCCCTCCGGTACCATCGCCATCACCTTCTTTTGGTTCCTCCCTCAGAAATCCTTTAGCTTTAAGATCTTCTATAAAATCATCAATGGTGTAATTCTCATCGGTAAGTTCATATTCCTTATCCAGCTCCCTTAACCAATCCAAAGCCTCATCCACATCTCCCGAAGTATGTGTAATCAGTTCCTTGAAAATATCAAATAGCTTTTCGAAAGGAGTTTGTTCGGGGGCTTCATAGTTGGAAAATCGAAACCCTTTTCTTTTATTAATAGCCATACTATAAAATTACTTAATTTGGCCTAGACCATTTCCTTTTTAAAGAAAACTTAACGGTTTAGCCATAATTGTACCGCTTGGATCATAAAAATATTTCATATTACAAGGCATTCTTTAACACTCCCTCCCTTTGGACAGGAGAATTGGACGGATTGAAGCAATTTGTCTTTCCTGAAGTATATTTTGAAAATTTGGAAATGGGGTTAATACCCTCCAATGTACGGCTAGGGCATAAGATAGAACACATTTTTTTAAAGCTGATCCAGCACTCAAGGCAATATAAGGTTATAGCGCATAACATTCCCATAAGGAAGGATAAAGTAAGTTTAGGGGAAATAGATTTCTTGTTGCAAGATGTTGATAGTAAGCAATTTATACATATTGAATTAACTTATAAGTTCTATGTAGTACATGAGGAGGCAGTAAATATAGAGTATGATTTAATAGGGCCAAACCAACGCGATTCCTTTAAATCCAAGAAAGAAAGGATTATAAATCATCAGATTCCACTTTTGAAGACACCGGAAGCCACCTCAGTGTTGTATAGCCTAAATATAAACCCTGAGGAAATAGTGCATAGGGTATGTTTTAAATCCCAATTATTTACACCCTTCATGGTGAATAATTTGGATGTGGTCCCTTTTAACCCCAATTGTATTAGTGGCAGGTGGGTTCCTTTCCACAAATTTAAATCCCCTGAGTTTTTTGAATACCGGTATTATTTACCAACCAAGCCAGAATGGCTTCTAGATCCGCATAATGAAGTTAATTGGCTGCGGTATAATGAAATATTGGATGTGGTTAAAGTACAATTGGAAAAGAGGAATTCTCCCTTATTGTGGATGAAATCATCTGATTTTACTATTGTAAAACTTTTCGTTCTATGGTGGTAAATACATTTAAACTTTGGTAATAATAAAGTAGGCCGCTACCTATGTAAAAATAATAGAAATAAGATGGGCCGGCAATATTGGGTTTAAAGTATCGTTTTCTTTATTCAGATCTTAAAACCCCGAACCTATGAAAAAAGTTTGCTTGTTGTTTTTTTCTTTGTTTATTTTTTCCGCTGCCCAGGCAAAGGATGATTGTGAATTAATTTATTCTACTGCTTCCTATGCCCTTAATCATGCCAAAAGCGCATTGAAGGCGAACAACTATGATCATCAGAAATACTATTCGGGTAAGGCCTTGGAGTCTTACGAAAAACTTTTGAAGCTATTGGAAGGTAGTCAGTGTGAAGGCCTGTCCGAGAAAGTTCAGGATATTATAGCGGATGCCTTAAAAGCTGCGGACCCTGCAGATTGGGATAGAGGACGTTATTACAGCAAAAAAGTATTCACAAGTACCCAGGATCTTATAAGCCATATGGACAGTAGGACTGAAGTTGCTGGAGTAGACAGTACCGACTAGCTCTTTGGGTAAACTACCCCTCCCCTTATAAAGTAAAAGTCATTGATTACTTGGACAACAAAAACACTAAGTTGAACCGGTAAACAATGACTTTCTATTTTTTATTCAGTAAGGCCTTTAAGCAACTATATCCAAAGGTGCAGTGGTTTTCCAATTGCCCCTAGTGAAATCAGGAAACTCTTGAGGTGCACCATTTTGGGCAACGGATACCTCGCTCAAAGTTCCTACTGCACTCCAATAGCAACCCTCATAAACATTCTGATCCAAAGGCAGACCATTGCGAAGGCACTCTATGATTCGGTACCTCATTATAAAGTCCATTCCACCATGTCCGCCCATTTTGGTAGCCAATTCTCCAAGGCGCACATATAATGGATGTTCGTATTTTTCAAAAATCTTCTGCAACTGCTCGCCTTCTGCCCATTCGTGGTGGCTATCCGGTCCACCTTCTACCCCGCCTTCCAAAGCAATTCTAGTAGGGAAGCCGGCCATGGTACCTTTTGTTCCTTGAATAAGATTGTGCCTGGTATAGGGTCTGGGGCTCGTTTCGTCCCACTGTACCATAATAGTCCTACCCATATTGGTTTTAACAATGGATGTATTTATATCCCCTCCTTTGAAGTCCAACTTATTCCATTTGTGGTCCGCCGGAAAATTCTTGGCAGCGTATAGATTTCTTCCCTTGCCTGGAGAAGAGAAGGAGTTTATAAATTTAAAATTATCCTCCCCCCTGGCCAAATTCATATATTGGGCCACAGGTCCCAATCCGTGTGTTGGGTAAAGATTGCCATCGCGATTTGCATAATGATAGGTTCGCCAGGATCCGGTACCTCGTTCCACCTCATTCATTTGGGACCTTAATTCGTGGATATAGGACGCTTCCCCGTGCAGCAACTCCCCTATCACACCTTTACGGCACATATTTAAATAGAGTAGTTCTTCCCTGCCGTAATTGACGTTTTCCATCATCATACAGTGCTTTTGCGTTTTTTCCGAGGTATCCACTATATCCCACATCTCTTGAATGGTAAGGGCAAGCGGAACTTCCACAAAAACATGGGCCCCACTTTTCATAGCTTCAATGGCCATAGGCGCATGTAATTTCCATGGGGTACATACAAAAACCGCATCCGGTTTTTCCTTTTTCAGCATATTTTTCCAATCGTTCTCCCCATCGGTGTACAATTTGATCTTCTTGTGCCTGGTGCCACCGCCGTTCTCCTTACATACGTTTTCCGATTTTTCGGCAAGATCCTGGTACAAATCACTAATAGCCACAACCTCTGTCCCTTCAATGGCCGCAATCTGATGTGCATGCCCAGACCCACGGGCACCAACTCCTATAAAAGCGCATTTCACGGTTTCCAATTTAGGAGCGGAAAAATCCCCCATATACTTGGCACCAAACAAAGGTGCCGGAATATTATGCGGGTTGTTGCCAGTGATTGAATTGGACCATGCCGGGGTCATGGCCAAACCCATGCCAGCAATTGATGTTTTTCTCAGAAAATCTCTCCTATTTGATTTCATATCCTATGCTCTTGTTAATGTTATTGATTAATCGTTGGAATTTTGAAGATAAGTTAATTTTTTTTACCGAAAAAAACGAATTTGAAAATTACACAAATTTCGAGCCGTATGAAATATTTCCATAAATCAATGCCGAGACTGTAAAACCTTAACTATGTCTTTGAGTTTAAAGCCTTTTGCCTGAAGCAATATTAGGTAGTGGAACAAAAGATCGGCGCTTTCATCCTTAAACAGTTGGTCGTTATTGTCTTTGGCCTCAATTACGACTTCTACTGCCTCTTCGCCAACTTTCTGGGCAACTTTATTGATGCCGCTCTTAAAAAGGGAGGAAACATAGCTGGGCTTTACTCCTTCAGGAATCTCTACCTTACCCTCCGCTTGTTCTTTTCTGTTTTGAATAATATTTTCCAGTTCAGAAATAAATCCATAGGAAGTACTGTTTTCTTCGCCCCAGCAGGTACCGGTACCATTGTGACATGTTGGCCCAACAGGATTTACCATGACCAGTAGGGTGTCATTGTCACAATCCAGTTTAATATCCACCAGATTCAAAAAATTTCCGCTTTCCTCGCCTTTGGTCCAAAGTCTTTTTTTAGTGCGACTAAAGAAGGTTACTTTACGGCTATCCACTGTTTTTTTGTAGGCCTCTTGGTTCATATACCCGAGCATAAGTACATTTTTGGTAATTGCATCCTGTACTATGGCCGGTACTAGTCCATCGTTATTTTTGTTGAAGTCTATATTCATGATTTTGGATTCCATAATTTTTTATAATCTTACCGGTATATTATTTCTTTTTAACTCTTCCTTTAAGTCCTTTATTTCGATTTCCTTAAAGTGAAAAACGCTAGCTGCCAAAGCTGCATCGGCTTTTCCTTCAATAAAGGTGTCCGTGAAATGTTGCATATTTCCTGCGCCTCCCGATGCTATTATGGGAATATTCAATTCGGTGGATAATTTAGCCAAAGCTTCATTGGCAAATCCGTCTTTAGTACCATCGTGGTTCATGGAAGTAAACAGGATTTCTCCGGCCCCACGTTCTTCCACTTCCTTAGCCCAGGTAAAGAGATTTAAGGTTGTAGGTACTTTTCCGCCTACCAGGTGAACAATCCATTCCCCATCTATTTGTTTGGCATCTATGGCTACAACAATACATTGCGAGCCAAATTTGGCAACCAGATCGTTGATCAATTGAGGATTTTTTACGGCAGATGAATTTATGGATACCTTATCAGCTCCGTTATGCAATAATATATCCACATCTTCCACGGAAGAAATACCACCGCCTACGGTAAACGGAATATTGACTTTTTCGGCAACACGTAGGACTAAATCGGCCAATGTTCTCCTCCTTTCCTCTGTAGCGGAAATATCTAAAAAAACAAGCTCGTCCGCTCCGGTTTTAGCATATATTTCTGCTAGTTCCACAGGGTCGCCAGCGTCTCGCAGATCTACAAAATTTATCCCCTTTACCGTTCTACCGTTTTTAATATCCAAACAAGGGATTATTCTCTTAGTTAACATTGGGTGCTTTTATTTTTTTCTTTGGAGATGAATCCAGTTTATATTTTTACTTCAATTACTGGCTTGTCGCCAGTAGACAATATTAATTTTATTGGTTAAATGTCAAGAATAAATTTTTCCAATTGTTTAAGACTAATTCTATTTTCATAAATGGCTTTTCCAATTATGGTTCCTTCACAGCCCAACTCGGCCAATTTAGGGAGTTCATCAAAAGTTGAAATACCACCACTGGCAATAAGCAATAGTTTTGGCCCACATTCCTCCAAAATCTTACGGTACAAATCAAAAGAAGGGCCTTCCAACATTCCATCTTTACTAATATCGGTACAGATAACACCTCTAATTCCTTCTTTTTGAAAACCCTGAATAAAGGGTATTAATTCCTCCTGGGATTCTTCCATCCATCCGGATACGGCAACCATTTCATCCTTGGCATCTGCTCCTAGAATAATCTTCTCGGGACTGTATTTGTTGATCCAGGAGATAAAGGTTTCCCTGTCTTTTACAGCAATACTTCCCCCTGTAATTTGATTGGCCCCACTTTCAAACGCTATCCTAAGATCTTCATCTGTCTTGAGTCCGCCCCCGAAATCTATTTTTAAGTTGGTATTGGAGGCTATTTTTTCCAGCACTTTATGATTTACGATGTGTTTGGATTTGGCACCGTCAAGATCTACCAAATGAAGGTATTCTATACCGTGGGCTTCAAACTCTTTTGCCACCTCCAAGGGATTCTCGTTATATATTTTCTTGGTATCATAGTCTCCCTTGGAAAGTCTAACACATTTTCCTTCAATGATATCTATTGCCGGTATTATTCTCATTATTGTTTTTAATTAAATCCCGATTGGTATTTATTTGTACAGGGTTATATAGTTTTGATAAAATTTCTAAGAATCTGCTCCCCTACTTCACTGCTTTTTTCCGGGTGAAATTGGGTTCCATAGAAATTGTTCTTTTTTAAAGCGGCACTATATCCCAAACCATATTCCGCTTCGGCTATGGTTTCCTCGCATAAAGGGGCATAAAAACTGTGAACCAGATAAATATGCTCTTTTTCTTTGACGTGCTTGAATAAATCGGACTTCAAATTGGTAATTTGATTCCATCCAATTTGTGGAACTTTCACGTCTATGGAAAATCTAACCACATCTACATCAAAAATACCAAGGCCCTGAGTATCTCCCTCTTCCGAAGAATGACACATTAATTGCATTCCCAGGCATATCCCCAATACGGGCTGTTTTAATGTGGGAATAATTTGGTCCAATTTACTTTCGCGTAATTTTTTCATGGCACTGCTGGCTTCCCCCACACCTGGAAAAATAACTTTATCAGCTGCCATGATCTCTTGTGCATCCTTGCTCAGTATAGCTTCGTATCCCAAGCGTTGAAAGGCAAACTTAATGCTCTGTATATTTCCCGCTCCGTAATCTATAATTACTATTTTCATCTTCTTTGTCCTTCGGACATTTTTTTAACCCACTAAGTGGGATTTGAATCCTTCACGATCTTGCCCGTTCCGTTCCCGTTGCGACGGGCGTCGAAATGTTATCATTACTTTCCTTGCGATACCTCAATTGCATACCTATGAAGGCAGGCTTGTCTGAGGTAATCCACTATTACAATACTCCTTTGGTACTTGGTAATACCATTTTTTCTACATCGCGTTTCACAGCCATCTTAATGGCCTTGGCAAATGCCTTAAAAATGGCCTCGATCTTATGGTGTTCGTTCGTGCCTTCTGCCTTGATATTTAGGTTGGCCTTTGCCCCATCAGTAAACGATTTAAAGAAATGATAAAACATTTCCGTGGGCATTTTGCCTATCATTTCCCTTTTAAATTCTGTTTCCCATACCAACCAGTTTCGTCCTCCGAAATCTATGGCGGCCTGTGCCAAACAGTCGTCCATGGGCAAACAGAAACCATATCGCTCTATGCCCAATTTATTGCCCAAGGCTTTGTGGAATACCTCTCCCAGCGCTATGGCAGTATCTTCAATGGTATGGTGCTCATCCACCTCCAAATCTCCCTTAACCTTTATTTCCAGATCCATTTGCCCATGACGTGCCAATTGGTCCAGCATATGATCAAAGAAGTCCAATCCCGTGCTGATATCACTTTTGCCCGTACCGTCTAGGTTGAGTCTTATAAAAATATCGGTTTCATTGGTTTTGCGAGTTATTTCAGATACCCGGTCTTTCAGCTTTAAAAATTCGTAAATTTTCTCCCAGTCATTGCTTTCCAGAGCTATGTAATTATCCAATTCCTCCCTCTTAACGGATATTTCCCCAGTGCCCAAATTGGTGTTGTCATTTATAAAGATGCCTTTGGCCCCTAAATTCTTAGCTAGTTCCACATCGGTCAAGCGATCCCCTATTACAAAGGAATTGGCCAGATCGTATTCTTCTGAAAAATACTCCGTAAGCAATCCTGTTCCCGGTTTTCTGGTATTGGCATTTTCGTGGGGGAATGTCCTGTCCAGAAATACCTTGTCAAAAACTACACCCTCATTTTCGAACGATTTCAATATAAAATTATGTACCGGCCAAAAGGTGTCCTCTGGAAAAATATCGGTCCCCAATCCATCCTGATTGGTAATCATCACCAATTCATAATCCAATTCCTTGGCAATCTTGCCCAAATAGGTGAAGGCTTTGGGGTAAAAAACCATTTTTTCAAAGGCGTCTATCTGCTCATCTATAGTTTCTTTAATGATGGTTCCGTCCCTATCTATAAATAGCACTTTTTTCGCCTTTTGCTTCTCTTGTGAAGATTTTGTATTTGTATCCGGACTCATAGTATTATATAGTTGTTATATTCTGCAATGCACTTATTAATATTTTGTTTTCCTCCTTGGTCCCAACGGTAAATCTCAAGGTATTTTCACAAAGGGGCTGGGTGGTCCTGTTGCGGACAACGATACCTTTTTTTAGAAGTTGATTATATCTTTTGGTAGCATCATCTACTTTGGCCAATATAAAATTGGCGTCGGAAGGATATATTTTTTCCACGAAATCAATTTGGCTCAATACAGCGATGAGCGCCTCACGTTCCGTTAAAATATCCGACACCTCCCCATTAACCGCATTTACGTCCAAAACCCTTTTCAAAGCTCTTTGTTGGGTTAATTCATTTACGTTGTACGGGGGTTTGATTTTGTTCAATACCGAGATTATTTCTTCTGAAGCGTAACAAATCCCCAATCTTATCCCGGCCATTCCATAGGCTTTGGACAAGGTTTGGGTCACCACCAGATTGGGATAGTTGGGTAATTCGGTAATCCAACTCTTCTCACTTGAAAAGTCGATATAGGCCTCATCTATGACCACCAATCCATTAAAATTGTCCAATAACTCCCTTATACTGGCATTTGAGAAACTATTGCCTGTGGGGTTGTTCGGGGAACACAGAAACAGCAACTTGCTATTGTCGTCGGCTTTCCCGAGTATTTCGGACACATTGGGCTCAAAATCCTTGGTCAAAAGAACCTCCCTATTCTCTATGTTGTTAATGCCGGCAAGTACCTTGTAC
>TARA_R100001369_G_scaffold10480_5_pt1 | contig 12468 bp, 11 predicted proteins | sample TARA_R100001369 | Tara Oceans TARA_R100001369 (sample SAMEA2621528) | marine metagenome | biome: marine biome (ENVO:00000447); feature: surface water layer (ENVO:00002042); material: "saline water (ENVO:00002010), including plankton (ENVO:xxxxxxxx)" | depth 5 m | reverse complement strand
ACAGATAGAATATTCCGCAGGAATGTTCGTAAGTCGTCAGTGACCAAGCAATTAATTATACACGGTGTTGTAATGCGTTTTTATTATTCAAAATATTCAAATTCTCTTGTCCATATAAATAGCTGTTCTCCATCCACAGATTTTATTTGTTTAGTCCAGTTGTTCTGGTTATCAAATTCATATTTAAATTTGACAGTTACAGGATTATTTTTTTCTGAATAGATTAATTTTATTTGGTTTCCATTATTGTCGTAAAAGTATTCATACGAAAGATTGTTGTCCGGATATTCCGGAACGACATAATTTTCCTTTGTAATTTGCTTTTGTTTATTATAATAATATAAAGTAAATCTCTCAATCTTGTTTGCTCTATTCAAAGTCATTTCTTTTACCAATAATCCGTTTGCATATTCTTTCCGTGTTCTTCCTTGAATTTGTGGTTCATTGTCATTGTAGAATTCTCCCTTGTAAGAGAGTGTTTCAGTCATATCTCCATTTTCATTGTAAATAAATTTACGATCTAATTTTTCACTTCCTATTCCATCTTTAAACAATATTCTTTTATTGTTTTTTTTAATAATTTTGAATGGTGAGTAACTAATAACTTCTTTTATTTTTCCATTTGAGTAGAGAGTGTATTTAGTACCATATGTTTCTCCATCTGCATTAAAGTCTTTTGATTGAATTAGGTTCTCTTTTTCATCATAGATAAACTCTGAATATGAATATAAATTGGGGTCGTCTGAAACGTAATAGATTGTAGATTTTATTTTGTTTTTAGAATCGTAGTTATAATTTCTAACTGTGTAGTCGTCTTTTTTATAGCTTTCTTTAACTTGGATTAAATTATCATTTTTATCATACTTATAATTAAAAAACGCAACTGTGTCGCCACTTTTATAAAACCAAACTTCATAAGTTGTTTCCCCCTTTTTATTAAATTCCTTATGGTAATTTGAGTAATGAACAAATGGTGTATTATACCACCAATTAAAAAATCTACTTTCTGTGAATTTAGGGTTTGAAAAACCGTTATGACCATAGTCTCCTTCATCGCTAAACAATTTCATGTTCTGTCGATTTTCATCAAAAAAAGCGAGTTGTTCTTTGATAGATTTTACTTTACCATAAATTGTATCTTTTTGTTGACCAAACGAAATTGAAAAGTAGAAAAGTATTAAAAATGTTATTAGATTTTTTTCAGTCATCGTTGTTAATTTTCCACTAATCTATTCAGCTTATTTTTAATCTAAAAGTATAAATGAGTAAAGTAGGTTGTTTGGTTTGTAAAAATGCTCATTAGTTTAGCCAAATGCATTACAACGGTTAGTATATGAAAACTAGCGGATTTTTAAGTGCTAATTTTTCGGTTTATCACTGACCTTTATTTTATGTTTATACTTTCGTTTTAGCACTTACTCCGTTATTTTTTATATACAATGTTGGCGGTAGTTTTTTTAAATATCTCTCGCTTAAAATAATAGTAATGCCTTAATATCAAATAGATACATTGTTTTGTCAACTTCGATATCAGCAGCTTTTGATTCTTCCTTTATCTTTAATATGAACTTTTTTAAAAAATACGGTTTGATCAATAAATTTAAAGGTTGATATCCCCCTTCATATATGTCATAATTGCGCCACGTCTTTGGATAAGACGTTACCAACAAATATTTAGAATTACTTCTTTTAATATTATTAATAGCTTCCTTTACTTTTTCTTCGGACAAATGCTGTAAGCAATCTTTACAAAAAATAAGATCAACTTTAGGCAATAAATCTTTTGTTAAATCCATTCGTTGAAAATGAACTGTTTCTGATGAGTACAATTGTTGATTTCTTTCCACCACTTTTGAAACAATATCAGCACCAATATAGTCGCAATCTTTTTTTACCTCTTTCATCCAATTATAATCACCACATGGTATATCAAGCATTGTGCTTATAGAATATTTGGATAAGGCTTTCGGCAATTGTTCTCGAATGGTAACAGTTCCTTCTATTGTTGAACCTCCCCCTGATTTAGATTCAAAATCTTTTCCCCAAAGATTTTTTTCATAAATATCATTAAAAATATTAGAGGATTTTTTGATTTTAAAAGAATCTTTTTCATGCTTAAAACTATGATACAATCTACTAAAAGATTCCGTATATCCTGGAAAAAACATGGAAGGAACGTATAATAAAGCCTTTTTAATTTTCATATCGTTATTAAATTATTTATCGTTATAATTAACGCCAACGTGATTGTGTATGGTTAATTGCGTTGGGATTAAAGATAGCAAAAGGGGACGGGCTTGAGGGAAATACAGAGAATTTTCCGATTAGCACATAGACACTCTAGCAATTAATTATACACGGTGTTGGCAACCGGCTTTATCTTTTCAATGAAAAATGGCCTGAAAAATTTGTTCCATTTCCAAGATTAGCTTTGAACCAATAGTCGTTAGACAACATTCCTTTCCCATTATAATTTCCATCCCAACCGACATCATTCGATGATAATTGAGTTAATAATTTTCCATATCTGTCAAAAATTGAAATTTTTGAATTTGGAAATTTATTTATTCCTTTTACTTGCCAAAAGTCGTTATATCCGTCGTTGTTTGGGGTGAAGAACTTTGGGTAATCAATTATTGTAACTTCTTTTGAATCTTCTCCGCATCCTTCTTTATCTCTAACATAAACATTGTAAGTTCCTCCTTGAATATCTGGGAAATAATTATTGTCTTGATAATTTATACCATCAATTGAATACTCGAAATCACCATTACCTGAAGCAATTATTTCAATAAAATTATTTCCTAATTCTCCATAATTTACTTGCTGTATTTCTGGTAACTCCGAACGAACAAGACTAAATGTAAATGAATTTTGACAAGTAAGATCATTTTCAATTTGGTTAACAGTTAAAGTATAGCTGCCTTCTTCTGTTATTTCTACGTTGTATGCATTTGAAATTAAAGTTCCATCTTCAAAGAACCAACTATATGAATTAAAACCAGAGTTTACGGTTAACGAAATTGAGGGTTCTAAATTACAAATGAAGTATTCTTCTTCTAAATTGATTTCAGGCAATTCATTTACGATTAAGTTAAAAGATGTTTCTGAATAACAAATTGGATTTGTGGCATCTTCAACTCTAACGTTTATGGTTTGAGAAAAAGGCTCTGTGTTTTGAAATAATGCAGTTAAAGGACTTGGAAGCGAATTATTATTAGAATCATAATATTCTATTGTTAAACCAACTTGAGTACCAATAATTTGTTCTTCTATAGTTGATGTATCAAATTCAGCATATCCACTTCCTTGGTCGCATGCACATAAATTATCTGGTTGATTTATATTTGGTTGTGTCACAGTTTGCAATTGAAGTGTCGTTTCAGCATAACAAGTTGAATTAAGGTCGGTAACCCTTATAGTTATAACTTCATTAAAGGGATTGGAATTCGTAAATGGATTAGGTAATGGGTTTGATAATTGAATAGAGTTTTGGTCAAAATAACTAACTAACATTCCTGTTTGTCCATTTAAGACTTGACTCTCAATAGTCGAAGTCTCAAAATATTATGAAACCCCATCATTGTTATCGTCACATCCAAATAAAACGTTTAATGAATTAGCTATTGGCAAGGAATTTACAATTAAATCGAAAGAAATTTCCTTAAAGCAATCAGTAGTGGGATTAGTTACTCTAGCTGTTACAGTTTCTTGATTGGGAACTGTGTTTAGAATTGAATTAGGCATTGGATTAGGTAATTGTGACCCATTTTCACGAAAAAAAATAATTTCCATTTCAGTTTGTCCGCCTAAAATTGTACTTTCTATATTGCTGATATCAAACTCGGTGATTCCGTCATTATCATCGTCACATGCATAGATATTATTAATTTGATTAATTTCGGGAAGAGGTTCAACAATTAAGTCGAAAGAGACTTCCGAGAAACACGACAAATTATCATTATATGCTATTCTAACTATAATAGTTTCTTGTCCCACAATAGAATTGGAAAACGGATTAGGTAAAGGGCTTGGTAATTCAATTCCATTACCATCAAAATATTTAAATGTCAAATTTAACTGGGTCCCTATTATATCGCTTTCTATTGAAGATGTATCAAAAGAACTAGAAATTTGGCTTCCATAAACATCTTCACAGCTAAATCTATTTGTAATTTGATTTACAATAGGGTTATCAGTAATGACTAATTCGATACTAAGGGTTTCTATTTCTGTTCCACAAGTAATCAATGCAGTAACATTATAATTCCCGCTATTGACGAACGTATGACTAGGATTGGTTATGGTAGACATATTATTGACACCAGAAATGGGATCATCAAAATTCCATAAAACAGAATCAAATTCACCATTAATTTCGAACAAAGTACTTTCGGACAAACAGGTGTTTTCAAAGGAAATTAAACCATCTAAATCCGTTTGATCTGTTTTGTATTTGTAAAAAAGAACATCTGTATTATTATTACCACTATTGTTAGTTATTTCAGTGCCATTTATTTGCATTGGATAGCTTTCGAAGAATGCACTCAAATATATATCATTATCTACAATTAATATTGGACCAGGTCCATCTTCATATTCAGCGGTTGGATAATAGTTTTCGCCAGTTGAACGTAAAACAAATTCTTTTTCAAAACTTTCAAGATTAACTTTAAATAGGACTAAATCTTCATTGTAAACATTGTTGGTTATTGTTGATTCTATTGTTACGTTACTAAAAGTCAATGAAGATCTAAAACTCGTTAAAACAAAAAGTTCATTGTTTTTATGATACATATAACCATTACTGATGTTATCAGTTCTCCAGTTACCACCAATTGTTGGTAAAGGCAATATTGAACAATTATCAATAGGCGTAATATTTTCTAGACTTCCATTACTTGCAGAAAATTCAGTCAATAAACTGCCCCATTCACAATTACTTACGGTAAAAATGTTGCCTAATACATTTACAGAATCATAATAACTTCCCCACAAGTATAATTTATCATTCGTATTATTATAATATAAGTTTGAAGCATTATACCGATATGTGCTACCTGTGTAACTTGATATCTGATTAATCCATTCTTGGTTTAAATCTGTATTTATTTTGGTAATATGGGTAATATCGTTGGTTGTTCCTGTTATATATAAATTACCGTTCGTATCAATTTCAGAGTCTATAAGAACATCTTCTCCATTACCACCAAAATTTATTGCCTCATTCAAATTTCCATCTAAATCAAATTTAGCTACATAATAATCTTCTGCATTACCTGTTAAGTTTATTTCATTGTTTATACTTATTGATGTTAAAAACCTTCCAACTATGGATATTGTATTATTCCAATAATGTATATTAATACCAATTTGTTGACCACCAAGTGGTCTGCTCCATACTAGTTGTCCTTGGGCATTTATTTTTACAACGCTCATTCCAGTTACAATAGTTGTACTTCCAATATTAACTTGGCCTTGATCATTATTTACTATTACATATACATTGTCTTGCTCATCCACGGCAGTTTTATACGCTTCGATATCGTCATATTCATCCAAAAAATTATAAGACCAAATTAAATTGCAATTAAAATCATATTTATAAATTACCCCTTCGTCAAAGTTTGATTGGGTAGTTGTGAAAATAATTCCATCTGAAACTTTTTCAATATCTTCAGGATAGTCATGTACCCAACCTCCTATATTCTGGGCACAATCAAAACACTGAGCATAAGACAATATGGTAAATGTTAGAAATAGCATAAGTAGTTTATATTTCATTTCGGTTTGAGCTTGTTGCCAACGGGTTTGTGTATGAAACGTAGCATGTCTAAATGTACTATATTTTCAGTTCAGTACAGAGCCGAATTTTTATATTTTGTTTTTACTTATTTTATTTGAAAGCCAAATTTAAAAATTTGGCGGTCTTCGCAAATAAGCACTTACCTTTGGGTATAGCAATTATTAGGTATGTTTTATACACGTTGTTGGCAACAGTTATTTTTTCCGCTTTGGTCACCTTTTATTCCATTTTTAATTTGGCCTTTTTCAGAAAGTATTAAACTATATTAGTATTGATATTTGTAATATGATTTTAAACAATAACATTATAGAATTTAGAGGTAAACCTCTTTTTCAAAACACGGTTTTTAAAACCCCATTAACAATGCAGGGGAGAGTAGAAGATGTGGCCTGCTTTTTTTATGTAAAAGAAGGGGGTTTAGAAAGTATTGATGCCAGAGGTATTCACAAAATAGGAGCTAAAGAGGCTTTGGCCAAAAATTGTGGAAGTTATGTTCAAAAACTTATATGTACTACAGATAAAAATGAGTGTGAAATTGTGCTTGTTTATTTACACCGTGATGTTTTAATAGATATTTATAAAGATGATATTCCTTCTTTTTTAAGAAAAGATAGCAATAAACACCCTGAGAAATTTATTTCAAACGAACTAGTAGACCAGTTCATCAATTCCCTTTTTATATACTTTAACAATCCATCTTTAATTGATGATGAATTAAGCATTATTAAATTAAAAGAACTCATACTTATTCTGCTGAAATCAGAAAAGTATTTGGATGTTCAAAATATGTTGTCGGAATTGTTCTCCACAATTTCGGTTGAATTTAAGCAAGCAGTAGAAAATAATTTGTTCAACAATATTTCAATGGAGCAATTGGCTTTTATTTGCAATATGAGCTTATCAACCTTTAAAAGAAAATTTATACAAGTTTATTCCGAAACCCCTGCACGTTACATTAAAATACGCAGGTTAGAACATTCTGCTACATTATTGTTGTCAAACAATTCGGCTATTGCGGCTATTGCTTATGATAGTGGATTTCTTGATGTGACTACATTTTCGGCAAGCTTTCAAGACCATTTTCAAATTTCCCCATCAAAATACCGCTTGGACCAAATTAGAAAATAGTTGAGCGTTTACAGAAAGTAATTCCTTTCCATTGTCCGGATATTTGTTTTAAAGAATACAAATAAAAAAAGCAATTGGATTATTATCCGTTTTATTAATACTAACAACTATAACAATGGGACAAAACAAAAAAAAGAAAGGGTTTACTCTTAACAAAGAAAGTGATACAATTAATGTTTCGGTAGAAAAACTGTGGGAAATAGCAGGCAAACAATTTGCGGATGCTTATAAATGGTCAACCTCAGTAGATCATTCTTCGGGTTCGGGAACGGCACAGTTTGAAGGAGCAACGTGTGATGCACGTTCATGTGATTTAAATGCCAAAGGGTTTAATAAAGTAGATGAAAAGCTGACAAATTATGATGATGAAAAAATGAACTTAGCATATGATGTGGTAGGAGGCTTACCTGGTTTTGTAGATAAAGTATCAAACAATTGGACTGTTTTATCGGTTGGTGAAAATCAGTCTAAAATAGTTATGGTAATGACATTTGAAGTTTCTGGTATAATGGGCACTTTAATGAAAGGCATGATGAAAAAGCAAATTGAAAAGCTAATTAATATGGTTATGATTGACCTTAAAATTTATGCAGAAACAGGACATCCTTCAGATGCAAAACAAAAAAGAATAGATGAGTTGGCCAAGGAAATGGTCGATTAGTATTTTATTAATTTCCTTTGTTTTTCATATATGAGGAATGACTAAATGTATTTTATCGGATTGTTCGAGCAAGTTTTAAAAAGCTGTGGGGATTTCTAATTGTTGCCAACGTGATGTGTATGGTTAGTTGCGTGGTTAAGCACCTAATTTAGCAAATAAATCACAGATAGAATATTCCGCAGGAATGTTCGTAAGTCGGCAGTGAACAAGCAATTAATTATACACCGTGTTGTGCATTGGTTTTTTATTCCGTTTTGATATAATATATTTCTTTTAATTGCCCGTCATATAATCCTAAATGGCCTGTTTTTCCAGCTTTATAAAGTCCTATAATCTCAACTTTTTTCCCATTCATGTTTTTTGAAACGCTATCTAACTCAGTAGCTGGTTTAAATGAGTCAATCCAAATTTGTTGTGATTTCCAGTAAATCCCTCTATTTTCCATAGTAAGATGAAATTCGCCAATAATTTTCAGAGTATCATTGTCAAATTCCGTTGGGTTTTCTATTAAAACACTAATGTTTGTCAGTTCAATTTTTTGCGAAAGTTCATCATCTCCAAATTCGATTTTATTTGAATTACACGAGACTAAAAGTCCGATAAATATTAAAATTTTGTATTTATTCACGATGGTTTTTAACTTATGCACAACGGTTGGTGTATGATTAGTTGCGTGATTTCTGCAACCAATTTACTAAATTAAGCACGAACGGCTATATTCCGAAGGAATTTCGCAAGTGAGCTAAAACTAGCAATTAATTATACACGGTGTTGTGCGTTGTAATTATGCTAACTAACGATCTATTTTAATAATTTTATAGTACTGCATTATTAAATTTTTATTGTACGCAATAAAATAAGGTCCGTTCGGATAATTTGATATATCTATTTGATTAATGATATTAGGTATTAAGCTTTGATATACTTGTTGCCCAACCAAGTTGTAAATTGTTAGTATACCATCTGTATGTTCAATTGGTATATGCAGATTTAATTTATCAATTACAGGATTAGGATATATTTCAATGGATTTCTGCTCACTAATATCTTGGACTGCAAGTACGTTGCAGAACTGAGTGAAATTTGTTTGTGTTGAAGATTGTAATAAATTATCAAAATCATTGAAAGAATTTAGATCATCATATAAGGAATAATCCAGCCATAGTTTCAAAAAATTGAAAGTTATTAATTGCTGTTCCTCTCTTGTAATACCTAGAGTTGGGTTGCAGAATGATTCACCTAGAGAACAATTGAAATTATCATCAGCAAAATAACAATGACCACCATTTATTATGCTGATATGAGTTTTACAATTTGAGGCCAATTCATTATACATGAGGGTTTGGTTTTCATCGGGAGGTGTTACACAATCATCATCTCCGGAATAGATAAGTGTTGGGACAGTAATGTTTTGTGAAGCCGAAATGGCAGATGGATTAGTTTCTGCGGCAGCGAAAGTCACTAATGTACTTATAATCGAATTATTTTCTGCAGCTAGAAAGGATGCACCTCCACCCATAGAATGACCAAGAAGCCCCGTTTTAGGAGCCAAAGAGTTAAAGAACAATGAAGAGTTATCATTATTTTCATTTTGCATTTGAGTAGCCGCAAACTTTAAGTCAAGTCCGAAATTTTCATGACTTGGAGTAAAGGTCATTTCAGTTGTTGGAAAACAAATTACGTAACCATTGGGAACTAATTCCGTCCAAAAATTTTCATAAGATTCCCAGCTCATTAAAAATCCATGACCAAAAACAATAACAGGAAAATTTCCTGAAGCGATTGGGACATTTTCACCTGGATTATCAGCAGGATAATATATTTCAGTTTCGATATTTCTGTTTCTATTACTGTCATAGAAAGTAATTGAGGTATGACCTACGTCAAATGATTGTGCTGAAATATTAGCAGAAAAAATCAGTAAACCTATAAGTATTAAAAAACTCTTTAATTTCATTTTAATCACTATTTTATATTTTGTTTTTACTATTTAATTTTGCTATGAGATTATGACGCACAACGCGTTTGTGTATGGTTAGTTGCGTGTTTTAAGAGACCAATTTACTAAATAAAACACCAGCCAAGAAAGTCCGTTTGGACTTTCGTAAATAGGCGAGAACCAAGCAATTAATTATACACGGTGTTGTATGCAGTATTATTTGCTCGATATTATTTTTCTAATCAATATTATTTGTGCAAGATGATAATAACTATGTTCAATCATTCCATCTATATTTCTTTTATAATTCCCGTATTTTTCCTCAATAAATATTTGTTTTAATTTTTCCTCTGACATTTTTTCTATTAAAACACATAACTTTTCTGTGTCTTTCCAAAACTTATTTAAAAACGTTTTCCATTCATTTTGCGATTCTATTGGTGGAAAGTCAAAACTTTTTTTATCACTTATTTCAAGTTTTCCACTTAAAAACACATTTTTTATTCCATTAATATAGTAGTGATTGTGTTGTGCTAGTTCTGAAATAGTATTTAGTGATAGAAATTTTGTGTTCGTAATTTTCCAATCGATACTTTCCAATAGTTCTTTATAATTGGTATCTGCTATCCAAGTTCCACTAAGGATTACTTCTCGAATTCTACTTGCTAATTGTTCTGTTTTGTTCACTAATTTTTATTCTTTAACTGATATAAACGTTTCAACTTCGGCATTTTCTCCATCATAATATTTTTTTCCGTGAACTGTAAAATCAGCGTTGTAAGTTCGGTTTAAGTCTTTATTTTGCCAAATTTCCATCCAAGTAGCAAGAACTGCTTTTGGCATCTTGCCTTTTGAAACGTATTTTTGATATGTATTTTTTTTAATTGTAATTCCCACAAAATCTTCGGGAATATTTTCTAATGTGTTTACTGTCAATCCGATAATTAATGTATAAGGTCCATTGAAATCTGTTTCATAGTCCGTGTAAACTGCATAAATATCATCTTTTATTTTGTTCGGAATTTGATTTTGAATTTCTTCGCCCCAAAATTTCCCCCAAAGTGCCTCAATATCTTTAGCAGATTGTCCATTTTCATTTGTTGTTCTTACGGAAATTCCGATTACACTAAATTTTTCAATTATTTGATTGTTCATAGTTTTAGAGTTTTTTGTTTGTGATATTGCTTTAATTGAGAATAGCAAAGATGCCGTAAGTAAAAAAAATTGAAATCTTTTCATTGTATTATATTCATTTGTTTGACCACAAATATAAAATACATTTGTGACAACCCTATGGCAAGGGTATTGAACATTTTTTTAGACTAATGTCAAAATATTCTTCAAAGGTGATTTTGTGTGGTTCAAACGCTTGGTTTAATACAGATAAATTTTCTATTCGGTCTAAACGAAAAGCTCTATAATCATTTCTTAATCTACAAAATGCTATGAGCAACCAATTTTCTTGAGTGGTGTAAATAGCAAATGGTTCAATTGTTCTTTCAGTTGATTGGTCATTGTTCGGCGAGTAATAACTTATTTTAACAAGATTAAAATTGGTCAATGCTAACTGAAGTGTCGATAAATAACTACTTGTGCGAACGAAGTTGTCATTTTGTCCAAATACAACCCGATTTGAAAGTAAATTAGCTTTGTCTTTCGTGTTACTTCTCAAAACAGATTTAATTTTACCAATAGCTTCGGTGTATTCTTTTACAAATGAGGAATCCTTATTTTTTAAAACTAATTGTTCGGCTGTAATCAAAGCGTTGGCTTCACTTTCGGAAAACATTATTGGTGGTATTCTGTAACCTTCCATTAATGTATATCCTTTTCCTTCCTCCGTTATAATTGGAACTCCTGATTGTTCCAATGCCTTAATATCTCGGTAAATTGTCCTTTTACTAACAAAGAATTTTATAGCAAGTTCTGATGCGGTAAAGAGTTTTTTGGTATGCAATTGGTTTAAGATTGCAGTCAGTCTCGGAAGCCTTTTAATGTCAATTTCGTTCATTTTTTGTCTGACTGTTGGTTTTTTTATAGGTTTTCGTGATATGTCTTGTCCTGAAATACGGCTACAGGTTAAAATTGATTTACGCTGTTTTTAAATATACCATATTAGGTGTTTTATAGTCTAAAGATAAATGTAATCTTATTTCGTTGTATAGATTAATTGCATTTTTTGCAGCTCTCTTTGCGTGCACCACATTTGTAAAGGTCTGGTCGAGATAAAACTCGTCTTTTAAGATGCCATTTACACGTTCTGCCATTGCGTTTTCATAACAATGATTTTCTTCAGTCATACTAATATCTATCTTTTTTCTTTTAAGTATTTGTGTGTATACATTACTGCAATACTGTATTCCTCTGTCAGAGTGGTGTATGAGTCCTTTAATATTTTTGGCTTGATATACGGCCTTATTAAGCGCTCTCACGCATCCATTTAGTTCCAGGCTATCACTCAGGTCATACCCAACAATTTTTCGAGAATACATATCTGTAATAAGAGCCAGGTAGCAAAACCCTTTTACAGTTCTGATGTATGTGATATCCGAAGCCCAAACTTGATTAGGTCTGTTGATTTCCATGTCTTTTATGATGTTACTATACTTATAAAAGCGATGATGAGAGTTTGTTGTCCTCATCCTATATTTCTTTCTAAGGGTTAGCATTTTATGCTTTCTAAGCACATTAAACAAAGTGTCTCTACCAACTTTTAGATTGGCTTTATTAAACTCGTTACCTAATGATCTTATAAGTTTTCTAACACCTTCTCTAGGAAGGGATTTGCGTCTTTGCCTAACTATTTTTATAATCTGTTGTTCACGTTCCAAACGTCTGTCAGCCCTATTTTTAAACTTGTAATAGGCATCACGTTTTAGTCCAAAACAACCAGTTATAGTTACCAAAGTAGCAAATCCCTTAGATTTCTCTTTG
>TARA_R100001369_G_scaffold92897_1_pt1 | contig 12501 bp, 5 predicted proteins | sample TARA_R100001369 | Tara Oceans TARA_R100001369 (sample SAMEA2621528) | marine metagenome | biome: marine biome (ENVO:00000447); feature: surface water layer (ENVO:00002042); material: "saline water (ENVO:00002010), including plankton (ENVO:xxxxxxxx)" | depth 5 m | reverse complement strand
CCCCACCACAAGGAGGTGTGGTAAGTTCAAGTACACACTTTTCCGCCACCAATAGTGGAACATTGACGTTAACAACTTATACAGGAACCATCAGCAAATGGCAAAAATCTACGGATGATGGCCTTGTATGGGTCGATATTTCAAATACTACCGACTCTTATAGTTATAACAACATAAGTGCTAAAACTTTGTTCAGGGCATTGGTAGCAAATGGAAGTTGTGGTACTTCATATAGTGCCAATGGCAAGATAGAAATAATTTACAGTCCTGCCATTACTGATTTTACCCCAAAAACCGCTGCACAAGGAAATGAAATTACTATCACCGGTACCAATCTTGAGAATGTAACCGAGGTTAAATTTGGCGGAGTAAATGCTAGTTCCTTTACCATAAACTCTACATCCAAAATCACCGCTATTGTTCCATCAAATGCTGTTTCTGGCAATATATCAGTTACCAATTCAGGAGGTACGGACAGTCTGTCGGGATTTACATTTAATGAAGCTCCATCGGATATAAGCATTTCAGTGAATACCATATTAGAAAATAATTCAATTAACGATCTTATAGGAGTGTTTTCTGTAACAGATCCAGAGGTTTCCGATACACATACCTATCAATTGGTTTCGGGATCGGGTGATGCCAATAATGGTTCATTCTTGATTTCCGGAAACAGTTTATTGGCCAATGTGGTTTTTGATTTTGAAATAAAGAAAGTATATAACATCAGGGTTGAAGTTCAGGATAATTATGAAAATAACTATCAAAAAGAATTTACCATAAACGTTACCGATGCCAATGAAAGCCCTACCGATATTGCAATAGACAATTCTACGGTAATTGAAAATAGTGCTGTTGGAACATTGGTTGGTAGTTTAAGCAATACTGATCAGGATTCAAATAATGACTATATATATACTTTGGTTCCCGGAAATGGCACCAATGATGCCGACAATACCAGTTTCACCATAAATGGAAGCGACCTTGAATTGGCAATTGTACCCGATTACGAGGAAAAGTCCAGTTATTCGATCTACCTGAACGTGAGTGACGGGGAAAACGATTACCAAAAAGCCTTCACTATTTTGATCTCCGATGAATCCGATGAAAATAATGATGGCCTGGTAGACGGTGCTTTTGTTACTAAATGGCGCACAACCAGTAATAATGAAACCATTCGCTTTCCATTAAGAGATTGGAGCGGCATTACAGTTGATTGGGGCGATGGTTCTGAAATAGCATCACCAACAGAGGTAACAGTAGGTTATGCACAATTTTTTCAGCATACTTATGCCACTGCAGGTGATTACATTGTAACCATAAAAACGGATGATAATTTAGATATCGGCTGGTTTGAGGGAGGAGCTGATCGTTCGGATTCTAAATCAAAATTAATTGAAATCAAACAATGGGGATCAGGCCAATGGTCCAGTTTCAATCGCGCTTTTAGCAATCATATAAATGTTGAGTTCTTGGCACTGGACAGTCCCGATTTAACAATATGTACAGACTTAAGTGGGCTCTTGGCTGGTTCGTCAATAAATCCAGATATAAGTAATTGGGACGTCTCCAATATAACCGCTATGATCAATTCGTTTAGTGGGACCGTTAATTTTAATCAAGATCTAAGTAGCTGGAACGTATCCAATGTAACAAATATGAGTGCTATGTTCAATAGAGCTTATGCTTTTAACTCAGATATCACCAATTGGGATGTGAGCAGCGTTACAAATATGGCTAGTATGTTTACTGATGCTAGTCTGTTTAATCAGGATATTGGTAACTGGGATACCTCAAACGTCACCAATATGTATGGGATGTTTAGAAACGCTTCGTTGTTCAATCAAGATATTGGTACATGGAACGTTTCCAAGGTTACAAATATGATTTTGATGTTTGATAATGCCGATGCATTTAATCAAGATCTGAACAATTGGGATGTTTCAAATTTAACTTCAATGCAAAATATGTTCTCCAATGCGGCCGCGTTTAATGGAAATATATCTTCATGGGATGTGTCAAATGTAACTTCATTGCAATATACCTTTGATGGGGCTTTGTCATTTAATCAAAACTTAAGTGCATGGGATGTGTCAAATGTTAGAGACATGCGATACACATTTGCAAATACAAGAGATTTTAATGGTCCTTTAAATTGGGGCAATAAAACCGCCAACGTTACAACGATGCACCAAATGTTCACTAGCTCGAAATCCTTCAACCAAGATGTTAGGAATTGGGATGTTTCGAAGGTAACCGATATGATATTCATGTTCGCTGTTAGTGAAGCTTTTAATCAGGACATCAGTGATTGGAATGTTTCTAACGTAGTTTCCATGAGAAGTATGTTCCAGGAGGCAAAAGCATTCAATCAACCTTTAAATTGGACAGGAAAGACAACAAGTCTTACCGATGTCTCTACAATGTTTTACAGAAATCCGGTCTTTAATTCAGTAATCAATTGGGATATTTCCAAGGTGACCAATATGCAAAGCATGTTTGAAGGAGCTAGTGCCTTCAATAAGGACATTGGAGCTTGGGATACCTCTAGCGTAAACAATATGTATAGTTTGTTTAGAAATGCCTCGTCTTTCAATCAGGACATTGGATCGTGGGATGTTTCCAATGTTACAAATATGTCTTTAATGTTCAATAACACAAAGCTTTCCTCCATAAATTATGATGCTTTATTAAATGGCTGGAATTCACTAACCCTCAAAAACAATGTAACATTTGATGGAGGATTATCTATTTACTGTCAAGGAGAATCTTCAAGACAAAATTTAATCAACTTTTTTGGATGGGTAATTACTGATGGTGGATATGAATGTGATGCTGACGGTGATGGTATACCAGATGTACTTGACCAATGCCCCAATACACCGACAGGACAAACCGTGGATACGAACGGATGCAGTGAAACGCAAAAGGATACGGACAGTGATGGTGTAACGGATAACCTTGATCAATGTCCAAACACTTCTAGTGGTGAAACGGTAGATACTGCCGGTTGTTCGGATATGCAAAAGGATACGGACGGGGACGGGACCAATGACGCCCATGATGCCTTCCCTAACGATGCCAATGAGGATACCGATTCGGATGGTGATGGTACCGGTGACAATGCCGATGCATTCCCCAACGATGCCAATGAGGATACCGATTCGGATGGAGATGGCATTGGCGACAATGCCGATGCCTTCCCTTACGATGCCAATGAAGTCACCGATTCCGATGGCGATGGCGTTGGTGATAATCAAGATACTGATGATGACAATGATGGTTTGCCGGACACGGAAGATTCCGATCCTTTGAACCCTGCGACCGACATAGACGGGGATGGTATTATTGATACGTTGGATAATTGCCCTTATATTTCAAATCCAGACCAGCTGGATACAGATTTGGACGGTGAGGGTAACATTTGTGATATGGATGACGATAATGACGGTGTTTTGGACACGGAAGATGCATTCCCAATAGATCCAACAGAAACCGTTGATAAAGATGGTGATGGACTGGGGGATAATATGGATTTAGATGACGACAATGACGGATTTTTGGACTATGAAGATGATTTCCCCAATGATCCTAGTGAGAATCTCGACACGGATGGTGATGGAATTGGCAACAATAAGGATACCGATGATGATGGGGACGGAGTATCGGATGATTTGGATCAATTTCCTTTGGACTCATCAGAGGACTCTGATACCGATAATGATGGTCTAGGTGATAATGAAGACGATGACGACGACAATGATGGAATTATGGATGCCAATGATGCGTTCCCTAAAACAAGTGCTCCGAAACTGGTTCCTGCGCAAGCATTTACTCCAAATGGCGATGGCAATAATGATCGCTGGGTCATACCTGGCATTGATAATTACCCAAACAACCACGTACAGGTATTCAATAGATGGGGTCATCCGGTCTATACCGCAAACGGATATGCAAACGACTGGGAAGGGATTTATAAATCAAGAAACGAAAAATTGCCAACCGGTTCTTATTTCTATACGATTAATCTAGGGAATGGGGCCGAACCAATTCAGGGTTGGATTTTCATAAACTACTAGAGTGCAAATTATAAAGACCAGAAGAGCAAGGATGCAGCTGTGAGACCATATAACAAAGTTGGTCCAATGTCAACGCTTCAAATAAAGTTGGACATTGTGGAAAATCTTTATTGATTCTTTAGATAGAATACGAATGGACAATTTTGGAAAACCAAACTTTGGTGCTCTAAATTTGTCCATTCCTCTATTTTCACACCTTATGACGTATCTGGCTGGGGAGCGCAAAAAATAAAAAGTCTTGGATTGCCCATGACCGGGTTACTTACACTTAAAGCAGTAATCGGACAAAATTATTTTTTTGATTTGGAAAATCCAAAACATGTACATATGATAATTAAGATTAAAACCAGTCACTAAGGTGCTACTGTTTATCAAAGTTAAGTAGTTTCTATTTATTTAAGTCAGACATCAATATTGACCATGTCTTATATTACTGGATTCTAGTTTAAAACCATCTTTCCTGCAATTGCCCCATCAAGTAATATAAAAATTCTTACGAATATTATTTGAATTGCTGTCAAACGTTCAACTTTTCAATTACCATAACCTCAATAAATATCCTCTTATAATTCATTCGCAATGAATTGTTATGTTTGGCTTGTGTATATTGATACCAATGAATAACTTAGGTGCTGTAGTAATTTTAGTTTGTCTCTTATGGTTATTCAATATGATTCAACGATGCAAAACCTGCTACTTTAGAAACCTATAATTCATTGTAACGGTATTCGAAAAACCTAAATTAGAAAATTCAAATAACCTGATTTCCCATTTAAAAAAATCTCTGTTATTTCCCAACTGAGAAATAACAGCATAATCGTTTTAAACAATTTTGGTCTATTTTAAATAAAAATTGCATAATTCTAAACAAACTGAAAATATTAAATTAGGCATTAACAAAATTGAAATGGATTTTCAATCGAAAATAAAATTTAGATATGGATAAAAAAAATATCAAAACATGAATCAAGGACATTTTAGCGATTTGTTTCTTGATAATAGTAGCGACCTTGTTTGGGTTATAAATAATGAGTTTCATTTGGTGTACGCGAATAAAGCTTATCTAAAGTTAATGAAAAAAGTAACGGGCTCAGAAATGAAGCTCAATAAGCCTGTATTTGTTGAAGGATTTGGAGATGGATATATCAATAAATGGAAAGAATATTACACAAAGGCACTTGATGGCCGGTATTTTGAAATAGAGGAACACTTTTATAATCCGGAAAACAATACCAAGGAATATGGTCAGGTTAAATTTTATCCTATATTGGACGACGATGGCAAAACTCACTACGTCGCTTGTCAATCACGTGACATAACCAGTATTGTTAGGCAAATCTCTGATGCCAAACAACTGATGGATTCTTCTTTAGATACTTTCTGTACCATCAATGAAGCGGGAAATTTTGTTTTTGTAAGCGCTGCATCTGAAGTTCTTTGGGGGTATTTACCCGAAGAATTAATTGGTAAAACATATCGGGATTTGATCATTGAGGAGGATTTGCCCAAGACCTTGGAAATAGAACAAGCAATTGTTAATGGACAAGAAATTAAATCATTTGTAAATCGATACAAAAAAAAGGATGGCGATATAGCCTACAATTTATGGTCGGCACGATATGATAATCTTACCAAACTAACTTACTGTGTAGCAAGGGATGCAAGGGAACAAATAGGGAAGGAAGAACTAATTAGACTAAGTGAGCAACGTTTTAAATCCCTTGTTCAGGAAGGTTCCGATCTAATAGGAATTCTTGACCAGGAAGGTAACTATCTTTACGTAAGTCCAACTAGTACTTCGGTGCTTGGAATTACTCCAGAGGAATTTATTGGAAAAAATGCGCTTGAATTTATCCACCCAGAAGATGCAGAAAAAACTTTAGCCGGTTTGCAGAAAATGGCGATAGAAAAGAAAGTTAAACTGGAACCGTTTCGTTTTCAAAACAAACAAAAAGAGTGGCGATGGACAGAGACCGTTTTGACCAATATGCTCGACAATCCTTCTGTAAGGGGCATTGTGGCAAACTCCAGGGACATTACTTCCAAAGTGGAAGAAGAACAGAAACTTCGGTTATTTGAAAAGGTAATCGATAGTACTACTGACGCTATAATTATTACAGAGGCTGAGCCCCTAGACGAACCTGGACCCAAAATAGTTTATGTTAATAAAGCTTTCAAAAACCAAACAGGTTATAGTCTTAATGAAGTAATTGGAAAAAACCCAAGATTTCTACAAGGTAGAGACTCCAATCAAAAGGAACTTAGAAAACTAGGTGAAAAGCTTAGGCGCTGGGAACCTTCGGACGTAACCGTTTTAAATTATACAAAATACGGTAAGGAGTTTTGGGTGAATTTTGTTGTGAGTCCTGTAGCCGACCAATATGGTTGGTTTACACATTGGATCTCTGTACAAAGAGATGTTACCGAACACAAAAACAGGGAACTCGAAAAAGACTTGTTTAATCAAATAAGTTTGTGCTTTAGTAATGACGAGGATCTACCAACAGCAGCTACGCAGTTATGCAAAAGCATTTATTACTTTGGCAAATTTGATTTGATTGAATTATGGTGTCCCAATATGGAGCAAATTGAGCTACGGCTAATTGGGAATTATAGCAATGACGGGAACTCACTTATCCACAATAGGTCGATCACTTCTTTCAAAAAAAACATTGGCCTACCCGGAAAAATTTGGAAGGATAAAAAACAACTTTTATGGGATGAAAAGCAAATAGAGCAATATTATACTCGAAATATTGAAGCCAATAAACTAGGGTTGAAATCCGTACTTGGTCTTCCCCTTACTTTTAAAGGGGAAGTTACAGGAGTATTGCTAATAGGAACAACGAGAGAACCTTCGTATCTTGGGAAATATAGTGAGATTTTGGGTCGTATGGAAAACTTCATTGGCTCCGAAATAAACCGTAAAAAACTAGAATATGAATTAAAATATCTTTACAATTCCATACCTGAAGTTTTATGCGTTGCCGACTTTAATGGCCGATTTTTAAAAATAAATAAAGCGGGATGTGATTTATTGGGTTATTCTGAGGAAGAAATATTATATCATTCCTTCGATGAATTTGTTCACCCTGAAGACAAAAAAATATCTTCAAACGAAATTAATCGCTTGACAAGTGGAGCAAGAACGTTTCTGTTTGAGAATCGTTATATAACCAAAGAAGGAAAAGTCCTTTGGTTAAGTTGGAGTTGTCATTCCGATATTACTAGTGGATTAATATACGCCTCAGCAAAAAATATAACAGAGGAAAAGGTTTTACGAGAACTTAACAAACAGGCAAGTAAATTGTCGAAAATTGGGGCTTGGGAGGTTGATTTAAAACAATCCTCCATGTATTGGTCTGAGATAGTCCATCTCCTGCATGAAACAGACCCTAATACTTTTAAACCTGACCTTGTGTCCTCTATAAACTTTTATCGCGAGGATTATCGTCCACTGGTAAAAAATAGTATTGACCAATGCATTTCTACTGGTGCTGATTTTGATTTTGAGGCTGTTATTGTAACAAAAGGCCTTAAAGAAAGATGGGTACGTTCCATAGGAAGTCTTGAGAAATTAAATGGTAAGCCGTGGAGAATATTTGGAAGTTTTCAGGATATTTCCGCAAGAAAGGAATCTGAAATCGAATTACAAAAACTCAATGAATCGCTCAAGAATTATTCGTTAGAACTAGAGCGTTCCAATGAAGAATTAGAGCAGTTTGCTTTTGTAACCTCACATGATTTACAAGAACCATTAAGAATGATCTCTAGCTTCATGGAACAATTAAAAATAAAGTACGGTGATCAGTTGGACGATAAAGCCAATCAGTATATCCACTATGCGTTGGATGGCGCAAGGAGGATGAAACAAATTATTTTGGACCTACTTTTATATTCTAGAGCAAACAAACCTACCGAAGAATTGGAAGAAGTTGATTTAAATGGAGTTTTAAATGATTACAAACAATTAAGAAGAAAAGTTCTATCTGAAAAATCAGTAGTTATTGATTTCAATGAACTACCAACAATTAGGGTTCACAAAGCTCCCATTACGCAAATATTCCATTGCCTCATAGATAATGCCATTAAGTATAGTAAAGAAGATGAACCTCCTACAATAAAGATTCTTGCCGAAGAAAAACCAAATGAATGGGAATTCAGTATAGAAGATAATGGAATTGGGATAGAACCTCAATTTTTTGAAAAGATATTTGGAGTATTTCAAAGGCTACATAATAGAGAGCGATATGAAGGGACAGGGATTGGTCTCGCCGTTGTCAAAAGAAGTGTTGAGTTTTTGGGAGGCAGAATTTGGTTGACTTCTGAATTAGGAATGGGTTCAACATTTTATTTTACAATTAAAAAAAATACCCCTTGTCCATGACTTTAAGTAAAATTCACATTTTATATTTTTTCTAAACTACATACCCTGCACTAATTCCAAAATTTGTTTTAATTGGTATCATGGTTCAAGTTTATGTCGAAATTACTGAGCCCGTTCATATATTGGTGTATTCTGCCACAGGGGTTGTTTCCTGTTTCTTGGTAGGATATTTTGCCAGTTTCCTATTCGTCACGGATTGAGGACACCTTGATGTGTTATTGATATTCTAAAAAAATGGCCAATTGAACTAATCACAGAAAATGAAATACCAATTATGACGGAATACCAAATAGAACTTTATATAAAATACTTGAATATCCTTAAGGTACCTTTAACAACTATATGCTAATGCCAGTTATAGTTTTAACCTCTCTATAAATCCTTTCAAAATTCATTCTCAAATCTTCCTGGGTAAAGTAATTGGTTTTGGGCGGAACTTCTTTTTTAATGTTCTGTAATTTAAACTGCAGTTTTTTGTCCCTTCCATCGGCAAAGGCAATAAACTCACCTTGTTGCAGCCTAAAGAATAGATCTGCTCGTCGTTTCGCTACTTCCTTTTCCCCGGTAGTAATGCGCGTATCAAAATTGAGATTATGTCCACGGTTGACACTAGTGGTCTCTTTGCGCACGATTTCAAAATAGCGTTCATAGTATTTGGCGGTATCCGGGTCATTGACCTTGCCAAAAAACTGATAGGATAGGTTGCTCAAAATGGCCTTACCTACCTTATCGCCATAAAGGATTTCATTTTGCACCTTATCCTGCATTACGTAAACCGTAGCAATATCATAACTACGTAGGGTAGCTGGGATACGGTGCATATTGGGCAATCTAATGGTTGGGGCCTCTTCCATGAGTAGGAAGGACTGTCGCTGGCGTCTTACGCTCATTTCTTTGATTACGGTATGCATTACTGCCGCGATGATGGGGGAAAAGGCCGATTCATATTTGGGGTGGTTCACTAGGGAAATTACGGCCGGGTTTGCACTGCTGTTAATATTGAGAGGCACTTCATCCTTGGAGAGTACCATAAACAATTGTTGTGAACTGATTTTTTTTAGGGCATTGGCCAAGGTACTCCTTACTCCGGCCGTTTGTCTTTCGGAATCCAACCCATTGATAAAGGCACTGGCCATAGCTTTTGAAGTCAGGTCCGAGTTTAGGAAAGCCGCCATGGTTCTGTTATCCATGGACTGAAAAATAGCTATTAGGTGTGGCAGGCTACAAAACTTAGGATAGGAAGTTTTGAGTTTCCAGATCAATCCGGCCACCAGACCTTCCACGGCATCGTTGAAAAATTTTGTGGTGCTATTGGTATTGGATTCGTTCATTTCCAACAGGTTTTCCATAAGTACTTTTGAAATTTCGTTGACACATTCCTCATTATGGAGATATTTGGGTGCAATGGGATTCACCCGATAGTGGATCTGATCGAAGGCAATGGTATAGAACTTTATTTTTCCGATGTCCTTGAATAGGGGATAGGCCATTTCGGTAAGTTCGAAATTCTTGTAATCGTGAAGGATTCCACAAAAGTTCTGTGCGCTAAAATGCTGCAGAAAATTGTAAATGACGCTTTCCGTTTTACCGCTTCCCGCAGCACCGATTACGGAGGCTCCACGTTTTATATTATCAATTTTGAACTTGCCTCGTTGCAGTTTAAAATGAACCTGGTACCTTTGGTTCTTAGGGCCGGACTCTGTGTTCCTATAAGCATAGATCAGGGTAGAAATAAATAAAAGTGGCACAATTACTCCGAGAACGATATTTGGCCAAGCGGCAGTCATATACCAATGGAAGCGGATTGAACGGCCTTATCAAGGCCACGTTTTAACCTTTGGATAGTTTTTAGGGCCAGTTGGACCTTATTGGTCGGTATGTTCAACATGGAATAGTCCAAACCAGTTTTGCGAATGATACTGAAGGCGATGTGCTTTTCGTGGGTAGGAAGTCCCGATATCATGGTAAAAAATTGTTTTGGATCGTTTATAAATGTTTTTCTCGCGTGATAAGTTTCGGCATAGTTGCGCTTATATTCAAAAAGTTTGTCAAAAGTCTTTTCCGAGGCAGAAAAAAAACTATCCCTATCAAACCCACGTTTTACGGACTTGCCATTAAAGATGGTGTCCGAATGCCGGTATTTGCTCCCTGGGGACAAGCCATATTTGTTGGACATATCCTTACGGCTTACGATAATATGTATATGGGTTTGGGGACCTTCCTTGGCCATCCCCTGAACGATACGTTTTCCGTTCTGTTGGTGGGGAGCCTCCTTTTCCAGACGTGCTATCCGGTTTCTTAGTTTAGTAATATTACCTTGGGTTTTACCTTGTTCGATCCTTCCAATACGGTTCTTGAGGTCCAATATTTTGGTAGCATAGGGTTGATTTTTCCGGACCTGCCAGTCCGTACCCTTAAACGTACGCTGATGTTCAATTTTCGCAAAGAATTTAATATCGTTTAGGGATACTGGTTTACCGTCTATATCGCGATTAAAGCAAGCCGCATAGTCCTTCATCACTTCAATAGTATAGCGTTTAAGGTCCTCGGATGGATTTTGTAGGCGTTTGAGTTCATAGGCACTTGGATTAACGGTAATGGAATAGAATTTGGGCTCTGTCCTTTTAAGCTTTGCCGTATTCCCATCAATTTCCCGTACTACTTCATCTGTGGGAACGTCCGTACTGAATTGATTGAAAAAGTGTTCATGATCCTCAAGGGACCTTTGTTCGTTCTCCTTTTCCAGGTATGCCACAAAATCGGCCACACTCTGGCCAAAATTACCGTCCATTTTTTGTTTCGATATGGTGATGTACATAGGTAGAATTATTAATAATATTCTTGAATTCCTCCTGGGTTAAATTAATTTTTAAGTAGCCTCCTCCAAAATTGCCCTTGACGAAAGTGACGCTATCACCAAGCCTTTGCAGATCAGATTTAATAAAATGTAATTGCTGCTTCACAACATCATATTGATTGCGATAAAATTGAAGCTCCTCGTTTTCGGTGATGAGCGGTTGCGCTTCAAAAATGGGATCTCCCTGGCCGGATTCTTCTTTGCCCTTATCTTCTTGGAACAGGAGTTGAAGCATGGTGTTGGTAGGTTTGGTCTGATTCTTTTCAATGTTCTTGATGATGGCCACCAGGGCATTAATACGTTTTTTGAGCCTGTTCTCCATAGTGGTCATATTGGGCCCCAGGGATTCATAGGGTGAAATTTGGTTTCCTTCAAAAAAGTTCATCATGGATTCGAGGGTTTCGGTATGGGAACGCCCCACCTTTTTGGAAAACTTCCTGAAATGGTCTGCAATAGGGCTTTTGATACTTATTGCCGAAAAGTTGTATGTCTTAGTATGAAGCGGTTTCATTTACTGTAAAAAATTGCACCAATACTGGGTCTCTGAAAGGATTTACATTAAATATTAAAATTGTCATTTAACTTAATACGCTTAAATTACTGAATATCAAATTATTAAAATTAATAACATCGCCTTGGCGTGTTATCCTCTTGCTTCTCCTTTTTGTACGCCGAGGGTACAAAAATTCCGAACCACTGGTAAACAGTTGCTTAAAAAAAAGAATACTTTCAGTGGTAATATCAGCACAACCAATACCGATTATCGGTGTATAAAAGTTAAGTCATTTACCAAGAAAACAGAAACGAGGTTTAGGTACAAAACACTGGTTCTGATATCAAAAAAAATGAACTAAAAAAAACGGTCGATAATAAGTGGCGGTCAAAAAAAGGACCCTATACAAAAATGTACGGATCCTTTTGTTATTGTTGGGGCGGATTGGAAGGTTTCCATCCCTTATCAAATGGATTTAGATTAAACCATTATCCGAAAAGCTAAAGTACTGTCCATCTGGCGCGATTATCAAATGGTCAAGGACTTTTATATCTAAAAGTGCTGCCGCCTTTTTGATTTTATTGGTCAATTGAATATCCGCCTCGCTCGCCTTCAATTTTCCACTTGGGTGGTTATGGCAAAGTATTATAGCCACCGATAGGGATTTGAGTACCACGGAAAAAAG
>TARA_R100001369_G_scaffold83771_1_pt1 | contig 12503 bp, 14 predicted proteins | sample TARA_R100001369 | Tara Oceans TARA_R100001369 (sample SAMEA2621528) | marine metagenome | biome: marine biome (ENVO:00000447); feature: surface water layer (ENVO:00002042); material: "saline water (ENVO:00002010), including plankton (ENVO:xxxxxxxx)" | depth 5 m | reverse complement strand
ATGTCTGCTCCTATGACACGTTGAATCTCCATAACATTCTCCGGGGTAAACACATGGTAGGAACCATCAATATGGGATTTAAACTTAACCCCTTCTTCCTTTATCTTTCTGTTATCCGACAAGGAATAGACTTGATAACCACCACTATCCGTTAAGATATTCCGGTCCCAATTCATAAACTTATGAAGACCTCCAGCCTGTTTCAGTATTTCGGTTTTAGGCCTTAAATACAAATGGTAAGTATTCCCTAAAATAATGTCAGGATTTATCTCCTCCCTCAATTCCCTTTGGTGTACCCCCTTTACGGAAGCTACCGTACCTACAGGCATAAAAATGGGGGTTTCTATCTTGCCGTGGTCCGTAATAAGCTCGGCCGCCCTAGCCTTTGTCCTTGAGTCCGAATGTTGTAAGGTAAATTTCAAAAAAAATCTATTTAAAGCCGCAAATATAGTCAACTCGGAGCCATTAAAACCTTAACAAAAAAATAAAGTTCTGTTATGGTCCATTATAGTTGATAAAATATTATAATTCCTGCTTGTGTACCCAAAAGATTGCCATTACTTTTGAAAAGTTTAAAAAATATAGATAAAATGCCAAAACTTCAAGAATTACAAGATTTGACCGTTCAAGTTCGCAGGGACATTCTAAGAATGGTTCATAAGGTAAACTCTGGACATCCAGGAGGTTCCTTGGGCTGTACAGAATTTTTCGTTGCCCTTTACAATGAAATCATGGAGCTTAAGGATGAATTTGATATGGACGGTAAAGGTGAAGATCTTTTCTTTTTGTCCAATGGTCACATATCCCCTGTTTTCTACAGTGTTCTGGCAAGAAAAGGCTACTTTCCAGTCGATGAATTAAATACCTTTAGATTAATAGATTCGCGTCTACAAGGTCACCCAACCACTCATGAAGGTTTGCCAGGTGTACGTATCGCATCAGGTTCATTGGGACAGGGCATGTCCGTGGCCTTGGGTGCGGCACAGGCCAAAAAACTTAACAAAGACTCCAAACTGGTCTATACCTTACACGGTGACGGCGAGTTACAGGAAGGTCAGAACTGGGAGGCCATTATGTATGCCGCTGGTAAGAAAGTAGACAATATTATTGCGACCATTGATTATAATGGCCAACAGATAGACGGAGCTACGGACGACGTACTTCCAATGGGAGATCTAAAGAAGAAATTTGAAGCCTTTGGATGGGATGTTCTGGACATTAAGGAAGGAAACGATCTGGAAGCTATTCTAAAAGGAATGAAAGAAGCAAAGAGTAGGACCGGAAAAGGAAAACCGGTATGCGTACTGCTGCATACCATAATGGGACATGGGGTAGATTTTATGATGTACACCCACGCATGGCACGGCAAGGCGCCCAATGACGAACAATTGGCAACCGCTTTGGCGCAGAACCCAGAAACTTTAGGGGATTACTAATCCACAACCTTTTCCAAAAAAATTAAAGAAAATACAGATGAAAAAATATATAGATCAAGGTAAAAATGACACAAGAAGTGGTTTTGGTGCGGGACTGGCCGAATTGGGCCGGACCAACCCCAATGTAGTTGCTTTGTGCGCGGATTTGGTAGGATCCCTTAAGATGGAGAAGTTTATAGAGGAAAATCCCGAACGTTTCTTCCAAATAGGTATCGCCGAAGCCAATATGATGGGAATTGCCGCCGGACTTACAATAGGCGGGAAAATTCCTTTTACCGGAACTTTTGCCAACTTTTCCACTGGACGTGTCTATGATCAAATTAGACAATCTATTGCCTATTCCGATAAGAATGTAAAAATTTGTGCTTCCCACGCTGGGGTTACCCTTGGTGAAGACGGTGCTACACACCAAATATTGGAAGATTTGGGATTGATGAAGATGTTGCCTGGAATGACCGTCATCAACACCTGTGACTACAACCAGACAAAGGCTGCCACCATTGCAATAGCAGAACATCACGGTCCTGTTTACCTAAGGTTTGGACGGCCAAAAGTGGCCAACTTTACCCCAGTAGACCAAAAATTTGAAATAGGAAAAGCCGTCATGCTCAACGAGGGAACGGACGTTACCATTGTGGCCACAGGGCACTTGGTTTGGGAAGCACTGATAGCTGCTGAAAATCTAGAAAAACAAGGCATATCCGCCGAAGTCATCAACATACACACTATTAAGCCTCTTGACGGGGAAGCTGTGTTAAAATCTGTTAAAAAAACAGGTTGCATAGTTACTGCGGAAGAGCACAATTATTTAGGTGGACTAGGTGAAAGTATCTCCGGATTCCTCGCTACCACGCACCCTACACCCCAAGAGTTTGTTGCAACCAAAGATACTTTTGGAGAAAGTGGCACTCCTGAACAATTAATGGACAAATACGGATTAAACAATAAAGCTATAGAGAACGCCGTTGTGAGTGTGTTAAAAAGAAAATAATCAAATCCCTTTTAGGGAGATGAGGATTCTTAACATGGAAAACGGCGAAAACTATGGAACAGAACTCAACTAAACTGCTAGAATTACCTATCAGCAATAAAGGTAGAATTTAGCGGTTTTTTTGTGCCATTACCCCGCCTTTTCGTGTCAAGATAATTTCTTTTTAGGTTAAACAATTAAAAAAGTTGTGCCTAAAATTGCACAATGTATTCTAATTTTAAAAGAACACAGTATGATGAAGAAAACAGTTTTATTAGCAGCTATCGCATTAATGGGTATAACTGCACATGCACAAAAAGGATCAGGGTTCGGAATCAAGGGCGGACTTAACTACGGCGCCAATGGTGATTATTTTGAATCCGCAGAAAACGCCTACAAAGATCCTAAGGGAAATGTGGGATACCACATTGGAGTTTTTGGCATTATCGGGGACAAAATTTACCTTAGACCCGAATTGGTCTATACCAAAACAAAATCGGACTATGAAAACAATAGTCTGGCTATGAGTAAATTGGATGCTCCAGTATTGCTAGGTGTTAACTTAATTGGACCGTTAAACCTTTTTGCAGGGCCTGCTTTCCAATATATTTTGGACACCGATTATGATGGTATTACGATAGGGGATGTAGAAAATGATTTTACCGTAGGACTAAATATAGGTGCCGGACTGTCCTTTGGGAAGTTTGGAATAGACCTAAGATACGAAAGAGGTTTTAGCGAGAATGAGGTAACCGTAATCGAAGGACCATTTATCAATGACCGTATAGACACTAGACCAGACCAATTAATTTTGAGTGTGGCCTTGAAACTTTAAAAAAAATGAACTTATAATAAAAAATGCCCCCGCAGTTGCAGGGGCATTTTTTTTATTTAGTGAACCAATATGGTCAACTTCAAATATTTTTATCCAAATAATCGGGAATACCATCGTTATTGGAGTCTCCCAATTCGTCCTCGGTGAGGATACCATCACCGTCGTCATCGGTATCCAAATAATTGGGAAGGCCATCTTCATCGGTATCATCGTTATAGAGATTACCGTCACCATCCAAATCTTCCAGAATGGTATCCACACCATCCCTATCGTGATCGGCAGTATTGGTTGCCAATAGGTTTACTTCAAACATTAAAGGTGCATAGCTTGCCCCAGGTGCGCTTCCACTGAAATAAGCAATCCCTGAGGGCATAAAAATAAGACCTACCCCGCTTCCAGTTACGCTAAAGGTACCGTCGCCATTTTCAATTATATCTCCACCCGATTTAAATTTGGGCATTCCTTCCTTAAATCCTTTTATGACCCCAGAATTTCCAGAAACTCCGGAACCTTGCATATCGAACCAGACCGGAGAGCCCAGCCTACTATCAAAAATAGTTCCGTCCAATCGCATACCCTGATATTTCAAATATACAGAATCCACGGGCGTAGGATTCTCACCTACTCCTTCCCTAGCAACTATATAATACAAGGTATGTGGAATATCAACTTCTTCCGCATCCAATCCCAAATCACTGGAAGAAACGTTTATGACCTGTGTAAGGGCATCTTCGAACAAGGATCTTTTATCGGCATTGGAACCGGCTATGGTATCGATCCTGATCCTTAAGTCAAAACCTTCATCAATTGGTTCCTCAAAATCTTCATAGTTATAAAAATGCGTCTTTAAATAAGCCTGAATTTCAGCATCATTTTCAACAATAACCTCACTTAGCAGTCTTGGGGGTATCACCTCAAAATCATCCCCATCGTCCTTTTTACAAGACCAGATAGTCAAAAAAATTAAAGCAAGTAAAAGAAATCTCTTTATATTCATCAGTTTATTTTTATTGTCTTTTAATTACGGAATGCATCCTTATGATTATTATAATAACCAATTAGGATTCATTGATTTCTTAATTAAAGGGCGCAAGATACAATTTTCAACTATTTTTGTAGAGGACGTTAACAAAGATTTTCAATAGTTTATGCGAATTGACAAATACCTATGGAGCACCCGTTATTATAAAACGCGAAACATAGCTACGGAGGCTTGTAAAAAGGGGCATATAAGAATCAATGAACAGGTAGTAAAACCATCGAGGGAAGTATACCCCATGGATAAAGTTGTGGTAAGGAAAAACCAGATCAATTATGAATTTACGGTATTGGATATTCCAGAAAGCAGGGTAGGCGCTAAATTAGTGGATATCTACCGCAAGGATACTACTCCCAAGGAAGCCTTTGAGCACAATGAGCTGTTAAAGTTCTCCAAGGATTATTATCGAAAAAAAGGTACTGGAAGACCTACAAAAAAAGACCGAAGGGATATAGACGGTTACTTGGATGAAGAAGCTGAATAAAGAATTTTGGGAACAAAAGTATGAGACTGGAGACATGGGATGGGACATAGGCTACATTTCCACCCCTCTAAAAGAATATATAGACCAGCTTACGGATAAGAACTTAAAAATTCTAATACCAGGTGCTGGCAATGCTTACGAGCTCATGTATTTGGTTGAGAAGGGATTTTCCAATGTTTTTGTCATTGACATTGCCAAACAGCCGTTGGAAAGCATAAAAAAAAGAATTCCAAATTTTCCAGAGCATCAACTCCTGGAAGGCAATTTTTTTGATCTGGCATTGAATAATTTTGATTTGATCCTGGAACAAACTTTTTTTTGCGCCCTCGACCCCAGTTTTAGGACGGACTATGTAAAGAAAATAAAGCAACTGCTGAAACCCAATGGAAAACTTGCAGGGCTGCTGTTTAATTTCCCCTTAACCGAATCCGGACCGCCCTTTGGAGGTAGCATTACCGAATACAAGAACCTATTTCAAGGGCAATTTAAGATCAAGACTCTGGAAACCGCATACAATTCCATAAAACCGAGAGCGGATAAGGAACTCTTTTTTATATTTGAATCTAAATAAAAATGACTATGTCCAATAGAATTCTATCACATGAGCAGATACAGCATAAGATAAAGCGCATTGCTTACCAGATTTATGAAACCAATGTTGATGAACCGGAAATTATCATTGCCGGAATTGAAGGAGGAGGATTAAACTTTGCCAAAAAGATCCAGGCCGTACTGCAAAAGATTACCGAGGCCAACATTATTCTGTGCAAAGTAATCATGGACAAGTCCAATCCTTTGGCCAGTGGCGTAAAGACTTCCATACCTGAATCGGAATATGCCAATAAATCCGTTGTCCTGGTAGACGACGTTCTCAATTCAGGTACAACCTTGATATACGGAGTACATCATTTTTTACGCGTCCCATTAAAACAACTTAAAACTGCTGTATTGGTGAATAGGAATCACAAGAAATATCCGGTTAAGGCAGATTATAAGGGAATATCCCTGTCCACATCGCTTCAAGAACACATCAATGTTGAATTTAAGGCCAAGAACGATTCGGTATATCTAAGCGAGTAATCCCTGTATTTCTGCAACCAAAGCCTCTGGGTCCTTATTATCGCACTCAATAATATGATTCGCCTTAAGGTAAAAATTATTGCGCTCAAACAAATGCTTTCCAATAAACTCGGGTAGGTCCCCATCGTCTATATTTTTGATCAAGGGTCTATGTTCTTTTTCCAATATTAACCTTTTCACTAGCCCTGGGATGGAAATTTTTAGGTAGAAAACATAATCGGCCAACTCCAACATGGTATCCATATTTCCAGAATAACATGGTGTTCCACCACCGGTAGACAGTATAAAGTTGTTTTTTTGGGATAAAACATCATTTAAATATTCATGCTCCTTTTTCCTAAAAAAAATTTCGCCCTTCCCATTAAAAATATTGGAAATGGAATCTTCCAGCCTTTCCTCAATGACTTCATCAAGATCTAAAAAACTAATTTTCAATTTCTTAGCCAACAATTTTCCTATGGTGGTCTTACCGCTTCCCATATACCCTACGAATACTATTTTCACGCTGTAATTTTTTGTAAAATTGGTCTAATTTAGTGGTAATTCAAAAAAAAATAAAAAATTCTCAAAAAGGCCTTGCAAAACAAACAAATGGTTTTATATTTGCACCCGCAAACAGCAATAGTTTGCAACTCATTTTGACCTGGTAGCTCAGTTGGTAGAGCATCTCCCTTTTAAGGAGAGGGTCCTGGGTTCGAGCCCCAGCCCGGTCACAAAAAAGTTAAGTCTCGTACTTAACTTTTTTTGTTTAAAATAGTTTCTAATTACTTAAATTTAGGGACTATTAAAAGACAGAAAAAGTCCATTCCAGGACTATTATGCCCACGTGGTGAAATTGGTAGACACGCCACCTTGAGGGGGTGGTGTTCGCAAGGACGTGCTAGTTCGAATCTAGTCGTGGGCACCAAAAACCGCTTACTTCTTAAATGAGGTTGGCGGTTTTTTTTATTCCCTTACCCTACTCTGGGCTTAGTCAATACATCCGACAAGGAAATTTAAATACGTAATCAATTACAAAAATTGCCTTACATATCTAGAAAATAAGCCTTATTTTCATAATATGGCATTTAGCAGTCTTATAGTGCTACAAATTATACATAAATACCTATGGACAAAAGAGTTATTATCATCGGATCTGGTTTTGCATCCCTTTCCGCATCCTGCTACTTGGCAAAACAGGGATACGATGTGTCTATTTACGAAAAGAACAAGACCGTAGGAGGCCGAGCAAGGCAATTTATCCGGGATGGTTTTACTTTTGATATGGGACCAAGTTGGTATTGGATGCCGGATATATTTGAACGTTTTTTTAAGGATTTTGGAAAAAAAACATCGGACTACTATCAACTGGATAAGTTGGATCCCGCCTATAATATTTACTTTTCAGACGATGTCATTACCATAGGGGATAGTATGGACAAAATTTGCGAAGAATTTGAACGAATTGAAGAAGGGAGCGCAGAACCATTACGCAAATTCATTAAAAAAGCACAGGACAATTATGAAATCGCCATACACAAGATAGTACTGCGCCCAGGCCTTTCCCCTTTGGAATTGGTTAGTAAAGATACCATTGTACGCTTGGACCAGTTCTTTAAATCTATAAGTGACGAGGTCCGTAAACGTTTTAAAAACCCAAAACTAATTTCTACCCTAGAGTTTCCTGTTCTCTTCCTAGGGGCCAAACCCAGCAAAACCCCTTCCTTTTATAGTTTTATGAATTTTGCCGATTTTGGACTGGGCACTTGGCATCCCAAAGGCGGAATGTACCAGGTAATTAGAGCCATGGAGCATTTGGCCTTGGAATTGGGAGTCAAAATTTATACCGATGAAACCGTAACAAAGATAGAAGTAGCCAAGGGTAGGGCCACCGGCATTAAAGTCAATGGAAACAGTATTAAAGCAGATGTAGTACTTAGTGGCGCCGATTACCACCATTCGGAAACGCTGTTGGACCCACAATTTCGTCAATACTCCGAAGCTTACTGGAAGAAAAAGACCTTTGCCCCGTCATCCTTATTATTTTATGTGGGGTTTAATAAAAAGTTACAAAACGTATCCCATCATAACTTATTTTTCGACACCAGCTTTGAGCAACACGCCCAAGAAATATATGACGACCCCAAATGGCCGGAAGCACCACTCTTCTATGCCAACTTTCCGTCCATTACGGATTCCACTATGGCTCCTATAGGTTGTGAAACAGGCTTTTTCCTAATTCCCATTGCCCCAGGTTTAGAGGACACCCAAGAACTACGAAATAAGTATTTTGATATTATTTTAAACAGGTTTCAAAAACTTACCGGTCAACAAGTAAAAAGCAGCATCCTTTTTAAGGAAGACTTTTGTGTAAACGATTTTATAGACCAGTACAATTCCTATAAGGGAAATGCCTATGGTATGGCCAATACCCTTTTGCAAACAGCCTTTCTTAGACCCAAATTACACAGCAAAAAAGTAGATAATCTATTTTTTACCGGGCAGCTCACCGTTCCCGGCCCTGGTGTACCACCGGCCCTTATTTCCGGAAAATTGGTTTCAGAACTTATTGTTAAACATCAAAAAACATAATTATGAAATCCATTTTTGATGCTGTTTCCCAAGAGTGCAGTAAGCTCGTTACCCATAATTACAGCACCTCCTTTTCCTTGGCCACCAAAATGTTGGCTCCTTCCATAAGAGGGGATATATATAATATTTATGGCTTTGTCCGGTTTGCCGATGAAATTGTAGACAGTTTTCACGATTATGATAAGTTGTTTTTATTGAATAAATTTGAGGAGGATTTGAAGGATGCACTGGAACACAAAATAAGTCTTAACCCCATTCTAAATTCCTTTCAACATACCTTCCACAAATACAACATTCCACTGCATTTGGTAACCTCATTCCTGAAGAGTATGCGGATGGACTTGAAAAAAGGGATTAGTCTTACGGATAGCCAGTACAAGGAGTATATCTATGGCTCCGCCGATGTTGTTGGTTTAATGTGCCTAATGGTATTTGTAAAGGGAGACAAAATAGAGTACGAAAAACTAAAACTCTCCGCCATGGCCCTTGGATCTGCTTTTCAAAAGGTGAATTTTTTAAGGGATTTGAAAACAGATTTTGAAGAGTTGAACAGAACTTATTTCCCAAACACGAATCTTCAAAATCTGACGGAGGAAGAAAAAAACAAAATAGTGGATGAAATAAAAGCCGATTTTAAATTGGGATATTCTGGAATAGTTCACTTGCCACGTGAAGCTAAATTTGGAGTTTATACGGCATATAGGTATTATTTTAAGTTGTTGAAAAAATTGCAGGAGACGCCTTCAACTAAGATCATACGTACTAGAATACGGGTTTCCAATCCACAAAAAATTGGATTATTGGTCAATTCGTACATTAATTATAAATTAAAACTGGTTTAGGATGAAAATGTTGATATGGATTTTAATTTTCTTGGCCACTTTTTCCTTTATGGAATTTATGGCATGGTTTACCCATAAATATATCATGCATGGTTTCTTATGGTCCCTGCACAGGGATCACCATAAAAAGGACCACGATTCATGGTTTGAAAGGAACGATGCATTTTTTTTGTTCTATGCAGCAGTTAGCATGACTTTCTTTTGGTTGGGGTCCCAAACCGACTTTTGGTACGGTTGGCCCTTAGGCTTCGGTATTTTAGCGTATGGAGCCGCTTATTTCCTAGTCCATGATATTTTTATACACCAAAGATTTAAATTGTTCAGAAATGCAAATAATTGGTATGCCAAAGGGGTAAGAAGAGCACACAAAATGCATCATAAACATTTAGGAAAAGAGGATGGGGAATGCTTTGGGATGTTAATGGTCCCTTTTAAGTATTTCCAAAAAAAAAGAAAAATAGAATAGGAGCTTCCTCCGCTTACTGGCTTAACAAATCATCTATAAGAGCTCTCGTTTTGTTACTGTTCCAATCGGCCGCACCAGTCTTTGCCACAACAATTTTACCTGCCTTACTAATAATATATGTAGAGGGAATACTTTTGGAGAATAGTTGTTTTGGGGTGGTTGTCTTCTCATAATAAACAGGCAATTTATAATCTCCTTTTTTCAAGAACCGTTCTACCCTTTTCTGTTGATCTTGAGCAACGAACATAAAAATTACATTATCCCCATAATCGTTGTATAAACTTTGCAACGAAGGCATTTCCGCTACACAGGGAGGACACCAGGAAGCCCAGAAATTAATAAACACCACTTTGCCTTTTACTTTCTCAAAATTAAAACCGTTGGATTCCAAATCCTGCAGTTTCCAGTGATAATCCGTTATAAGTTGTTGTTCCCGTGCCTCCACGGGAGTAGGATTAAAAGCCAAAATACGGTTAACATATACCTTTATATAAAAACCTACCGGTGTAAAAACCAGCACAAGAACGGCAAGAATAAAAATACCGTTAACTATCCACTTCTTGTTGGGTACCATATTATATCTATTTGGCAATAAGATCGTCCAAAATGGCCTTTACCTTATCATTGTCCCAATCCGCAACCCCTTCCTTGCTAATCACTATCCTTCCCTCTTTATCCAACAAATAGGATCGAGGTGGTTTAGAACCATCCACAGGCATGGGATCTCCCACTATGGAATAGGTTACCGGAAAGGTAAAGCCATGCTCCTCCATAAATTTCTCTACGGGTTCCCTTTCCTCATTGGTAATGATATAGAAATCTATCTTACCCTTATAATCGTCATATAACTTTTGGATACTTTCCACTTCGGCCTCACTGGGAATATTCCAAGACCTCCAAAAATTAATAAATACCACACGACCTTTTGACTTTTTAAAATTGAAAAAATTCCAATTGGCATCCTTTAGCTTCCAATCGTAATCCTTAATCTGTCCCCTATTGATTTCTTTGGTTACTTCCGGCGAAAAGGAGAACCATTTGTTTAACAAAACCTTGCTATAATCGCCCAAAGGCGTTACAAAAAAAGATAGAATTAATGCCATTAAGGCGATGTTCAAAACAGTTTTCTTACGAATTTTCATTTAATTTATCCTTTTGTCAAAACTAAAAAACTCCCGATGAATATCAGGAGTTTTTATAAAGTATTTACAGCACAAAATTAAGCCGCGTTCTCCCTTTTTATAACGTTAAGGGCAGAACCTTCATTAAACCATTCAATCTGCGATTGGTTATAGGTATGGTTCAATTTAATGGTGTCTTTGGTACCATCTTTATGCACCAACTCCAAGGTAATTTGCTTGTCTGGAGCAAAATCCTTTATATCGATAAAGTTGAAGGTATCATCCTCTTGAATTAAGTCATAATCATTTTCATTGGCAAAGGTGAGTCCCAACATACCTTGCTTCTTAAGGTTGGTTTCATGGATACGTGCAAAAGACTTAACAATTACCACTGCAACACCCAAATGTCTTGGCTGCATGGCAGCATGTTCACGTGAAGAACCTTCCCCATAGTTATGATCTCCCACAACTACTGTTTTTATTCCAGCAGCTTTGTACGCCCTTTGTGCATCAGGAACACCTACATATTCACCAGTAAGTTGATTCTTTACAAAATTGGTCTTTTTATTGAAGGCATTTACCGCTCCAATCAAGGTATTGTTGGCAATATTGTCCAAATGACCTCTAAAGCGCAACCAAGGACCTGCCATGGAAATGTGGTCTGTAGTACATTTTCCAAAAGCTTTGATCAATAATTTAGCTCCTTGAAGACTTTCTGGTTTTATAGGAGTAAATGGATCCAATAATTGCAAACGCTCAGATTTGGGATCTACCTTTACCTGAACACCAGAGCCATCTTCCATAGGTGCCAAATAACCTGCATCTTCTACTTCAAACCCTTTAGGAGGCAATTCAATTCCCAACGGCTCGTCCAATTTAACTTCTTGTCCGTCCTCATTGATCAACGTATCGTTCATTGGATCAAAATCCAATCTACCCGAAATTGCTATAGCAGCCACCATTTCTGGGGATCCAACAAAAGCGTGGGTATTTGGATTTCCATCCGCCCTCTTGGAAAAGTTACGGTTAAAAGAATGTACTATGGTATTCTTCTCGTCACCTTTTAGATCACTACGATCCCATTGTCCTATACATGGACCACAGGCATTGGTAAATACTGTTGCTCCCAAATTTTCGAATATCTGCAACAAACCATCACGTTCAGCTGTATATCTAATTTGCTCAGATCCTGGGTTGATACCAAAATCGGATTTTGGTTTTATCTTTTTATCAACAGCCTGCTTCGCAATTGAGGCAGCCCTAGTCAAATCCTCATAAGAAGAATTGGTACAAGACCCTATTAGACCCCAATCCACTTTTAAAGGCCATCCATTAGCTTTCGCCTTTTCTCCCAACTGTCCTACCGGAGTAGCTAAATCTGGGGTGAACGGACCATTAAGATGTGGCTTAAGTGTGTCCAAATCTATTTCTATAATTTCATCAAAATATTTTTCTGGATTGGCATATACCTCAGGATCTGCCGTTAAGTAATCCTTAACCGCGTTTGCTGCATCGGCAACATCATTTCTATCGGTAGCCCTTAAATATCTTTCCATAGAGGCATCATAACCAAAAGTAGAAGTGGTAGCCCCCACTTCGGCACCCATGTTACATATGGTTCCCTTACCGGTACAGGAAAGGTTTTTGGCTCCTTCACCA
>TARA_R100001369_G_scaffold92858_1_pt1 | contig 12513 bp, 11 predicted proteins | sample TARA_R100001369 | Tara Oceans TARA_R100001369 (sample SAMEA2621528) | marine metagenome | biome: marine biome (ENVO:00000447); feature: surface water layer (ENVO:00002042); material: "saline water (ENVO:00002010), including plankton (ENVO:xxxxxxxx)" | depth 5 m | reverse complement strand
CTTATAGCCCCTAATCGAAGCTTCCTGTGTCTTGGCAAAAAGGGACCTAATTTCACTAAAAACACCAGTGTAGGTTGCCGGATTGGACCGCGGTGTTCTTCCAATAGGTGACTGGTTAATATCAATGACCTTGTCTATATGCTCCAAGCCCTTAATTTTCTTGTAGGGCATAGGAACTTTTACCCCATTAAAATAATGGGCGTTTAAAATAGGGTATAATGTTTCGTTGATCAAGGTAGATTTACCACTGCCAGAAACACCCGTTACCCCTATCATTTTTCCCAAAGGAAAACTTACCGAAACATTTTTAAGATTATTTCCCGAACAACCGGATAATTCCAGGTTGTTTCCATTGCCTTGCCTTCGTTTTTTTGGAACTTCAATTTTTAGCTTTCCGGTAATATAATCTGCTGTTAGGGTATGATGTTTTTTTAGATCATCCGGTTTACCTTCCGAAATTATTTCCCCTCCGTGTTTTCCGGCCTTTGGCCCTATATCTATAACATGGTCTGCACGTTCTATCATATCACGGTCATGCTCTACCACAATTACTGAATTACCAAGGTCTCTTAGCGATTCCAAAGACTTTATCAATCGTTCGTTATCCCTCTGATGCAGACCAATACTTGGCTCATCCAGGATATAAAGTACACCTACCAACTGTGACCCAATTTGGGTTGCCAATCTAATACGCTGTGCTTCCCCTCCAGATAGGGATTTACTACTTCTATTTAAAGAGAGATAATCCAAACCAACATCCAATAGAAATTGGACCCTTGTTTTGATCTCCTTTATAATTTCCTCTGCAATTTTTAATTGGTTACCCTCCAGTTTTTTTTCCAGACCGTTAAAGAAATCGGCCAATTCCGCGATATCCAGATTGGATAGGTCGGCAATATTGTTGTTGTCTATTTTAAAATTCAGCGATTCTTGCTTTAACCTAGTGCCTTCACAGGTTGGACATTTAATTTTGTCCATATACTCCTTGGCCCAACGTTTGATGGAGGTGGAGTTGGCCTCGTTAAATTGACTTTTTATAAAGTTGGATATGCCTTCATAATCTATTTTGTATAGACGTTTTACCCCAAGGGTCTTAGAGTCCACCTCGAAACTTTCCTTACCGCCATATAGCAATACCCCAATAGCTTCTTCAGGTATTTTTGCAATTGAGGTGGTTAGTTCAAAATTATATCGCTGAGCAATAGTTTCTATCTGTTTAAAGGCCCACGAATTTTTATATTCGCCCAATGGAGCAATGCCACCTCCTTTAATGGACAGAGTTTTGTTTGGGAAAATTTTATTTTCATTTACCTCATAAATATGTCCAAGCCCATTACAATCGGGACACATGCCTTTTGGCGAATTAAAGGAAAAGGTGTTGGGTTCTGGGGAGGGGTATGAAATTCCAGTGGTAGGGCACATTAAATCCCTACTAAAATAACGGGGTTCATCCTTACCCTCTTCCAAAATCATCAGTACATTTTCACCGCTGTACATGGCGGTATTGATTGTTTCCGAAATACGCTTGTCCAATTCGGTACTCTCCTCAATTTTGAGTCGATCAATAACAATCTCAATATCATGGGTCTTGTAACGGTCCACTTTCATGCCCTTTACAATATCCTTGATTTCCCCATCTACCCTTACTTTGACAAAACCTTGTTTGGCAACTTGCTCAAATAGCTCCCTATAATGACCTTTTCTGGATTTCACGATAGGAGCCAGTATATTTATTTTCTTGCCCTTATAGGAAGTTATGATCAATTCCTTTATCTGTGAATCATCATAACTAACCATCTTCTCTCCAGTATTGTAACTGTAGGCATCCCCGGCCCTAGCAAATAAAAGTCTAAGGAAATCATAGATTTCGGTAATGGTACCTACGGTGGACCTGGGAGATTTTGAAGTCGTCTTTTGCTCTATGGCAATTACAGGTGACAGGCCATCGATCTTGTCCACATCCGGGCGCTCCAAGCCACCCAAAAACTGTCGGGCATAGGCCGAAAAAGTCTCAATATACCTTCTTTGGCCTTCGGCATAAATAGTATCAAAAGCCAAGGATGATTTGCCGCTTCCGGACAGTCCGGTAATAACGACCAGCTTTTCACGGGGTATGGTAACATCTATATTTTTAAGGTTGTGCACACGGGCGCCTTTAACCTCAATATTCTCTTCGTAATTAATCATTTTCATTAGCAATGTGCGAAGTTACGACTTTGATACCTAAAAATGAAGTAGGTGCTATTTAGTTTTTTGTAGATTAAAAGCTTAGCTATAAATTAGCATACTTAACTATAAAACATTTTTAAATGCAGCTTTTAGGAATTGGTTCTAGGATTAATCATAGCGAATACGGTAAAGGGGTAGTTACCAATGTTACGTCCAAACATTATTGGGTGACCTTCATGGAAAATGGTTTGGAAACTATAGAATTGGATTCCAATTTTGATGTTATTGAAGCAGTGGAGGACGAAGTGGATACCATAAGTTTTTCCGAAGTGGAACAATCGCTGATTTCTATTTTAAAACGCTGGAGCGATGCCAGTTCCATCACTCCAATTGCGGACAAATGGAAGGGCGGGAGCCTAGTTTTAAAACCAAGTGATGCCAACTTATCCGATAAGGAAATTCCACTGGATACCTTTTTTCACAAAATTGTTATGGTGAGGGACCGAATTAGGGTAATGGAGCAAAAAATAAACAGCAGCAACAATTTGGATGATCAAGAAAAAGTTGATCTACAGCAATATATAACCCGTATTTATGGTAGCCTAACTACCTTCAACGTACTCTTTAAAAATCAGAGCGATAATTTTGTAGGGGAAAAATCCAAGTAACCCAAATTAGGATTCGATGCCTTAAATTGAAGGTACCTGGGCACATTTGTATAAAGAAGGAATAGGGGGCTTAATTGAATCGCTGTGCCAAACAAACGGGCACATTTATTATACTGCCTCCTTTTCACTTACAATTGCCAACTGGCGTTGTCCAGAATATCGCGAATGTGAGTGTATTTTGTTATTTATCAATTGTTTTATGTTTGTCTGGGAAAGATCTCCGGTGCAATCATTGGTTGACAATTCCAAGGATATAATTTCTACAGTGTATAGGTTGTAATAAATGGCATACTTCCTTTTTTGATCGTACACCATAAATTCCTGACCATGGAATTTAGACCTGAAGTATTTGGAAATTAGCGGTAGCACGTCGAATCCTGGTGAAACATTGGAAAAGTAGATCTGATCTTGCGATATTTTAAAATTTGCAATGGCCTCTATTCTATGTTTTTCCCGTGCTACCATTCTGGAGAGTTGCTGAATTTTTAAAATAATTTCCGACAATCCTTCAACAGGGTTTTCATTGGAATTGGCATACATAGAACGGATGTATTGGTACAGCAGTAGTTCAATACCTTTGGTTTCGCTTAAAAAGCCAAAGTAAATGGACTTAATGGCCGCATTGCTTTTGTTCTGTATACTGTTCCAAACCCGTCTTGCCTTATCCATCTGGGTAAAAACAGTTATCGCTTCCGAAAACAGACCTTTTTGAATCTCCTTATTTTTTTGGATGTCCGCCACAGGTATTTTCTCCTCAAAAATTTTGAAAACCGTAGTTAGAAAACCATTGAAACTGCCGTCGTAAATTAAAACCTTAGGATTTTCCATAATTATTCAAATAAACTGAGTTGTACACTTAATTCCTTTTTTAAACGTCTTCTTTCCGTTTTTACTAAATGACCCTTGGATAAACCACTCTCTTTTTTGGAGCTAATGGAAACAAAGTGATTATCATCCATCCCGGAAAAGGCTAGACTACTTAATTTTTGATGCAAATCGTCCAAAGTCATGTTTTTGTATTTGTAATTATTCCAAATATATGGATTATTTCCTAATTATGGAAATAGTCCAATAAATTTTTTGGATATATTCCAAAATACGTATATTTGAGGCTATGGGATATAGTCTCTTACCCAAATAGGGAATATCTCCATGTCAACTATATGAATTAAAAACCTGTACTATGAACGAGGATATGGAAATTGTGACAAAGCGCTTTACCGATTTACGCCGGGAATTGGGGTATACCCAATCTGACTTTGCCAACTTGCTTGGTATTTCAAATACTACTGCCGACATAGAAAGGGGGCGTACCAAATTATCGGGAAAAGTAGTGGCTGAATTGCTCAAGCAATTTAAAATAAATCCACTTTGGCTATTCGGTGACAGTTCCCAAAAGTATCTAGCGGTTACCAATGTCAGTGTTATTCCCAAGGTGGTTACAGTTAATTCATCCGAAAACGAGAATATGGTATTGGTAAATGCAAAGGCCGCCGCCGGATACCCCCAAAACATTCAGGACACCAGTTGGTACAAACAGCTGCCTGCCTTTGATATTCCTTTACCAGAATTCAGAAATGCCACCTATAGAGGTTTCCAAATTGAAGGGGACAGTATGTTGCCAAATCTAAAGCCAGGGGAATGGGTATTGGCCAGAGCCGTTGAAGGTCTAAAGGATGTAAGTCCCAATAAGATTTACGTTGTGGTATTACAGGACGCGGTTTTGGTGAAAAAGATTGAAAAATCGCCCAATCCGGCCGTAATTTCCCTAATATCATTAAATGAAAACTATCCTCCATACAGTATTAACACAGAAGACATACAAGAGCTTTGGCAAGTTAGCAGTAAAATAACTTTTGGAGTAGATGCCACTTCCGAGAAGGGATTGCTAAGGCAATTGCAGGAATCTATGGATGAGCTAAAAAATCAATTAAAAAAAGTCAATAACTAATACCACCTTATTGTTAGGCTTAGAGGCTTATATCCCGAGTATTTTTTAGGGAAGACTTTTCCTGTAATAAAAAGATTATAGAAACCGATTGTCCCTGCCCGCTTCGGACAGGATTAAACTTGACCCATCTTGGAATTTTCACATTAAATAGGATTAATATCTTGTAATTGTAGGTTTTACCTTATAGATAGTTTTACCGATAAAGTGCATGTTATTACCGACGAACTGCAATATTATCTTCAATTTCCAGCTTTCACAACAAGATCGTGATGTTACACAACAAAATTCTAGAATTCACAGTACAAGAACATATTTTTGAGCTGATAATGAGTCCCAAATCTTATCATTACATATATAAAAAGGCTGTGCAATTAAATTGTATCGCCTTTTTTATTTTAGAATCTTACTACAGGTACAAAAATGTAGGATAAAATAATGGTTAACTTGCCCGCAAATCCCTTAATTTGATTTGTGTTTTTAATTGGCAAGTACCGATGATGGTAATTAGGGATATACAGGGCACAACAATAACCCTGCTTTGGCGTTTGTAGTATTGGGTGCCAATATGCCAAAAGGCTTTAAAATTATTAAAAAGACCAAGAAGTAATTAGAATATTTAGACAACAATTGAACAATGGTGAAGTCTTTTAATAAAATGTTTGTTTCATTAATGATTTGTTCATTGTGTTTCTGGTATTCGCCTGCCCAGGACCCTTCCACCAAACCCGATTATTTTCAAGAGTTCCAGAATAAGAAAGGAGCACAGGAAAGATTTGATTATTTCTTTGGTGTTCCCAATCGATATCTAGAAGATTCGGCCTATGACTGGCAAGCGGCCGTAAACGTTTATCACAACAATGCCCAAAAAGTAAAGGATTCAATAAGTATCACCAAATATGAGCTTATGCAGTCCCAACTTTATTATGATATAGGCGACTTTAGCAAAAGTGTGGCCATTGCAAACCAATTGTACAAGAAAATTGAAAGCTTGGATTTGCAATCCAAAAAAATCCTTTTAGATCTTATAGACAACAACTATGCAAAATTGGGGCTATACGATAGGCAATTTGAAATTAGAAATGAGAAAAAGAACTTAGGCCTTACAGATAAGGTTATTTTCTATGATATCTACTCCAACCTTGGACTTCATAGAAAGGCAATGGACGACTATATCAAGGACAAGCTTAAAACTATAAGGGAGGACGACTATTATGGCCAAGCGGAATATCAGAGCAACGTTGGGAACTACCTTCTTTTGGATATGTCCATACCAACAGCCCTAACCTATTACAAGAAGGCAAAGGGATTTATTGATGTATATCTCAATGATATTAGCAGGGAAAAAACAGAACAAGAAATTAGCAAAGGTAATTTATTGAAAGCCATTATAGAAGGGAACATTGGTAAATGCCATGCCCTGCTTAAGGAATATGATATTGCCATTCCTTATTTGGAGAATTCCATTAACCTGATCAATGAATACAACAAGGGTAAATTCTCGTCGGAAAAGGTAGAAAACACCTTGGAGTTGGCAGATTGCTATTTGCAGAAAGAAGACTATGAAAAGGCCCAGGAGTATCTCTTGGATGGACAAAATCCTGTGAAAATTGAAAATATCCTAAGAAGAAATAGATTATTAGCGGCCTACTTTGACCGTATTGGCGATTATAAAAATTCAGTCGATTATTTAAAACGAAACGTACGCATAAGGGATTCATTGAATAGGAATGAATCCTCCATGAAAAAACAACAGTTGGCGGCCGTGGCCGGGCAAGAGATAGAGTACTCCAAGAAAATGATGGAGCAGCAGAAAAAGGACCTAGAGCAATCCCGAAGCGATTTACAGGCCAAAGAGGAAAGAATAAACATTGTTTTTATTTCTTTGATCTTTACGCTTTTGGGATTTGCAGGCTTAGTTTTTGCCTATTTGAAAAGTATTAAGAACCAGCGGCTCATTGCGGATCAGAAGCGAATAATAGAGGCTTCATTGGTAGAAAAGGATTCCCTTTTAAAAGAAATTCACCACAGGGTTAAAAATAACCTGCAAATGGTTTCCAGCCTACTTAGCCTGCAGACCAAAAATACCCGTAGTAAGGCAGCTATAGAGGCGTTGGAAGAGGGCAAGAGTAGGGTAAAGGCCATGGCCCTTATCCATCAAAAATTATATCAGAACGATGATCTCTCCGTGATAGAAATGCAGGGATATATAGAAAGTCTTATTAATAGTGTACAATCGGTCTACAAGAAAGGCGGCCATAATATAAATATTACCATTGATGCCGAAGGCGTTGAGTTGGATATTGATAGGGCAATTCCCTTTGGCCTTATTTTAAATGAATTGGTATCCAATTCATTTAAATATGCCTTCCCAGATGATGACGAAAATGGAAAGATTTATATCCATTTAAGGAAAAATGGGGGACAAGGCTATTTTGAGTACACGGATAATGGGGTAGGACTGCCAGAGGATACGGATGACAGGGCCAATTCCTCCATGGGAATCAGGTTAATGAATCGTTTGGTAAATCAGCTTCAATCTACCTTAAATATCGATAAAACATCCGAAGGAGTTCGTTTTTGGTTCAATTTTAAATAAATTTGAATAAAAACAGTTCAACTTATGCAAATTACATTTCTAGGCCATGCCACTTTACTCATTGAAACAGCTGGCAAAAGGTTATTGGTAGATCCTTTTATTTCAGGAAATGAGAAAGTAGATGGTAAAATCGATATTAAAGATTTAAAACCCGATTATATCCTGGTAACCCACGCCCATCAAGACCATACCTTGGATGTTGAAGAAATTGGAAAAATGAGCAATGCCACTGTAGTTAGCAATTTTGAGATTGCCACTTACTTTGGAAACAAAGGTCTAAAGGCTCATCCTATGAATCACGGTGGGAATTGGAAGTTTGACTTTGGTACCCTGAAATATGTAAATGCCATTCACACCTCTTCCTTTGCTGATGGCACTTATGGTGGACAGCCAGGGGGATTTATTCTTTCTTCTGAAGGAAAGCACATTTATATTGCCGGCGACACAGCCTTGACAATGGATATGAAACTAATTCCCATGTCCTATCAATTGGATCTTGCTGTATTGCCCATTGGCGATAATTTTACGATGGGGGTCGATGACGCCCTTCTAGCATCAGATTTTGTGGAATGCCCTAGGATTTTGGGTTGTCATTATGATACTTTTGGGTATATAGTAATTGATCATGACCAAGCCATTCAAAAATTTTCAAAAAAGGGTAAAGAGCTAATTCTACTGGAAATAGGAGGATCTTTAACGGTTTAATTATCTCACATTACTTCGCAGTACTATCCTATGGAGCAGTTTAGGGAAAAATCTTTTCAAATAGATTCCGACTACCTCTTTTCGGCCAATGTAAACTTCGAATTTTTCTTTTTCTATGGCCTTGACCATTTTTTTGGCAAAGACTTGTGGAGATAATCCATTTTTAGTGGCCACATCATTGTCAACTTGGGGACTGCCATCTGCGGTTAGGGCATTAATGGCCACATTGGTATTTACAAAGCCTGGACATACCATGGTAACCTTAATATTGTCAGTTTCATGTTCCATGCGCAAAACGTCAAAAAAACCATGTAGCGCATGCTTGGCCCCGCAATATCCTGAGCGATAGGGAGAGCCAAATTTTCCCATAAGGCTGGTTACGGTAACAAAATGTCCTTTTTGTTGAGTTACAAAATAGGGAAGGATTGCTTTGGAAAGGGCAATGCTACCCATGTAATTAACGTCCATTAATTTCTCATAAACCTGCAAATTGGTTTCCATAATTAAGGAACGTTGACTAATACCAGCATTATTTATCAATAAGTCGATAGACCCATAAAATGACATAGCTTCCGTTACTTTTTCAGACATGGTATCCCTATCCATCAAATCCAATGGCAGTAGGGAGATAAGATCGCTTTTTGGGCAACGGGTCTTTACTTGTTGTAGATCCTTTAATTTTCTGGAAGAAATAATGAGTTTATAACCTTTGCGGTTAAGTTCATAGGTCAGGGCTTCCCCTATGCCTGAGGAAGCTCCCGTTATCCAGACAACCCTATCGACTTTTGTTTTCATTTTATTCATATTTAGAAAAAAAGATAGTTAAATTTGATTTTATATTTCATGAAAGCAACCTACAAAAAATACATTTTAGAATTTAAACGTCCCAGTGGTACTTCCAGGGGAATAATGACCCATAAAGAAACCTTCTTTATTATTTTAGAACGGGACAAAAGATTTGGAATCGGGGAATGCGGTATTTTAAGGGGGTTGAGTGTTGATGATGTTCCGAGCTATGAGGCCAAGCTGAAATGGACCTGTGACAATATTCATTTGGGAAAAGACCAACTGTGGAAAGCCTTGATGCAATATCCAAGCATTCAATTCGGCGTGGAACAAGCCTTTTTATCCTTTAATTCCGAGGATCCCTATTTACTTTATCCTTCAGAATTTACGCAAAACAATAGCCCCATAGCCATCAACGGATTGATTTGGATGGGGGATGAACTATTTATGCACCAACAGATCCAAAAAAAACTTGGAGAAGGTTTCAAGTGCATTAAATTAAAAATCGGAGCCATCGATTTCGAGAGGGAAATAGCGCTTTTAAAATCCATTAGAAATACATACAGTGAAAAAGAAATTGAATTAAGGGTCGATGCCAACGGTGCATTCATTCCTTCAGAAGCCATGTCTAAACTGGAACGACTTTCCCTTTATGGACTACACTCCATAGAACAACCCATCAAGGCTGGCAACACTAATGAAATGAAGGAATTATGCTCAAATACTCCTATCCCCATAGCCTTGGACGAGGAATTAATAGGAATTACTGATGTAACGGAAAAGGAGAAACTTCTACAAATTATAAGGCCGCAGTATATAATCCTAAAACCAAGTTTGGTTGGAGGGTTTAGGGGAAGTATGGAATGGATTAAAATTGCCGAGAAATTAAATATAAAATGGTGGGTTACCAGTGCCTTGGAAAGCAATATAGGCCTTAATGCCATAGCCCAATGGACCTTTACCTTAAACAACCCTCTACCACAGGGATTGGGTACCGGTGGGTTATATACCAATAATTTTGAATGTCCGCTAAAAGTAAAAAATGGAACAATTTCCTATGAACAAACCGGGAGTTGGGAAAACAATTTAATAGAGAATATATGTATATAGAACAGGGATATAAAGGAAACCATGAATCTTGGAGATACCTAGTCGGAATTTTGATCATATTCATTGGCTGGCAACTTTTGGGGTCCATTCCACTACTTGGGGTAATAATCGTTAAGTCTCTTGGCGGGGAAACATTTCCCTCGGATGTTGCAGGAATGTCGAAAATGGTAGGTAGCAATCTATTTCTCTTTTTAATGCTTATTTCATTTGTATTTGGCCTTGTGGCCACATTTCTTACGGTTCAATTTGTTCATAGGCAAACTATAACCTCCCTTACCACCAGTAGAAACAAAATAGATTGGAAACGAGTGTTTTTCGCTTTTGGACTTTGGGGACTAATAACAATTTTGATTACAGGGCTGGACATCTTTTTGTCCCCAGAGGATTATGTATTTAATTTTAATGTAATGCCCTTTGTCATATTATGCCTTATTTCCGTTTTCCTAATCCCGCTCCAAACCAGTTTTGAGGAGTATTTTATGCGAGGTTACCTAATGCAGGGTATTGGGTTAATGACGGGCAAAAGATGGGTGCCATTGGTAATCACTTCCATGATTTTTGGTTTGTTACACCTTTTTAATCCTGAGGTTGAAAAATTGGGCTATGGAATAATGGTTTATTATATAGGTACTGGGTTTTTCCTAGGGATTTTGACCCTAATGGATGAGGGATTGGAATTGGCCATAGGTTTTCATGCCGCCAATAATTTATTGACAGCCCTCTTGGTGACCGCAGATTGGACCGCCTTCCAGACCGAATCCCTCTACAGGGATATATCGGAACCAGAGTTGGGTTGGGATGTGTTTTTACCGGTATTGGTGATCTATCCCATTCTCTTGTATGTATTCTCCAAAAAATACGGCTGGACCAACTGGAAGGAGCGTCTTACCGGTGATGTACAAAGGTTTGAAACGGTGCAAATAATGGAAGAGAATGAATCCAAGCTATAATAACATCCATCCCAAATTCAAATTCAGTAGGTTCCACTACGATTGGGTGGATTTAAAGGAATTGGCATACAGTCTTGTCAAGGAAGGTAAGGATTACGAGAAGTCCATTGGAAATTTTTTAACGGATTGGCTGGATGATTCAGATTCTCTTATAGTCCATACCTCTGGATCTACTGGTGTCCCTAAAGCAATTGCCCTGAAGAAGGAACATATGGTAAATTCTGCCTTGGCCACAGGAGCTTTTTTTAAAATGGGACCTGGAACAAAAGCCCTTCTATGTCTGTCCACCGACCATATAGCGGGGAGAATGATGTTGGTCCGAGCCATGGTACTGGGTTGGGAAATAGACTTGGTGGAACCTTCTTCCAATCCTTTGCAATTCACTTCTAAGCATTACGACTTTGTTGCCATGGTGCCTATGCAGGTGCAAGCCTCTATTCCATATTTAAATCAAATTGGCACTTTAATTATAGGGGGAGCCCCAATTTCCCCTGAACTGAAATTAGATCTTAACAAGGTAGATACGCGGATTTTCGAAACTTATGGTATGACCGAAACCATTACCCATATTGCCGTAAAAGAGCTTGCGAAAGGTCCTGAAGACCACAATTTTAAGACCCTTTCGGATGTTGTTCTTTCCAGGGATGATAGGGATTGCCTAGTGATTGAAGCTCCAAAAGTTTCCGATGCCGTTATAGTAACCAACGATGTAATTAACCTAATATCTCCCACTGAATTCCAGTGGTTGGGCAGGTTTGACAACGTAATTAATTCCGGGGGAGTTAAATTAATCCCGGAACAACTGGAGTCCAAGTTAACTATATTGATCAAATCCAGATTTTTTGTGGCGGGCATCCCTGATGCCTATTTAGGCCAAAAATTGATATTGATAGTCGAAGGTGATATAGATGTTAATCAATTGTCTCAAGACATAAAATTCCTTAACACAATTTCCAAATATGAAATTCCCAAAGAAATATTTATTGTAGACAATTTTGTGGAGACAGCTAGTGGAAAGGTAAATAGAAACGAAACTTTAGAAATTATAAAATAGAGAGGTTCAGGGTTTTATCTTAAATTAATTACCTAAATTCAAGAATTAAATATTCCTTTCAAATTCTAAAGTGTACCGAATGGCCCGGATTTTTGTCAGTATTACATTTCTCTTTTTTATTGTTTTAGGGACCGCTCAGGAAACTAAGATTACTATTAGCGGTAAGGTTACTTATATGGACCAAGCTTTACCCAATGCCAATGTGTTCATAAAAGGCACTAATGTGGGAACAAAAACGGATACTAAAGGAAAATATAGCATCGAAGTGTCTCCTGGAAATATAATTACATTTTCCTATTTGGGAATGCAAACCAATGAAGTAGCTGTTGATGGTGTGAACAACGTATTGGATATAAAACTATCTGAGAATGTAGAAGAATTGGATGAAGTTGTGGTAAAAAAAAGAAAACGTAAAAGCCAAAAAGAACTTCTGGAAGAGTATCCCACCAACACTAACCTAATTAAGTCCTCCTGGGGAATTATAGATAAGGACCGGACATCATATTCGATGCGGGTCATTGATG